>Ga0194133_10004441_pt1 | contig 18790 bp, 12 predicted proteins | sample TA2KigOf40mmetaG_FD_155448 | JGI IMG/M metagenome (GOLD analysis project Ga0194133, IMG submission 155448) | Freshwater microbial communities from Lake Tanganyika, Tanzania - TA2015055 Kigoma Offshore 40m | ecosystem: Environmental > Aquatic > Freshwater > Lake | place: Tanzania: Lake... | reverse complement strand
CAAATAATAAAGAACTTTTTTCTCAGTATATTTATTTCATTAACAACAAATCATTTAATGCCTATTCCTTTAAAGCTATTCCCAATATTCCTTGGATGATGCAAAACGACATGCCAAGCGAATCATTAATACAACCTGCCCAAACCGGATCAAACACTGCCACGATTAATTCAGACGATTACAATCCCTATGGTTGGAAACAAATTTCTTCTTCTCCAACCGACAACTTCACACTTTCATTTGAAGCAAAAGCAACAACAGATTTGCATATTGGTTTTCAAGATATCGAAAATAATCTGTTACACATTACACTTGGCGGCTGGAACAACACGCAATCGGCCATTTCATTTATCAAGGAAAATAAAGCTCTCACCAATCGATATATTCCATCTCAAAAACAAGCAACTCCAAGCTCAAAAGTCATTCCGGACGAAACATCTTTTGTAAAATACGCTGTAACGGTTTCTGCCGGGTGCTTATATATCACCGCAAACAACATTCCTTTAATTAATTTTTCACACAACTGGATCAAAGAAAGAAAATTTAGTTCTTATTCTTTCAAAAAATGGTCCGGAGCTCAAAATTGGATGCTACAATCTGCAGCAATTATCCCAACAATTCAAATTCAAAATCCAGCACCCGTTCTAACTCTTGAAGCAGATGAAAAAGAAATTTTTGCAGACGATTACCCAACATTTGGCTGGAAAAATCTTACAAATACAAACTCATTAAATTTTTCAGCAAAAGGAAATTCCGATATTCATATTGGTCTGCAACATGGACCTACAAGCTACATAGAACTTGTTATCGGTGGATGGAGCAACACAAAAAGTGTCGTACGAAACTTTACAAATGACATACAAACTGAAGAATCTTTTTCCGAACCGGGCGTCCCTCAGATTCCTGATTCAACATCTTTTGTAAACTACTCAATCACTATAAACAATGGAATTATAACTGTTACCGCAAACCAAAACCAAATCATCTCTCAATCGATGCCCTCCTTAGTCGGAAAAACATTTTCACGATACAGCTTCAGAGCTTGGAGCGATGCGCCATCTTGGATACTCAAAGAATCTTCAACAACAAATACATTTGATCGAAATGGCTTTGAGCAAACAAGAACTGCAGCAACTCAAGCAATGCAAACGCTACAAACACAAGTGAATCGAGTAAATCAAATTATCGCGGATGCAAAAACAGCATTTAGCAACTTAGCAACGCAAATCAAATATTCAACTCCATTGCCTTGGTAACAAAAAATCGGGCAGGTGTTCCTGCCCGATTATCTTTGTAATTAGAAAAAATTATTTCTTTTTTATAATTGTTTTTCGCTTTGGCGCATTAATGACTCTTTTGCGACGAACAACTGTTTTGATTTTTGGTAATTTCTTTTCCTTTGCGGGAGTTTTTTTCTTCATCCCAACAGTTTTTTTCTTCGACTCTTTTGATGTTTTTTTATCTTCATCAACAGTATCGTCAACTTTTTCTTCACCACCAAAAGAAACTGCAAATTTATCGAATGCATGAGCAAGAACCGTATCCATGTGATCGGCATAAATAACCGTCAATGACGAATCCAATTCTTTTTCAAACTCCTTGATATCAACTTCATTTTCTTTTGGAACAATAACTGTTGTAAATCCAAACCGAGTCGCAGCTAAAAGTTTTTCTTTTAAACCGCCAACCGCAAGAACTCTTCCGCGAAGCGTAACTTCACCAGTCATCGCAACAGTACTTTTTACCGGAATATTAGCAAGCGATGAAACAAGCGCCACAACCATGGTAATACCAGCAGAAGGACCATCTTTTGGAATCGCGCCTTCTGGAACGTGAATATGAAGATCTGATTCTGAATAAAATCCAGGCTTTATACCAAGCTCTTTTGCTCGCGAACGAATGTAACTCAATGCTGCTTGTGCAGACTCTTGCATCACCTCACCAAGTTGACCGGTAATCGTAAAATTACCTTTTCCTTTAAGTTGCGTGACTTCAATTTCAAGTACATCGCCACCAACCTCTGTCCATGCCAATCCTGTAGCAACACCGATACCATTGTGAGACTTGGATGCATCTTTTCTAAATCGAGCAGCACCAAGCAACTCTTCTAAACCACTTGGTTGTACTTTAATTTTTTTAGGAGCTTTATCTTCAAGAAATTTTGATAATGATTTTCGTACAATCTGAGCAATTAACCGATCAAGACTTCTCACGCCAGCTTCTTTGGTGTAATCAGAAATCAATCGCTTCAATGTTTCTGTCGAAATTTCCAATTGCCGAGGCAACACTGCATACTCTTTAAGCAACTTTGGAACCAAGAATTTTTGTGCAATATCAAGTTTTTCTGCTTCTGTATATCCAGAAAGCGATACCAAATCCATTCTATCAAGCAACGGTCCTGGAATTTGATCAACCACGTTCGCAGTCAAAACAAACATTACCTGAGAAACGTCATACCCAATTTCCAAAAAATAGTCCGAAAACGATTTATTTTGCTCTGGATCAAGAACCTCAAGAAGAGCCGATGCTGGATCTCCCCTAAAATCCATCGACATTTTATCAACTTCATCAAGCAAAATAACCGGATTTACCACTTTTGACTTACGCATTGCTTGAATAATTTTTCCAGGCATAGCTCCGATATAAGTTCTTCTGTGTCCGCGGATTTCAGCTTCATCACGCATACCACCAAGTGAAATTCTCACAAATGTTCTGCCCAATGCGTCTGCTATCGATTTTGCAAGCGATGTTTTACCAACCCCAGGAGGTCCTGCCAAACAAATTATTGGAGCTTTTTTTAATTTATCACCCGCAAACTTTTTAGCCGCAATAAATTCTAAGATCCGCTCTTTAACCTTAGTCATTCCAGCATGAGAATCATTTAAAATTTTTTCTGCCTGCTGCAAGCTGACACGATCTTTTGAGGCTTTATTCCACGGCAACGCAATTAATGTTTCGATATAATTTCGACTCACAGCTGCTTCTGGAGATGAAAACTGCATTTGCTCAAGACGACGACATTCAATTTCGACCTTTTCAAGTGCTTCTGCTGTCATTTTTGCGCTTGCTGCTTTTTCTCGTAATTGATCGATCTCTTTTTGCTGATCATCTCGGCCAAGTTCACGCTGAATAGCACGCATTTGTTCATTCAAATAATAATCACGCTGATGCTTTTCGATTTGCGTTTGAACTCTTTTTTTAATATTTTTTTCGGTTTTTAAAATTTCAATTTCAGATTTTAACATCTCACTCATGCGAATAGCACGTTGCTTTACATCAAAAATCTCTAAAACTTCTTGCTGCTCTTCAAGATCAAACGTAAGTTGCGAGGACAATGTATCGGTAAGATAATCAAGGTCATGAACACCCTTAAATAAATCAAAAACCTCTGCAGAATGCTTTTCGCTCAATTCAACATACTCTTTAAAGTAGGCAAACAAACTTCTCCAGAGAGCTTTTTCTTCAACTTCTTTAATCTTTTTTTCACACGGGACATCAATCGCTTCAACAGCCATGTAGCCTTCGGCGGTAATTTGTTGCAAAACTTTTGCGCGCGAAAGACCTTCGATCAAAATTTTCATAACGCCATTTGGAAATCGCTCGATACGGACAATACTTGCCCGAGTACCAAACGTATATAAATCAGAAAAAGTCGGATCTTCAATATCAACCGACTTTTGAGCAGTTACAAAAATTTCACGCGAACCCCTCAAGGCAGCCTCGACAGCTTGGATAGAAATATCTCTACCAACAGCAACAGGACGAATGCTGTGCGGCCAAGCCACAACATTTTTTAATGGAAGAACTGGTAAAACGTACGAACTTGTTCTCACGGGAGCACCTTCCTTTTTAATTTGTTCTTAAATTTTTCCTTACAATGGAGCTTTCCCTGCAAACCCACACCCTTGCTAAACACGTTAAACATCCTGCAAGGATATGCAAAAAGAATGAAACCGCAAACCGAACTTGAGATAAAAAGAGGTTTTAAGGCCATTACATTCTATTTTTTACAAAAAAGCGCTTATTTTTTCACTTTTTTAAGCACCCATATCTTTATCTTATCGTGATTCAAAAGAAAGGACAGGCTGAATTAATATTTTTTTAAAAAAAGCATTTATAAAAAATTTATAAAAAAATAAAAATCCTTCTTGCAGACAATTCTGGAACGGAATAGACTTTAAAAAAAGCAGTTTTCCCCTCTAATCCAAAGAATAAACCATGAAATTTTCTTTTTTTTCTGACCTGACAGCTTTATGGTCCGTCAACAAAGAAAGTCGCCTTAAAGTATTGCTCATCGGTATGGTGTTTTTCTTTCTATCTGCATGCCAAGCCATTTGGCGTCCATTGAAATCTTCCATTTTTGCAAAAATTGCAGGTGCTCACGCAATTGCGAGCGCTAAAATTTATGTTTTACTCTACATTATCCCTCTTCTGATTTTTTATTCATATCTGGTTGATCGGCTCAGAAGACATCAACTTTTATATGTGTTTTCACTGTTTCACGGAATTGGCGGTGCTTTTTTTGTTACGCTCTTTTCGTACTTCCCGCTTACAGCTTTCCAGACAAATCCTCTTTTACATGCCTGTGGATGGGCTTTTTACTTTCTCATGGAAAGCTTTTCTGCCTTTCTTTCCACCGTTTTCTGGTCGTTTGCTAATTCAGTAAACACGCCTCAGGAAGCGCAACACACCTATGGCTTTCTTGTTTTAGGTTCAAAATTGGGTGGAATTTTCTCTGCAGGATCGCTCTATTTGGCGCTCAATTCAGTAGTAAAAACAACTCAAAACACAACTTTTACGCTCCTGCCACAGACTCTTCTTGTCGGCTGCTCTCTGCTCATCGCCAGCGTTGTAGTTGTCTTCCTTCTTATTAAAAGTGTTCCCCAAGAACAAATGCGTGGATATCAAGAAGAAAAAACAGTCGAGAGTGCGCCAGATCCAGAGAAAAATATTAAAAAAGTCTTTTTCGCAAAAATACTTGATGGCCTTTCAAGCATCATAAAATATCCATACGTTGCGGGAATTACTTCGTTAGTTTTGTTGTATGAGATAATGATTGCAATCCTTGAATATCGCGTTTTAATTGCAGCCGATGCTGCTTACGCTTCTACCGAAGCCCTTACACAATATTATGCACTTCAATACATGTGTATGCATGGAATTGGACTCTTCTTTGTGCTCTTTGGAACCGTTCCACTCCAACGCCTTACCAATATTAGAGTTGCGCTTTTTGCAGTTCCAATCCTTAGTTCTCTTCTGATCTCAGCGACATATTTTTGGCCAACGCCTACCTGCTTTTTTGGAGCCCTGGTTTTAATTAAAGCACTTAATTACGCAGTTAATCATCCAACACGGGAAACATTGTATATTCCTACGACAAGATCAATTAAATTTAAAACAAAAGCGTGGATCGATGCATTTGGTTCGCGAGCAGCAAAAGCACTTGGTAACGTTTTCAACCTACTTACAGGATGTTGCGGCGGAGCAATACTGAACCAAATGAGCGCAATAGTTAACGCGTGCGTGATCGGGGCTTGGCTCTGCATCGCATCAGGGCTTGGGGTAGCATTTGTTCAAACAATTAAAGATAAAAAAGTGATCGGCGAAGAAGACTCGTCAAAATCATAGGGTATTTTAAAACATAAGGGCATGCGATAGCGTTTGCTAGGGGGTATTTATTTAATGAATTTGTCTCACGCAGTACATGAAGGATACGATAAATTAAAGGTTTTTTATCTTGCAACCGCGCACGCTGCGATCATTGCGGCCTATTCAATTGTTCGCCCAATAAAAAGCACCGTTTTTCTTTCTTTTATTGGCGCATCATACTTGCCAACAGCTAAAATTGTTTCTTTTGTTATGGCACCAATTTTGATGTATTTATATTCAAAATTATTAAACGCAACTCATAGACATCGCGTTGCCATTATTTTATTTGGTATTTATGCAATTGCTATTGCAGTGTTTAGCCTATTTTTAATTCACCCAACAGTTGGAATCGAAAACACAATCAGAAGCCCCTCCCGCATTATTGGATGGGTGATTTATCTTTTTCTGGATTTTTTCAATGTCATGGTTCTTGAAAACCTATGGAGCTTTACCAATTCAATTAGTTCGCCAAATTTTGCTAAAGAAAAATATTCAATAATCAATGCATCTGCGCGAGGGATTGGCGTTTTATCACCTCTTCTTGCAGCAGGCATCAACACACAATTTGAATCAACTATTAGCTCTCCACTGTTATGTATTTTAGCAAGCACACTCATCACGGTCGCACTGTTAAGTTTACAAAAAATAAATAGCTCAATCCCTGAAGAATATCTTGCAGGATACAACAAAGACAAAGAGGCTCACATCAAAGACAAATCTCAAAAATCAAATTGGCTTGATAGCCTTAAGTTGCTCTTTCAGGAGCCATATGTTGGTGGGATTTTTGTCCTAGTGTATAGCTTCAATTTCGTATCGACTTTTGCAGATTTTCAGATGCAAACCTTTGTTGCCGAATACTGCAATAATGATTTTCGCGCAATTGGCACTTTCATGTTCATGTACACAGCAGTGTTTCAGGGCCTTGGGTTTTTCTTTTCACTTGTTGGCACAAAAGCGATGCTTAAACGATTTGGCGTTCCAACCTGCTTAATTGTAAGCCCCGTTATCATCTTTGGGCTCATGCTGTTTTTAATTAGTTTTAAAACACTTTTTGCCGCAACGATGACGATGATCATGCTCAGAGCACTCAATTACGGATTTAACACTCCGGTACGAGAAATGCTTTTCATCCCAACCACAGAAACAATTCAATTTAAATCAAAAGCCTGGATTGCTTCTTTTGGACAAACCTTCTCAGAAGGACTCAGTTCATTCTTTAATGATCCAAGCATGATTCTTCACCTACTGCCAAGTGGACTTGCAAATTCGCAAGCTTTCTTGGGAATAATTAGCGGACTTGCAGCATCAGGACCAGGACTTTCTCTGGGTCTTACCGGATTGTGGCTCATCTCTGCACACTTACTGGGTAAAAAATATCAATATACAATCACCCATAATCAGGTTATTGGAAACCATGGACCAAAAAAGGCCTTGTAAGAGCGAAATATTTGGATTAATCTACGAATGTTGTTAAAAAACGTCGCCTCTTTTTTTGAGTGCGATACGTTGTAGCTTCATACAAAATGGGTGCCGCGCCAACAAGCGCGTCTGAAGCTACAAAAATAACCCACACTAAGGATAAATCATGATCGATTTAAAAAAACTTATTGACTCTGGTGTTCATTTTGGACACAAAACCTCTCGTTGGTCCCCTAAAATGGCTGGATACATCTGGGGTTCTAGAAACGGTATTCATTTAATTGACGTTTCAAAAACAGCTTTCTTGCTCAAAAAAGCTGGTGAAAAATTATATGAACTTGCTAAAAATGGTGGCCAAATCATTCTTGTTGGTACAAAAAAATCTGCAAAAGAATCGATGAAAGCAGCTGCATTAAAACTTAATCTCCCGTACGTTGTTGAACGTTGGATTGGTGGTACATTGACCAACAACGATCAAGTTAAAAAAGCTGTTACCAGACTTTTGCACTTGCGCGACGTCATGGGCAAAGGCGATTTGAATCTTGGAAAAAAAGAACAAAGTATGTTGACCAAAGAGGTTGCTCGGTTGGAAAGAAACGTTGGTGGTATCATCAATCTTGCCTACCCACCTGCAGCTCTTGTTGTAGTTGATGCTAAACGTGAATATTCAGCAATTCGTGAAGCCGCGTTTATTGGTATTCCAGTTATTGGTCTTGTTGATACCAATACCAATCCTGAAGGCGTAAGCTACATTATCCCAGGAAACGACGATTCACCTCGTTCGGTAGAATGTGTTGTTGAATATCTTTCAGAACAAATCGCAAAAGGTTTGGCGGAATATGAAGCAACAAAACCAGCTCCAACTGTAACTTCAAAAGTTTTTGGCGAAAAACCTGCGCACAAAACTGGTAAATTTGTACAAAAAAATGACAAAAACCATGGTCCAAGAAAACCAGTCTTTACCGAGAAAACCAAAATTGAAATTGGTGAAGTAACGGTTGTTGAACCTAAAAAAGTTGTCAAAGAAGCTGAAGTTGTTGCCGCTGAACCAGTAAAAGCTGATGTTGCCGTAGAAGCTGAAGCACCTAAAGCTACAAAAAAAGTTGCTATGGCCAAGGCAGCTCCTAAAAAAGCTCCAGCAAAAAAAGAAGTTGCAGAAGAAAAAGCTCCAGCAAAAAAAGTTGCAACCAAGCCAATGGCAACCAAAAAGCCTGCAGCTAAAAAAGAACCTGCAAAAACCTCCAAAAAATAACGGTTAGTTTTTGGAGGGATGGCTTTCTCCTTCGTTGATAACTTCGGCGAAACGAGATGCCAAAATTCTTTTAAAAATATCTGGAGAGATGGCTGAGTGGTCGAAAGCGCATGATTGGAAATCATGTATACCTTGAAAGGGGTATCGAGGGTTCGAATCCCTCTCTCTCCACCATAATTAAAAAAAGCTCACGAAATTTCGTGAGCTTTTTTTCTGTCTGAAAGGAATCTTCATGGTACTTAAAAAATTTTTAGTAGCTAGCGCTATTGCCGCAACAACACTCTCATTTGCCCCACGCAATGAAGAATATTATGAAATTGAAAGACTTGTTCAGGAGCACGCATATCAAGTCGGCAATCGAACGATTTGCCCAAACTTTACTTCTGATAAAGTTCCTGATAATGCTGTCTACAACCAAGTAGTAAGAATTTTAGGGATTGTTTATTACGCCACCGAAAAATGCCATGCGTATAATTATGCACAAGGACTACGTGTTGACGGTGGAATTGAACAAATTCCTGTTCCTGTTTATCCCGAATATGCAGGCAAACAAGATGATATCACAACACAAATAATAACTACCTATCTCCAAAAACTTGCTGACGCTCCTGTCATTTGGTTTCCTTACTCAATCTTAAAGCCAACGTTCAATATTGGAAAATTTATTGTTGGCTTAGCCGATTTTAAACGAGTTTTAACTACCGATTTTGAAAGTCTTAACGCAATTGCGCTTGATCTTAAAGCTCACTATGATGAAGTTAAAGCAGCTCATGCACGCCGCGCTGCAACTGAAAGCCCTGACGATCTTGCAGAATCAGGAAGCTGCGTTATTTCATGATTTTTTAGCAATTACTAAAAAAGCCTCATTTAAACGTGAGGCTTTTTTTACTGTTTATACGATGCTTTTTGTAGTCGATCAATAATTTCTGACCACTCTTTTGGCGGCTGTTGAACCAAGATCAACTCTGCGCCAACTGCATCAATTTCATGAAGCGCAGCATAAAGCTGCTGAGCATACAACTCTCGAGAGGTAGGCATAACACGCGAAACAATCAATTCATTCTGCTGTAAGTCCGCGGCTCCAAACCATAACACCCCAAGACGTCTCTTATTTTTATTTGCCTCTGTCAAAAAAGGCATGAACTGTTCTGCTGAAAGCACTAACAACTTTGTTGTTGGTTGATAGTGGTCAACCATGTTGCCCGCCACACTCACATCATGGGGCTCAAAATCGTCTACCTTCGTCTTAAGAACTTTTTCAAGCATCTGTCTGGTAATTTGTCCCGGACGCAAAATACGCGGGATTTTTGATGTAAGATCAACGATTGTTGACTCTAGACCAACTGGACATGCGTGTGCATCAAAAACAGCGGCTATTTTACCCGAAAGACCAGAAAGAACATGTTCGGCACACGTTGGGCTAATTTTTTTGTGCAAATTTGCCGAAGGAGCAGCAATCCCAGAATCAAGCTGCCTCAAAACCTCTAAAAAAAGTTCATTTCTCGGTACACGCAAACCAATTGTTGGCAATCCACCGGTCACCGCATCGCTCACGCCATCAGCCTTATGAAAAAGCATCGTCAATGGACCGGGCCAAAAAGCATCGGCCAATTTTTTTGCAAGCGGCGAAACATCTTTTGCCCACTCAGTAATTTTCTCAAATGATGAAATATGGACAATTAACGGATGATTGTTTGGACGCCCCTTGGCAATAAAAATCTTCTCAACCGCACGATCATTCCGTGCGTCAGCACCAAGACCATAGACCGTTTCGGTCGGCAAGGCCACAACCTCACCAGCTCGCAATAAGTCCACTGCAAGAGTAACATCCGAAGACGATGATGGATCAAGAATGCGCGTAGAGCTCAGCATACAAACAAAACACCAAAAAAAAGATTTTTATACGACCAACTATCTAAAAAGTATAACGGTTTAGATAGTTTTTTTCTAATCCCCCCTATTTTATTTCACTTTTTAAGGCTTTTTGGCTTGCGTTATTTGAAAGCCTTTTTATACTTAAGTTATTGAAGTTTAAAGCTTCATCCATTCGTAAATAAATTAGGCGGTAAAGTTATTGATTGTAGAATCTGTCAGGTCCGGAAGGAAGCAGCAGGGATAATTGGTAGGTTGTACCGCCTTTATTTTTAAACCTAACAGTTAATGCTCACAAAAAATTGTTTTTTTTTACTATAAAAAATATATACGCATATCAAACTACATACAGCTCTTGTAAAAAAAATCGTGCATATAATTTTTAGGGCTGCAGCACTGCAAAATCCCAATCAAACTCAACTCCTTGATCAATCAGTTTTGTAAAAATCGATTGACTCGCAGCATGAGTCATCTTTGGCAGAAAGCAGGTACAAAATAATTGATCTTCATGAAACGCATTTTCACAATAAATTGTTTCTTCGCAACCAACGCCCCGAGAAAAAATTGTTGCTGATTTTGAATTAACAACACAAATATGCCAATTATACTCCATAGCCGCGGATCTTACTCGCTCGCTTATCTCACGCGGCGACTTAAACCACTCATCATCAAGTTCACCTGAAATAACGATTATTTTTTTCTGCCCAGAAGACTGCGCACGCTTCATGAAGTTAATCGTTTTGACTAAATCAGGATGATCGCAAAACATCACCAAAACACTATCTGGCTCATCAAGGCAATTAATATATTCTGGATCTTTTTCCGATTTTGGAACAACAAAATCATCTGCGCTGTTATTTGAAAAAACATATGCAGGTTTCTCGTACAAGAAACTCGCTTGAGCAGACAACGTCTGCGCAAAAGTATGTAGCGTAATTGTAACCACGGGATCAATAAGAGCAGAACGTCGTGCAGATAAAATACCACCAGCAATACCAATTGCTGCAAGCGCAACGCCTCGAGACGAAAACATCCCATGCACGTTCATTGCAACGGTCACTAAGAATATACCCAACACCAACTGTCTGCCGAGATCTTGCATCGCAAAACCCCCCACAAAACCTGTTTTGCGTCACAAAAGCATGTAATCATACCGTAAAAAACTACAAGCTATCTGAATAATTAACCCAGTTCATCTTGTGGAATCCGAATATCTTCAGCAGCCATTAAACTATTTTCTGTCAACGCTTGAACTTGAGGAAGAAACACATTTGCTTCCTCTTCATCTCTCACATTATTAAACCGTTGGATATTTCTTTTCGATAATAACAACAAATCGATCATTCAATGGTCCACCTGCAAAAGCCCCTGGGCGAAGACACAACTTCATTTCTGAGGAACTACCAGCAGCAGGAACGATTGCTGTACGTGTAATTTGCATCACAGAACAATTCGTTTTCCTTTCTGACCAACGCTTGTGCCAATATCCTAAAGGATTTGCAACGTTCACACTAAACTGTTCATCCCCTATCAAAAGTTGAATATCAAAATATCCACAAAAAGAGCTCTTGGTAACCGAAGAAATCAAGACCCCTTCAACAGCAACGGCCTTTAACGCCTCTTCGATTTTGTAAGGCATCTGGTCAGAATCACAACACTTTTTAAGCATTTGTTCAAACCTATAAAAATCATCCCCAACTGCATCAAGAGCTTTTTGTACTGCAATTTCCGTTTTTTTAAATGTTTCTACTGACAGCACATCAATCTGCGAAATAAGATATGCTATCTTTTGCCAAGAATCACCATCAGCCCGAGGATCTACCAAAAGCTGATTGGCCTTTGTAGTTTCTTCTCTTCGTTTACTTTTAAGTCGAGTTACAAATTTAGTGAGCGTGTTATTAGTTACACGCAATTGTGCCAATATTTCTGCTGAAATCGTTTTTGTACTTCGAACACCATCTTCAATAGCCATAACATCGAATGAACCATCTTCATTTTTTTGCCATGCATTAAAAGTCTCATCGGATTTCAATGCAATACCTGCGTTATGAAGATCAAAAGCAGAGCCTAATTTCTGAGAAAACTTTTGAAAAGCTCTTGGTCGATCGGAGGTACCATCAATACCGTCCAAAGACAATTCAACTCTATGTTTTGCTACAAGCGATTTTGCTAAATCTTTCACTTTTTTAAAAAGATCTTTAGCATCATCTAAAACCTCTGAAGTATTATTTGCCACAAGAACCAATTTATTGCCTTCATTGCGATAAATAAAAATCTCTTGCGAATGTGTAACAATATTAATCATACCTCTTTTTTTTGTTTTTTCTTGAGGGAGTGTCTCTCGGAATATTTCTCCAGGTCCCTGAACAACGGTTATTTTAATGTAGTTTGTGGAAGCACATTCTTCGTCCGGCTCAGATATAGAAATGTTACAATTTTCCCAGTCACGTAATGTAACTTCACGAGAAGGATATGTTACATATGAATTTCTCTCTGTGGGCCACCGCCTTTGATAAATAGCACCGTAAGAATGACAAAAAAATTTATAAAAAAAGTCTTCAAAAAATACTTCTTTTTCAAATTTGGTAGCGAATGGATCAACTTCTTCAGGTTCTAATGAGTTTATAATTTGACGTATTCTTTCTGCAAACAATTCAATAGTATCAAATTCACTCGATTCCCCACCTGCAACTAACTTAATTTTGTTTGATGCAGATCGTGTTATAAAAATCTTTTGATGGAATTTTTTTAAAACACTTAAATCTAAATTTCCCGGACCATCCTTAGACACATTTTCATCATAAGAAATTGTTATCTGCGTTTCTTCAGGGCGAACATCAGCGTCTTGAGCCACACAGCAAACCGTAAGTCGTTCTTTTAATTTATAATCCTGCCCTACCCAAAACCAAAAAACTTGTTCCGCTATTGGTATTAAAACACGAGTCGCATCAAGATCTAGTGGTCGATTTTCAAAAGAATTTTCTCCAACTAATCTTCGTTTTTCAAAAAACGTTATTAATGGAAAGCTAGAAACTGTACTATGGCTAAGACTTGCTAAATAATCAGTATTTGCTTGATCTTCTCTTTCAACGACAAGAATTATTTTCCTCACTCCTGGCAATTTTTCTTCGCATTTATCTGTAAGTTGATAAGCCAAAAGATGTGGATCTTTTGCTGAAATCAACACAAGCGCGCACGATGAACCGTCAATCGATACAGCAAATTGCCGATTCTCATAAAATGTCTGCCACTCGCCAAATTGACCTGGATACAAACGTGCAATTTCACGCTTTGCTTGCTCATAAAATGATTGAAATTTTTTTCCAATTCCCAGCGGTAACTCTTTTCTGAAAGCAGTCGCCAGCCCCACAAAACCAGCAAATACTCCCTTGCCCCAATGCTTAGAGACGAAAGAATCATCACAAACCGATGATTTAACCAAGTTAACCAACTGAGCATCTACGCGGCCTGAAAGCGTATTAAAAGTCACGACGCACACAAGTTTGTTATTTCTTCTCTCAAAATCAAAATCCACAACAACAGAATCTTCTGGGTCTGCATACTCAAATAAAACACTCGTACTGATTCTCGTGGCTTTTGTAGAATACAATTGCGCAGAAGCCTTCAAAACTTCACTGAAAAAGCGATAAAAATAGGGCTTTTCTAAAAAATATGCGTGCGAACGAGCTACATCAAAATCATGCAAATAGTCTCTTGCGCGACTCGAAAGAAGACTCACGCGTGTTGTTGCTGCTGGTAAAACATCAACTTTTTTAAATGTTCCAGAAACCCTATGCGGCATGCCTTTTCCTGGAAATACCACCGAATGATTAAACAATATTTGAGACTTGGCAGCAATTGCTTCGCCTTGAGAGAGTGAACCCGATGCAAAAAAAGATGGGGCTGCAAAAATTCCCCAAATCAAAAAAAGATATCTATAATTCATGCGCTACAAATAAATAAATTTACAACAAATACCCTTTCAAAATGGCAGATCGCTCAATAATTTTCAAAAAAAGAAAGCTCCATTAAAAATAGATAGTATTTCAGAAAAACACCCTGAAATATGTTCTAAAAAAATTCTCTGTGAAAACTTTTGTGCTCATTCAAACCTCGTGGCGAATTACCCTAGACGCTCAAGCTAACCTGACCTACACTAAAAACAGGTTAGCCCAAAAAATTATGAAGGATTTTTTATGTCTACATCGATTCATTTTGCCAGAACACTCAGACCTAAAAAACTTTCTGAGGTTATTGGGCAAGAAATTGTTTCTAACATGCTCTCCAACAGCATTTACCTTAACCGCTACTTTCCGGTCTATCTTTTCTATGGCCAACGAGGATGCGGAAAAACAACCGTCGCTCGGATTCTTGCAACCATGATTAACTGCTCGCAGTTGGAATCGTTTCAAGCCGATCCAAGAAGCACACAACTTCCCTGCACCACGTGTCCTTCATGCATTGCCTCACGAGAAGGCTGTCACCCAGATTTTATCGAAATCGATGCAGCATCAAACACGGGCGTTGATAACGTACGAGCAATTTTGGAATCTGCACAATACCTTCCCCTTATGGGCCGCAAAAAAATCTATCTCATCGACGAAGCGCACATGCTGAGCAAAGCAGCGTTTAATGCTCTCCTCAAAATGCTTGAAGAACCTCCGGTGAACGCTCTTTTCATCCTTGCAACCACAGAAATCGCCAAAATCCCAATCACAGTAAAATCTCGCTCTTTCTTGGGGGTTTTTAATGCACCAAGTCACGCAGTTGTCTGCGAATACATCACAAGAGTTGCCGAAAATCATTCTATCTCAATTACCAGCGATGCCATTCGCATGCTGGTAACAAAAGCCGATCGCTGCATCAGAGACGCACTGAATCTTCTTGAACAGCTGGCATCACTTCACGATCAAATAACAATTGATGTGATCTCCCACACCTTTGGTATCGCAGATACCTCACACATTGTTCAAATCATACAATCGATCATCCAAGAAAACCCTTCATCTCTCTTTTCAGCGCTTGAAAAATGTAATTTTTACGACACAAACCCAACAACTTTTTGGCTCAGCCTATGTGAAGGTTTTTCATGCCTTTCTCGATCTTTTTGCGGTTCAGGAATCCATAGCTCATTTATGCCACATGAAGCAGAAATAGATGCTCTAAGCAAACAAACTGCATCACCCCGACTTGCATTTATAAACACACAATTTTGGCTTGCAGAAAAAATTTTAAACACCACAACCAATAAACACCTTTTTATTGAGCACTTTTTAAGCAGCATGTGCAATGCACACACACAATCACTGCTAAAAAACGCTCCGTCAGAATCAATTTCTCTTGCAACTGCGTCAACACAACAACCAGATTCGATCGGTAAAAAAATAATTCATGAATCAAAGCAAACACCGCAGCCCACCCTGGTTCACCCCAAAAAAACTCCTGAACTCAAAAATGACGCCAGCTCAGAGCCTACTGACTTACCTGCAGAATGGCTCACCGTTATTAATGACCTCTCCAACGAGCCTGACAAAATTCCCTACAGCATTTTACGCAAAGCCCATCCAGAGATAAGCGAAACAAGACTGCTTGTTTACATCGACAACTTTAATTCATTTTTGGATGAGCAACTTTCTGAACGCAAAACCATCTGGCACAAAAAGATTTTAACAGCCTTCCCCTCAGTAAAAACCATAGAATTTCAGAGCAAATCCAAGGAACCCAAAAAAAACCCCACTCCTCAAAAAAATGATTCCTCCGCAAGCCCTGGGCAACCAACTCTTTCTGCGCGCAATCTTGCCGAAGGGCCAACCACCGACTTGATCATGAAGTATTTTCCAGGTAAACTGATTTAATGATGGTTTTTTCTGTAAAAACCATGCTTTTTTCCGGGTATCGTTAATCGTTTGTATCGTTTTTTAGAGAGTTTTTGTATGTCCAGCACGCGCACAGAGTTGCCGGTTGTCGTTCTTTTTGGACGAACAAACGTCGGTAAGTCCACTATTTTTAACCGTTTATCAAGTGGTGCTCGAAGCCTTGTATTTGATCGCCCGCACGTGACACGAGACCCGATCGAAGACGTCGTCAACTGGAACGACAAAACCTACCGCCTCATCGATACAGGTGGCGTCCCTCTTGAAAAAAAGAATACCGAAATTGACCTTGCCGTACGAAAAAGCATCGAAGCTATTTTAAAAAAAACAAGCCTTATTTTATTTGTTTGTGATAGTACCGAAGGCATTACCGCAGATGACCGTAAGCTTGCACAAATGGCCCGCACCAGCGGACTGCCAACCCTTCTTGTTATCAATAAAGTTGATAACAACGACCAAGACGCTCAGGCAATCAGCGAATTTGCAGAATTTGGATTTCATGACATTCACACCATTTCTGCTATTCACGGACGCGGGTTTGCAAAACTTTTAGACAGAATCAGCGCGCTTGTTCCTGCAATCAAGCACGAAGAAGTTCAGACAGAACCGGAGTACAAAGTTGCAATCATCGGCAAACCAAACGTCGGCAAATCATCGATGCTCAACCTACTCGTTCGCGAAGAGCGCTCATTGGTTTCTGATATCCCTGGAACAACGCGAGAAGCCGTTCGTAGTACGATAAACATTCACCAAACAGCCATCGAATTTGCTGATACCGCTGGAATTAGAAAACAACAAGCGGTAGAAGACCCACTTGAACTTTTGATGGTAAAAACATCATTCAAAGTGCTTAAGCATGCCAATTTAATCGTTTTAATGTGCGATGCGTCAGAAAAACGCATCACCGATCAAGAATTAAAACTCCTTTTCTATGCACACAAAGAGCACAAATCGCTTATTTTAGTAGTTAATAAATCAGATTTAATCACCGACGAAGATAAAAAAGCATTTCTCTATCACCTCAGCCAATACGAACATCTTACAAAAAAAATCCCGGTTATCTGGACATCATGTGTCACCCACAAGAACATCAGTAAAATCAGAGAAACAATTCACCAGATCAAAATTCGTTCTGAACAAAAACTTGACGTTGTCAGTATTAATACCGTCATCAGACGTAAGCTTTCTGAGCATCCACTTACATACAATGGGACCGAATTTCGCATTTTAAACGTTCGTCCAATCAAGGGCGATGTGCCGACCCTTGTTGTTCATACCGACCATCCAGAATGGGTTAGACCATCACATTTAGCATATTTTGAGAATGTTGTTCGAAGCCAATACGATCTTTTGGGATGCCCAGTGAAATTTATTGTCCGGAATATCAACTAACATTTCATACTGAAAAAACCAAAAGTGGATTTTTTTTTAAAAAGAACTCTTTTATTCTCGCGATATATTTTAATAACTGATTTGAAATAAAAGGTAGAATTAAAAAAGTCGATACCTATAAAAAAGGGAAAAAACTATGCAATTTATAAAAATAGCACTCTTGGCTCTTTTCTGCACAATTCAACTAACCGCAACCCCAACTGAAGTTGTCATCCCTATCTCAGCAAACGCAACTGTTGCCGATTTATTTACCTACGTTGGCGCAGATGGCAAAAAACATATTAAAATTCCTCAAGCGCCACACTTTCAGGTTCCTGGGCACACAGATACACTCTACCCGGCAATGTACAACGAACACCTTACACTTGGTTCGTTTTTGCGATTTACCAAGCGAGCATCAACCCTTTTTAGGCACACAGAAGACGTAACTCAATTCAAAACAAAGCTAAAGAATTTTTTTGAATTAATGCGTAAAATTGATTTAGAAAAAAGAAATCCTGACATGGTTGTAACAATAACCATGCCAAAAAGTTTCTTTCGTAATGAGCTTACTCAAGAATTATCACAAAGAACCTTACACAACCTTTTCTATGACACTGCAAAAAACTTTCTGGATGGAATCGATCAAGATCAATCAAAAAAAGAGTTATTGGAACAAGAAATTATCAAGCTTTTAGAAACACTTCCGCTCTCTGATAGCACTGTTTCAGATCAACTTTCTGATATGTTATCAACCAAGCCCAATACGGCGTTATTAAAATTACTGCTACTATCTTTTTCTTCTTCCATAAAATATATCGGTGATGTTCCATTTATTCAGATCAAAGAGAACCCATTTGTTTTTATTATGTGGCTGTTATATTTTTCTTGCTCTACAGTTTTTTGTGCCCACTTTCTCATATTGGGCCTTAATACGCATCCTCTTTACTTTTTAGGAGTGCTGATCGCATTAGCTGGAGTAGTTCATAACTTTATGATTATTAATGAAAATTCTTTACCAGACAAGAACACAACAAATTTTAACTCAATAACCCATCGTTTCTCGATCGAACCTGGCGATGGCATTTCAGTTTCGTTTGAAGTTGTGGCAGAAAAACCTGTACCACTAGCTGATACCGCAACAGAAAGGCTTACATCATGAACCATATCAAATCGCTACTCTTGGCTCTTTTCTGCACAATTCAACTAACCGCTACACCAACCGAGGTTGTCATCCCTATCTCAGCAAACGCAACTGTTGCCGATTTATTTACCTACGTTGGCGCAGATGGCAAAAAACATATTAAAATTCCTCAAGCGCCACACTTTCAGGTTCCTGGGCACACAGATACAC
>Ga0194133_10004437_pt1 | contig 18803 bp, 9 predicted proteins | sample TA2KigOf40mmetaG_FD_155448 | JGI IMG/M metagenome (GOLD analysis project Ga0194133, IMG submission 155448) | Freshwater microbial communities from Lake Tanganyika, Tanzania - TA2015055 Kigoma Offshore 40m | ecosystem: Environmental > Aquatic > Freshwater > Lake | place: Tanzania: Lake Tanganyika... | reverse complement strand
AAGAGTAAAAAGCCAGTCTGAGGAAGATGAATCTTTCATGGAGAAAAACAAGTCAGTTTCTTCCAAGCCAGGTTATTATTTTCAGATAACAATAATTATAATCAGACATTATGTTTTATATTTGACGATTTTCCAGAATTTTGCAGCTTCCCTCCTGAAAAGGGATCTTGCAAAGGTTTCTGGACAAGATTTTTTTACAATTCAAGCACCAATCAATGTGAAAGATTTACCTTTGGTGGATGTAACGGAAATGAAAACAACTTTCATCTTCAAATGGCTTGTGAGGTTCAAAATAGAAAATTGTAAAAAAATTAATCAGAAATGTTCCAGCATTACATTATCTTTCCAGATCATTTGTCAAATACCAAACAAGACTGAGGATGATTCCCTATTTGACATAATTTTTCTGGGTCCAACCATGTCCAGAAGTTTTTCTAATGGCTCTGTTGTGTCAGGTTTCAAAAAAGACCAGCCTAAAAATGTTACTGAGTTGTACATGTCATTTGATGAAGGTTTCAAGGCAATCATTGATCATTTCTGCTAGAGAATGAAAAATTATTTTTTGTAAATATATGTTTTTTGTTTAAAGGATTGGGCCAATGAATATTTCCGCCTAATAACTTACACTTCTGGCCCAATGGGCACAATAACACCCTTAAACAAATCATCCATCAATGGAGCTTCTCCAATGTATCAACATGACTCCAGATTGAGGTTTTATTGAATTCAGTTTCATGCCTTGACTTCAATTTAAAAGTTTTTTCTATCATAGACGTGCTGTTTTGAAGCATCCCATTCTTTTGATTCCTGACATGAATCTCAACATCAAGTTTAGTCTGAAACTCATGGGAACAGTGAATCATTTTCTTCACATGTTTTTTGACAATATTAACCCTGGATTCAAAATTTACCTTGGAGATATGGTGCATTAAAGATTATGTCATCATCTTAAACTGATAAATTTGATACTTTTAAATACATTTTCAGCTTGTTTTTGATTATTTCATGAATGGAGAAATAGATAATGTAAGAAATGAGATTATAGTTCAATACTAAAATTACTTTTTGACAGTGAATTTCGTTTACTTTCAGGATTGGCACACTTACACTGTGAAAAAAAGTACAAACTCAATTTTCAAGTTTCCACAAATGGAGAGTCGTCAAAATGCCCATATTGTAAGTGATCAAATGGTGACTTTTTAATTTATCTGAAAGATAAAAAGTTAATTTTCTGGCCAAACATTTTATGAAAAAATATCAAAATTCTCCTCGTCCTAATAAGTTTCATCTGATCTAACTATAACCTGCTCTCGGTAAAAACTTTCTTTGTCCAAAAAACATTGAAATAAAACATTCAAAAGCTTTCAACCCTAAAACTTTAACATTCTGAAAAGCTTTTTTTGCCATGTTAATGTTACAAACCTAGGATAAGACATCCTCAAACCTCAGGGCCCAACATTTTCCAAAAATAACACTAAACAGCTTGATATGAATTAATTAGACTTAGGGGTCGCTGTGGCTGAGTGGGCGTGGCATCACGCTGGGAATCTGAGGGTCCAAGTTTCTAACCCTGATGGCTCCAGGCAAACTTTGACCCAAGGTTGCAAAAAACCACAAATAAGTACCAGCTAAAAAGTGGGCTGTTAATGAAAAAAATTTCAAGGCGTACTTAAACAAATAAAAAAAAATTCATGCATCTTTTACAGACTTTTGTAAATTCGCCTGCAAATTCCTCAACTGTCTGAAATATCAAATCCATCTGGAAATGGGACCCTGACCCGACCCGAGCACACTTTTGATCCACAGCAAATAAGAGGCCGACCCGCCTTTGACCCGGGTACTTTTTGACCCAACCCGAATATAATTTTTTTGACCCAAAGGGAAAAAAATTGAAAAATTTGACATTTTTAGGGGAAATTTTCCAAATCCAAACCATAAATGGCCTACCTGACCCGACCTTAGTTACAAAAAATTTACCCGGCTTGAACCGGGTCACAAATTTTTAACCCGGACCCATCACTAATCCGTTCATTCTGGTGCATTTCTTTTGATCTTTCATCTTACACCAGTGAGTGTTTCAGAGTTCTTCCATCCATTACTCACTAAGACCATTTTTCACATTTTCTTTTAAAACTTTGAGTATAAAATAAGCCCTCAGATTTTTTTCCAGATCAGAATCGAAAGTTGGCAAAGTAGTGGAGGTCGTAGTTACCTCATTTTAGACGATATTTTTGTAAACCAAAGCAAAGTTAGCGTGGAAACTTCAACGAAACCAGACAATAAATTCAAGTATCTTAATGGTAATACCATACCAAAACAGCAACTGCCTTTCCCATGTTATTTAACCATGTCTGAAGGACCTTGCAGGTAAAAATTCAATCGATGTTTGGAAAGAGCAAATTATCAAGAATATTTTTGTGATTCAGAATGCCAGTAGAAAGGTACTTTTTTGACTCCTTTTCGAAGGATTGCAAAAAGTTCAATTATAGTGGATGCAAAGGAAATGCCAATAATTTTCAGGTAAACTTTGATTAGTTTGTTGTTGATAATAAATAATGAGTCCAACAATTTTTTTTATACAGATTGTGTAAAAGCAATTTCATTAAAATATTGACCTAAAATATACGGGTCTATGATCTTTCGCCCAATGCAAGTTTGCCTAATCAAGTTCGCTCAATGCAAGTTTGCCAACCTTGCAAGTTGGCCAACCAGTTCATAGTTGCAGTGGAGGGGGGGTTGGTTGAGTCAGGTATGGTTAGATTAGGTTGAGTTAGGTTAGGTAAAGTTAGGTTAGGTTAGGTTAGGTTAGGTTAGGTAAGGTAAGGTTACGTTAGGTTAGGTTATGCAAAATTGTAGTTGGCGAACTTGTATTGGGCGAAATATCACGGTATCAAAATATACAATATTTGAGCCAAATTAACAGAACTCATAACACTCTACACCAACTTTAGAGCAACCTATTTATTCACCAATCTCAGATGACTTTTGAATAATAATAATTTTGTGCAGTATTGACTCATGCAATATGCTGATGCGCAACCAACACCTTTATAAGAGTCCCACCAAAGAAGATTATGGTCACTGCAGATTGACTGAGAGTGCCTTGTTGATTTTTTTTGCAATCCGGGTTTGAAAAATTGCTGGATTGGGCGGCCGGGGTTTGACCTCACAACCATAGATCCTAGTTTTCAGTCAGGTGCCTATGACCTCTCAGCCACGCCTCATTTTTTCATGGAGTTGAAATATGAAATACAAATTCATGCTTTTAAGACTACCATACCATGCTGTTGACTTTGCAAAGTCCTTTGACTTTCAGTGCTGCAAGTTTTTCAGGAACGAAGATTTCCCGAAAAAGGTTGAGCAAGATTTTCTTGATTTCCCAACTTTTTACTATTTTTCCCGACTTTGAACTTTCTCTTTAAAATCAAAGGCTAAGCTATCTTACAACATAAGCTAAACCTGTAGGGATGACCCTGCCACTATACTTAATTAGGTAGGAGGGTAGGGATCAGGGTCAGTAAGGTCTACAAAAATAATGAAATTCCCATAAAACAATTGAAATTTTTGACTATGATTGGGGTTAGGCTCAGGATTAGGTGAATACCTTGAAGAGTGTGAACTGTGGAAGTCAACAAGAACCAGACTAATTTTTGCTTTGGATGGTTTGTTTTACATTGTACTTTAAAAAAGATGCATGAAGTTTTTTATAAGATTGTTCAACAATCACAGAATGAATGAAAAGATTAAACAATGAATGCAAAATTTTGGCAAATGTTTTTGGAGGTCTCTACTGGGTTTGGGAGTGAAAATGAATTGATATTTGGCTACAAAATAGGCTACTTGTTCTGCCAATCTTAATTTTTTTGCAAAATTCTCAATCATATTGACTTCAAATTTTAGACACTTCAAGACTGTTATGGCAAATGCAATGCCACAGCCCTCAATGTCTGCAATCAGCCCAGGAGCCCTGGCCAATGCAAGGGATTTTACGAAAAATTTTACTACGATTCATTTTCTGACAGTTGCTCAGCCTTCATTTATTCAGGATGTGGAGGAAATGGGAATAATTTTAATACTAAACAAGATTGTTTGGAAAGGTGTTCCAAGCAACTGGGTAAAAGCAATCCTGGTGCTTTCGACTCATCTACAGCTTTTCCAAGGAAAGTTGAAGACTGCAAATTGCCACTCTCAAGAGGTGATTGCACAAGCAAGGTATTTAAAAATGTTGTCATAATCTTTCATTGGCATAAAAGGGATTTATTTCAGATTCAAATGTTTGGTTTTGATACATTGAGTTCAAAATGTATTCCTTTCACCTATGGAGGTTGTGGTGGAAATGGGAATAGGTTTTTTTCACAGAAAAGTTGTGAAAGCATTTGCTCATCAACAAAATCCTCAACTCTGTTTCTTACTACCACTAAAGCTGTTTCAGACAAACCTTTCAACCTTTTCACAAACTCTGAGCTGTCCAATGCCAGGTAAAGTCTCTACAAATTTCTTAGATTGTGGAATATTTGACCAAAGAAATTCTTTTTCAAAGTCTCATAGTATCTTGTGATCGACCCAAAAAAGTATCCTGCTCAGAGGTCTACCATCCCACAACTTATTTTTACTTCAACAAAATAACCAACTCCTGCCAGAATGAATCAGCCTGTACAAAATCAACTGAGGGAAAATTTGGAAGTGAAGCCTCCTGCAAAAGCCTTTGCCAGATCAGTAAATCAAAGTTAGACCCAGTCTTGTGCTTTCTTCCACCAAGTTCAGGACCTTGTGGTGGAAAATTCAAAAGATTTTTCTACGATCCAGAGGAAAAGAGGTTGATGCAACAAAACTCATTTTTTAACTGAATCTTTAGCATCAATCAAGAAACTTTTGAATTTCAGTTGTCTTGAGTTCAATTATGGAGGCTGCAAAGGCAATATTAATAATTTTGAAACCCTTGAAGACTGTGAATATGCTTGCCGAGGGGCAGAGGAGAAAGTTATTGCATCATTGAAACAAGCTCTTTGCTCCTTGCCAAAGGTCTGCTTTACATTTTTGTTCAAAATAACCCCTTCTGATACTTTTTATTCCATCACCTCTTTAGTCCTCTGGTCCATGCAGCCGCAAGTTCACGAGATTCTACTTTGATAATTCATCAAAAACTTGTCAAGAATTCAGTTACTCTGGATGTGGAGGAAATGAAAACCAAGTGAGTAAATTTAAAGATATTTTAAAGGATTTATTGAGATGATTTCCACAACTTAATTACTTTTTTTACCAAGTAGCTAAACTGTATAAAAATTTTCCCAAGTTTGATCTAAATAAAGTTTGGGCTTACCTTGGTTTGAAATTCAAACAAATTTATGAAAGATTATTTTGCCAGATATATGGAATATATTTTTAATACAAACTAAACACATTTTGTGTTTATCCTGAATTTTAAAATGCAATTACTAGTTATTTGAATAGTTTAAATAAGAAATCCTTGGTAAATTTTGAACAGTTCAAGTGTAGAACTATTTTGCCAAGCAGCTAGTTTTAAAGTTCCAATTTTATAAAATTAGTTAACATTCTTAATTATCTATGTTAAGTTTGAACTTTAGACGTGCCTCTGAGACCTCTTAAGTCAGAGCTACAATATTAACTGAATAAAAGATGGTTAAGACATTAAATAAAGTCTATGCATTCACAATTTTCTAGCCTTAAATGCATTAAGTCCCTATCGAAAATAAGACACACCGTATGCCAACTTTCAGGTGTATCCACCTGCTTTCAGGTGTATCGCCCCTGTTTACATATAGCACGCCAGAATACGCGTGTTAATGGTGCAAATTTTGTCATAAACTGCCATAAAACACGAGTAAACACCATTCAAACATTCTTACACAGTCTTATTTTTGACCGGGGTTCAATTGGATCAAGGTTTTTTTTGCAGTTTTTGAAGTGTCCACTTGGGGAAAACTTTTGCAATTTATGTATTTCCATAATAACTTCAATTACTTTATTTTAATCCTGAGTGAAGCAAGGAGGGAAGTTTAGAATTTTCATTATGGTTCTTTTTTTGTATAGGGATCATGGGAAAATGGGGTGACATCATGTCTACGTCTGTCACCTCTTTTTCCGCTTATACCAGTAGACCTAGAGAGCTGAAATTAGGCAGGAATAATCATCATAGCGGTGGCTCAAAATTTACTAGCCAGATTTTTGATATCTTGTCTTGAAGCTGAAATATTTAAGTTCAAAGTAACCAGGATGAAAAAAAGATTTCTGATCCAGACGAACATGAAAACTTTAAATATAATATAGAACCTTAACCATTGAACATTCATCATATCAGGTTATGTGTATTGATGATCGCTTGATTAGTCCACGCTGTAAAAAATGTGGCCATTTTAATATACGATTGTCATAGCCAAAAGGTAAAAGTATCTTGCTTGATGGGAAAAAAAAGTTTGTGGGTTTAAATCCTGGCACCACCATAATAATACTAAACAAAAAGATTTTAACCATTGTGCCTTTACATGATTCATTCTTAAAAAAAACCTTAAAACTATAACTTTTAAATAGCTTTAGAAAAAATGCTTTAGCTTAAAGATATACATTTAGTTCATCAGCTTGAATGACTGCAAATCCTTGTGCATGGATGTTCCACTCTTGGATAAGCAGTCCTCAGTATATCCAGTGGCTGAGAGCATCATAGGGGTTATCTTGATTGCCTTACTATGTTGTGGGGGAGCACTAGGTATTCAAGAGATAATTAAATATTAAACTTGTGAAATACATCAGTCAAATTATTGTGAACTTTTAGGCTATAGGTATTTCCAACGTTGTAAAGAACGAGAGAATTACAGAATATTTTGCGACCAACAAAGATCAGGTAACTTTTTGTTTACTCCAAAAATGTTTTCATTGGTATATACTCTAGTTTAAAGCAATCATATTTAGATACTGATTTACTAATTAACTCACCTTCTCATTCTACTTCAAATCTTCCAGCCAATCTACCTTGCTTGTTATATAGAATAGAAAGAATAGAATAGAATTTATTTCCAGTTTCAATTAACAAATATGTTATTTGCATTATTTGGAAAGTTAGACCTTTTTGTTGACAATATTACTATGGACTTTGAGTGAAAGAAAGGATGCCTGGAGTCTTCTCACACTAAACCTGGCTGTTTAGGGCTAAAAACCCGGATTTAGACATGGTGGTAAATCTAAAAAAGGCTTTTAACTTCAACTGGGGGGGTTGCTCTACCGGGGGGGGGAAAAAACCTCCAATTTATATGTGACGTGGCATCTCATAATTAGAATTGCTGTCCATTTAGTTGTTTTGTGCTCTGAGACTCCATTGGTCGATAAAGTTCTTTGCTGAGTTGGTTATGCATAATTTCCCAACCTTTGACCTACTTGTGTCAAAAAGTGTCAGCCGACCTGGAGTTCTCTCATTGATATAGCTCTTGCATAGGATTCTTAGTGTCAGTTCTGTAGGTTGCAATGATTGTATACTTTATAAGGTTGAACAGAAAGGTCTAGGTTAGAGATGGGCCCTGACCCGACCCGACCCAACCTGAGCTTACTTTTGACCTGCAGTAAATAAGAGGCCTACCCGGCTTTGAGCCGGGTACTCTCTGACCCGACCCGAAGCAATTTTTTTGAACCCGAAGGGGAAATTTTTGTAATTCAAACCCAAACCATAAATTTTTGACCCGGACCCATCACTAGTCTAGGTCCTTAGGGACATGATCTGGTCGATACTCTCATTTATCTTTTTTAACATCATGATAATATTTGCAAACTGTTTAGTCTTCAAGATAAATGAAAGTTAAAAATATTTGATTATACTTTAAGATAATTTTTCAACAAGTCTCATGGTTTTTTTCATATTTTCTAGGATCAGTGCTTTCAATTGCTGGTACAATATCTAATGAATCTACAATGGCATATGAAAACCCTGTCTACTCGGAGGATTCAAATCTTCCTAGCTCTATACAAATGCAGACTTTGAGACAAGAAGCAGACCGAAAAATGAGAAATGGGGAAAACCCAATGCACTAAAAGCTAGGTTTTCATCACAAATATTTTTCCAACTGAGACTACATTCAAAAATTAGTCTAAAACCAATTTCTCTTAATTTGAACTTACAGAATTGGAAGAATAGTTTAGGTGAATTAAAACTTTTCTCCTTTGAACACAATTTAGATAAAATTAGATCCATATAGTGTTTATTTGAGTTTTTAAAATATGTTTGTTTTTTCTCTTAGTTTTTTAGCTTGATTATGGAGAAAGGAGAAAAAATCTAATGTCTAAACAAATCCATTTATTATAGTTTAAATGTTCCTTTTAAAGAACTTTTTGAATAATTATTTTTTATTCTTCTACTATTTTGTCTGCAGAAGTCTCAAATGCATCAATACAAACAGTTTCTTCAAGGCCCTCAGACAGATCTGGAGAAATATTTTTTTTGGATTACATCATAACAAGATGTAGAGTTCAAAATACCTTTTAATTTGATCTCAAGTTCCTGGGCACTTGAGCAAACATGGTCAAGATTATTTCCAATTAGATCATTGGCAACTTCATCATTTAGGTTGATGAAAATTAAATTTTGTTTCCTTAGTCGAAAATCTTCCACAATGCCCTGGATGAAATGATATAAATATTTTTTGAAAAAGGTTTAGTCAGAAAGTTTGGAATTTCAGTACTGTAAATCCTCTTAACGAAGTAAAATCAGCTGATAACATATGTTGGCAATCAATAACGACAACTGAGGTTGATGATCCAGCCTTTAAACCTAAAAAAAATTTATTGGTCAAATAAGAGAAATTTTTGAGTGAAAACCTTATTGGCCAAAAACCTATTTTATTGATAGAAGTCCTTAGGTAGCTGACAGAGGGAAACAAAGGTGACTGGTATGGCTTCACAACAATATAATGGAGCCCATTAAACTGAAAGGTAATTTTTGGTACCTTTATATTCATTTTACAGAACTAATATTTGAACTTGCATCCTGGGATCCTTAGCTAACCATAACCAATAAAAAAAGGCTATGCTTACATTTTTTTCGGTCACCTCAACACGTGGTCGGGCCACTTTGAACAATACAAATATAAGTTGTACACCAATTCCAACAAGAATCCCATAGGCAAGATTCCAGAACAGTCCAGATAGGAAAGTTACAGTCATTGCAATAAAGTCCAGCTCTAAGATGTTAAAGTGACAGTTGATTATTACGATGAGACAAGAAATTGTAAACATTTTACTGGATGTTTGCCATAGTGGTTTCACAATTTGATAATCAATCATAAAAATCACAGCTGAAATGATAACTGCTGATAAACTTGAGATTGGAATGTAGGCACAGTAAGGCATCATGAAGGCTAACGCCTGCAAAGCAAGAATAAATTTATATTTTCAGTTCAGGTGGAGTCCAGACAAACATTCAAGCAACTCACTAATATGACCATCAAGCCAGTGTAAATGCCTCCAAGTGGAGTTTTTACCCCACTTGCTTGATTCACAGCTGAAAGTTTAAAATTAAAAGAAATTGTAACTTAATGTGAAATTCAAAAGATGATAAAAATGAGATCCATCAACTTTTTAGAAAGAACCTGACCATAAAAGTCATTTCACTTTGATTTTTTAGTTGGTGAGTGCATGTAACAATTAGTGATGGGTCCGGGTCAAAGTTTTTGACCTGGTCGGGCAGGGTCAATTTTTTGTGGCTCGGGTTGGGTCGGGTCGGGTCAGCCATCTGTAGTTTGACTTTGGTTTTGGAAAATTTCCCCTAAAATTGTCAAATTTATCAATTTTTGCCCTTAAGGTCAAAAAAAATCTCTTCGGGTCCGGTCAAAATGTACCCGGATCAGAGGCTGGTCAGCCTCTTATTTGCTTCAGGTCAAAAGTAAGCTCGGGTCAGGTCGGATCAGGGCCCATCTCTAGTATCAAATCAAATCTGAGACTGGTCTATATCTCAGTCACTGAAAATATCATATAGTGAGCTCTGTGAGGCTTTCTTGGTGATATTTGCTAACTCTGATGGTATGACCATTGCTCAAGCTCCAGAACCTTAAATCTCAATTCTCATTCTTTTACCTTAACCATTTCCCCAAGATAGTTTCCAAATTCTTGCTGAGAATATACCAGGTTCAGCTTGAAACAATCCACAAAATTTTACACCAATTGCACAATATCCTTGAGGTTGCAAGTTGAATACCCTATATAGTTTATTCTGTTTATTTAAACTTTGTAGATAAATCAATTACTCACTCCCTATAACTTTTTGGAAACCTCTAAATCACCAACCACAAACCAGATCTTGCCCCTGAACTTAAAGCTTTGTTTTTGAGGTGCAGTTTTGAAGCAATTAAAGCTTATATTCTATTCAGGATTGGGAAGGGTATTATTCACACCCACCCGAATGACTCCCTCAATGACTTATGAGATTGCTTATTTTAACCTTCCCAGCCAGCTCAGCTAATAATCCCTGGCTCCAAGCAGAACTTTTTCATAAAATTTGAACTATAGCTGATCTTATGAGCTCTATAAAGGAGCTACCTTAATTGTTTTAGTCTGTATTATTAAAACCAGGCCCAGCAACTATCAAGAGGGTACGCTTTGAAGTTTAGTACCTGATCTTGAGAAGGAGCTGGTGACTGGCATGGAACTGACAAAGGAGCACAAAATGTTTGAGACTCCCAAACCAAACATGTTTTGACTAGCATCGACAGGTTTGCCTTGAGCTGAAACAAACTTTAAAAATTACAAATTATTTTAAGTTTACTAAAGTAAACTTGGTCGAACCAAAGGATTTTGCTATGGCAACATTGGCTAAAATGGATATGATGGGGATAACAAAAATTGATGATCCAAGATTTGTGACCATGGTCTGGAAAGTCACAATTTCTCCAGTTTCTGAATTGTTGTAGCTAAAAGCTTAATTTAAAAGCAAGTAAATTAAATTTTCTGATTTGATGATATCTGATAATCCATGAAAGATTATATCAAATTACTTGGGGCCCTAAATGGAGGCAGGCCTGCTTCAATGTTTCCAGTGAGAATAAACCTTTAACAAAAAATATTTCAAATTTGAGAATATTTTTAAATTTCATATTGATTACGTGGTGTTTCTTGTATTGGTTTCTGGAAGTTCTGGATCACAAATGAAAGCCAACAGTGCACTGGAAATGACAACTATAGCATTGCTGGAAATAGACACCAGCCAAAGGGACTTTTTTATCAGATGTTCGTGTTTTGTAAACAATGATCTTCCCCAAAATCTTTGACAGGCAGTTCCAGATTCACCTTCTTTTATTTTAGAGAACCAAGTTACATTCTTCAACTCCTGTAAACTAAAAAGTTACTTATAGTTGTTTATTAAACAAGTTGGGAATTTTACAACTACCCTCATGAGAAGGAGAACTAGAATACAAGAGAGGCCAAGAACAGTGTCGCTTGCCCTAATGGAGGAAATGTTTAGAAAGACATCCATCCAAGTCCCAAGAAATCCAATCAGACCAGATTTTCTCAAAAGAGTCTAAAGACAAAAAAAAGTTTAGGGAAAGAAAAGCAAAAGTGTTCATATCAAAATAAATAGATTTTGATTGAAATAATACAAATTGCTTAATGTTTAATGGCCAAATATTTTAGGTACAAACAAATTTAGATGATTTTAAGAAAATAGTGAAGTATATATAGGCATAACCCCATGGTGTACAAACACAAAGCCAAAGCACTTTCATGACTAATACTTTTGAGGTAATTGTAAACATTATCTGATGTAGTTTAGACTCAGGGATTGCTGATGCATTATCAACACCTTTATAAGAATCCTGCCATAGATACTTGATTATGTCTAATGCCACTTCAGATTACTATTACCCTGACTGAGGGGTATCTTGTTGATTTTTTTTTGGCAATTTTGGGTTGAATAATTGCTGGCATGGCTGGGGACTGAACAGACAATCTTAGATATATTAAGATCACATTTAGGTGCCTTTGACCTCAAACCCACAGCAACCTTTTAAGTAAAGGTCAATGTACTTTTAAATTTAAATTGATTTGTTATTGAATGGAGTTAAAATGGTTTAAAGAAGTTTCAACTCAACTTACCAGACCCAAAAGTCCACGAACTTGACTTGAAGCAATTGTGATTGCAGCTGCAGATGTAAAACCAGCATTTACAGGAACTGACATGAAATCTATCACAACACCTAAAAATCATCATATAAGAGTGTACTTCAAACCAAAAAAAAATGTAAAAATCAATGTTTTACCTAATCTAAATATTGCAAGGATAAAAATTATGATTCCACTAAGAAAAGTCAATAGGATGACATGTTCAATTCCTTTGCCGGATATCTGGTAGGTAAGGATTGCTAAAACAGCTTCTGGACCGATGGATAAATCCTTGGATGCACCAAGAAATAGGAATACAAAGCAGCTCATAAAGGCTGAATAAAGGCCATACTGCAATTGAATGGACTTTTGCATTTGAACGTTTGTTGATTTTTGCCTTTGGACTTTAGATATAATTACCTGTGCTGGGAGGTTAGCAACGAGTGCGTAGGCAATGCCTTGTGGTATCATGGTTAGCCCAACAGTGATACCTGCAATAAGGTCAGAAATACCCTGTTCCAGGTTATATTTGGGCAGCCAGTCTAATATTGGCAAATATTTGTGGGCACATTTCCTCTTGTTGAACCTTGGCTTGGGTAACTTCTTTAACTGATTTCTCACACTTATGTTGAATGGTTCTTTTGGATTGGAACTTTTCTTTTCTTGATCTTTCAAGGAATCCAGATCTATGACCTCTATAATTGCAAATCGACAAAATTTGTATATTTAGATATCTTTTAAATGGTATTTTCTGAAGTAATTAATTCGTTTTTTAATAACTAAATAGGTTTTTTTGTTCACATGATCTGCACAGCCATCAATATCAATCCTGACAAAGGTAACCATCATGTTATATGATTATTTTAAGGCAAATTCCGAGGATCAAAGTTATGCTCAGACTGGGGATTGAATCCAAATCGCCTGACCTCATCCAATTGTCAGTCATGAGCTGCGACAACCTCATTTAAAGTGACTTTACAAAAAGATTGTATCAAATTAAAATGACTCAAGTTTTCATCCTAATTGGATTGTCTATAAGCCTGATATAGAACCTGAAATATTAGATAGATAGATAAAAAATTTATTGCTCATTCAATTATCAAGATGTTAACAATCTTTGCAGCCTCGTGGACCTTGGGTTATAATGTGTAATTGATTTTTGACTAGTCAAAGCTGTTGTTGATGATACATTAAACCTTATAATACAAATCTGTGCAGGATATATTTTATCTAGTCTGATGACCTGAATTTGTTTTTTTCAAACTTATATAATCATAAAAGTTTGAAAGGATTTCATATTTGTTATAAGCATTCAAATGCCTGGAAATCAACTTATTTTTACATGCAATTTTTATAAAGAAAAATTAAAAAACTATAAGTTTTTAACAGGTGAAAGTGAAACCTTGATAAAAATATTTGATGAAAGATAAAAATCTAATTCTTACCCATTTTTTTCTCTTGATTGAATTTCGAGGCAATTAAAACATCGAAGAATATACACAAAGACCTTGTCTTCTTCTATCTGGACAACAGTTTACCTTTATGCATATAGTAAGGAAAAGACTCCAACCGAATTCCCTTTGACGCTTGATCAAAAGATTGGGCAAATCTTACAAAAGGAAAACTATTTTTTTTTAATTTTGACAACTATCTTATTTAATTTGATGAAAGAAATCCACCCTCTGTTTTTAAACTCGTTCAAAATAGACGTAATTCAATCTTGTTTGCCAGCTTTTTTTTACTAGTACAGTTTGAATTTGATATGGTATTTATTATCAAGAATTAAAAAATAATAATTTATGTATCAATCATCAGCATCCACATATTCCAGAATGTTGTGACTCAGGTATTGTTTATAGTGTAACAAAAAATATACTTCAAGTGTCCAAAGAACCTTAAGGTATGCTTAAATAAATGTTTGTTTACCTTGACAATTGTTTCCCAACCAATGTCTTGTTTAAACAAAATGAGTACCAAGTAAATTTAGAAGTCATATTATTCAGTTTCTATTTCTTGAAATTCTTTTGACGTATCAGAAAAATCACGTACATGTTTTTGACTTTCTGGAAAATTTATTTCCATAAATAACTAGTTGATTTTTTTGAGATCAAAGAGAATTGAAACTACATTTCTTGGTGATTTTTTTACCTTCATGCAACAAATAAATAAGGTAGGGCAATAGTTTTATATTTTCATAGATAATTATAATCAGGAAACTCTTGAAATAGCTTATTTTAGATTTGTTGTAACGAGTCTGATGCTGTGGTCTGCAAAGAATGGAGATGACAACCTAGTGATGGCCTTCCCAATCAAGAAAAGAATCAATACTGATCTGTTTATATTAATAAAAGGGCAGCACTTTGCATACAAAAGGGTGCAAGTAAAAATAAGGGCTAAAGAGAAGAGGGTAAAATCATGGGCGCCAAAGAACAACAATAGGTGGAAAAGTGAAACAAATAACAGGAGCACATTTTGAAATGACCTGAAGTAGGTGGCAATGAGAGGAAATATTGGCAACAGGTGTTGCAATAACTTTAAAGCAAATGTAATGAGAATTGAATAGTAAAACAATAATGGCAGCCTCTTTCAAAATGTCTATATGGGAATATAATGAGAATTGAGCATCATTGTTAAAATATCATAAAGTAATTAAGTAATAACTTGAATTGAGCACATACTCAGGGAGTCAGGGGTGGTCAAGTTGGTTACTTGCTGGATTTCCATCCCGGCGACCTGGGTTTGACTCCTGCCCAGGGTAACCAACAAAAAAGTCAAAACCACCTAGTGTGCTTTAATGACCAAAAAAGTGGCAATAATGCATACTTTAAAAAATATGTACTCTGATAGTTGCAACAGGATTGGCTAAATAGAAAAACCTTATTAACATTTTGCATCATCTATAATGAAAAATGAGCTGTAATTCCAACACAGAAAAAAGTCTTTGCCTGTAGTATCTAATAAATTTCCTTCAATTAATTTATTAAAAGTGCCACATTTAACTTAATCTATAGCTTAGAAACCCATATAGATGTAAGACTGCACCTTTCCAGATTCATATTTACTTTGTTCTTTGAAGATGATTCGTTTAAATTGTTGATACAGGTTTCTTTCATAAAATCGCAGACAGACACAAAAAGTTACTTTACTTAAAATATGATAAAGACTGCATGATGGCAAGCTCAATGATAAAAGTTAATTAAATGATGCTCTCAGACAGAATAATTTACACTGCAGTGACTACTTAAATGTTGTTTTTATTTCCAAGATGTCAACTGATTGATTATAAATGATTCTTATATATATTCACTTGGGGGTTTCATCTTGTCCAGATTATTTAATTAACTCTGAATAGTATTTTATTTAATCCAGCTCTTTTATCACTTATTAAGATTATTGAAAACTAGAAGGTGTTGTCTCAGATGATTTCATACTGCAGGGCAAGTTCTCATCATTGGGGCCATCTTCAGTCTCAAGATTTTGCTCTTCCTCAGCAGATTGAACTTCTTCTTCATCTTCACTTGAAGATGATGAATCAACCTCTTTTAAGAAACTCTTATTTAAAATGTTGAATATCTGAAAGGATATTTTGAAGCTAAGAAAATTGTGAGTGACTGAAAAAGTAGTTCAGACTTAACCAACATTTATCACCTTGTCATTATGCAAGAAGTCATAGACAAACTCTTCTTCTGTGATGAATGGTGAATCATATGGCTGACATTCAAAATCTAGCAAAATTTCGCTGGTAAAATCTTCAACTGTTTCTTCATCTGGTGCATTTGTGCACAATCTATTGGAATCAACAAAATTAGGTTGTGCAAAGTATAAAATTATTGGAACTTGGTTTGAGTCTCTTGACTATGCTTAAAGGTCTTCAAAACAGAAGTCCAGTTTAAGAACTTATGTTCTTATAACAAAACTGTAACCAGTATAACCAGTTGAATTAATTGAAAATTTCAAATAAACCATAATGTTGGACAGACAGCTTTATAAATTGCCAAAGTTTAAATGAACAAAACATTTGGCCACAAATTCAGGGTAATGCAAAGTAGATTCAGTGAGAAGTATTTTGTTGTTCAGCTTATTACTGGTTGCCAAAAGGTCTTACATGATAATTTGTTTGATAATTTCTTTCAATCTTGATACTGGAAGCTCTCCTTTCCCTTCAGCATCAAAAATTCTAAAAAGCCATTGTAAAATATCGAAAGGCTCTTTAAGTTTATTGAGGCTTTCAGTAGCAAGAATCACTTCTCGAAATCCAATCAGTTTTGCTCCCCATCCACGTTTCTGATGACCATAAAGTTGAAAAACCTAAAAAAAATATTTAAAATAAGTTTCTGCAAAATATCTAGCATTCAGCCACTTATTTATTACCATATTGACAAACTTTTCACATTCACTTTCATTGAGAACATCGATGCACAATTCTCTTAAGACGTGGGGTCCAATAAATCCAGTTGGATACATCATTCGAAATTTCATGTAACGTGTGTGAATAGAAGCCTCATCCTTTAGTATAAATTTCAAACATTCTTTATTGTATATACACATTTGACGTTTGCTAAAGTTAATGTTCACCAAATCTGTTTGATATAGCAATACAGTCAGAAGGTGTGAAGGACAGCCAATGAAGCATTTGAGTCTTGGAGCAGAGTCTTCTTCATTCCTTAAAGATTTGATTTTCTTTAAAATACAGAAATTCTCTTAAACACTTTTTCTGTAGTAACAAAATTTTACTTTTTATCTGCTGTTTGAAGACATTGTTTTGGGACACTCAATTTCTTGGACTTCTTTGACCTTTGCTTGCGATATTTTTCCGAAACAGGAAACATTCTTGTACCATTTGAATAAAATTACTTGGACATTACAATCTGGAAAAGCTTCCCTAAAATAAAAAATGCACTTTGTAATTATTTAACAAGCTGGGAGACTGGGGTTCAATCCCTGGGCTGGGCAAAACTTTTGACCTCTGGATTTGCCTTAATTAATCATTTCTAGTAGATTATTATCTCAGTCAGGATTGGTTGTTGTGCAGAAACTTGATTAGAATAATCTCTTATACTCATTTATTCACATTTATCAAATAGAAAATCAAGTGACTATAAGACACAACTTTCAGTCAAAAAGAACTGTTGTAAAGTCAACACTACTCTCATTAACGTGATTTTGTGTTAGAATAATCAGTTCTTAACACAAGCTAAAAAAACCATTATCATTTTATTATGTTTAATTAGTACGAACACAAAAATACGGATTGTTTTAATTAAGTTTTCTCCACACACATTAGAAATTTTTCAAGTCTGGGATTGAGACTTAGGTATATATCCACATCAGCAGGTGGATCATGACAGAACTGCTGCAGGCATCTAACTCATCATTATATATAGGAAAGGGATTCAGTTTGTCCAATCCTTGAACTAAAGCAAATAGCTGAGTCCATGCTCCTGAAAAACATCCGACTAGAGGAAATTAGTATTGTGGTACATATATCTCAAACAAAAAGTTATAGGTTATCTCAATTGGACAATTAGATTAGGGATGATTATCCTGTTTTTCCTATCCAAAAGGAAATGTATGGTGGAAGTTGATGGAACAAAATCAAATGTCAGAATGTATCCCTAGGATGTGTCCAGGGGTCAGTTCTTGGTCCCAGGCTTTTTAATCTATATACAATAGCAGATTAAAGCAATAATTTAGGCTAATCAAAAACAATTGAGCTGCCTAACTAGTCAAGCACTTAATTTGTTAATAGAAGACTAAAAATGAATCACCTGTAGCTCCATGTTGGATTGGGACCTTTAAGAAATCAAACTTGACTGTTTTTTTGTTCAAAAATCACCCGAAGAGTACATTTTCACAAAAGAATTATTTAGGATATCTTTTAATACACATTCAGAAGAGACTGTTCATGACTTTAATATTTTTTTTGGAAAAAACTGTTTCCACATGAAAGGGTTGACCTTCGAAAAGGTTTCAAACTTTTTATTCCCTTCTAGGGAATTTTCATATTTTTCAATTTCTCTTCACATAAAAATAAAATGTCTGGAAAGAAATCGTGTTCTTAGGCTAAACATTCTGCCTTTAGTATTTGAGTAAACTTTTTTAAACTTTCTATTGTGCTTATGGTACAAGAAACAAACAAAATATATATATGGCATCACCAATCCAAATAAAAAATTACCAATCTATAAAAAAGATGTGATTTTATGAAAAAAATATTGTGTGTGTTTTCAGCTAAAATATTCTCAAAAAAATTAAAATGTTTATTTCGCAAGTTAGATTATTAACATCATTAATTTTGTCTCTTTAAAAAATATTTTGAAAAATCAATTACATTATAATCATGCAATAAATATTTCTGAAAACAGTATAAAAATGAATTTTAGCAACCAGATCAAAAAATACATTAAAATAGTAATTAATTTAACTAAATAATGATAAAAGTTATCTTGAAATAGTTGAAAAGCTATTGGTCCTTCAAAATATGAGAAAGGGTCAGGGTGGCCATTTGATTTGAAGCCAGAATTCTATTCTGGCAACCTGGGCACTTGTAGAGATGGGCCCTGACCCGACCCGAGCTTACTTTTGGGCCGCAGTAAAAAAGAGGCCGACCCGGCTTTGACCCGGGTACTTTCCGACCCAACCCGAAGCAATTTTTTTTGATCCGAAGGGAAAAAAATTGAAAAATTTGACATTTTTAGGGGAAATTT
>Ga0194133_10004436_pt1 | contig 18809 bp, 8 predicted proteins | sample TA2KigOf40mmetaG_FD_155448 | JGI IMG/M metagenome (GOLD analysis project Ga0194133, IMG submission 155448) | Freshwater microbial communities from Lake Tanganyika, Tanzania - TA2015055 Kigoma Offshore 40m | ecosystem: Environmental > Aquatic > Freshwater > Lake | place: Tanzania: Lake Tanganyika... | reverse complement strand
TTGATTTTGAATTGCTAATTTCCATTCAATTTTTGCATTTTCTGGAACCATAAAATGTTGGATTTCAGCCATTTTTCTAATTTTGAACAAATGTGGGGAAATTTCAATGCAGTTCAACCATATTCTAAATATATCATAAATTTTATATTACCAATATTTACAAAATCTATTTTTGAAATCAAGTTATTGGTTTTTATCTTTGTTTCAGCTGTAATATTTTACTGGGTATGTAACATAATAACTTAATTGGAAATGTTGTATTTCTCTATTGGAAATCAGGAACCAACATTGAAATTGAGAGCTCGGAGACAAAGCAAACTTACAAATCTAGAATTTTTCGAAAACATGAAATTAGGAAGCCCTAAAAGCTGGAATACTAGATTTTTCAGCTGTCCATGAGAAAAATTCAGGTTTGTCAGTTTTTGTTGCAGCTTCCATCAAATGCTTAAACTACTCAACATAGTTAAAAAAACAACCTGAAAAGTTTTTCCATCCACATTGGCAGCCTGAGGTACTCTAACAAAACTCAAAAATAAGTGGCGACATAGTTCATCTGGGGCAGACGCTTCTAAAAATATATCTATGAAGATCTTGAATCCAATGAAATCTATATCCTGTAAAAAATAACATATTAATATGCTTTATGGTTATATTTCCATTTGATAATTTAGAGCATTATTAAGGAAATTTTTTTCAAAGTTTCTGTTTCAAAAAATTCATTCTCAATCCATTATTTTTTTGTTTCACTGAAATCCAGAAACATTTTATAGGTATATTTTAGGCCGTTTTTTTATTGACTTGGAGTATTGCAGATTTTTTGGGGAATCAAGAGTCAAGAGATGCTAACCCTCGTGATCGAAAACCACACTGATCTTATTTATCCCTATAAATAAAAGTATCGTACAAGGCTACAACACTCACCTTCAATATAGTTTTACTTTTCCATAGCTTTCAAATCAAACAACAAGATTATGATAATATGAGATGGTATCAGATTACAATTTTATCAACTTCATTTGTCAGACCAGATTCTTTGAAGTCCCTTTAAGTAATTAAAGGTATTGGTGATATGTCCATGGTTTGTCAAAGGCACCAGACAGAAAGCTAGGATCTTAGGTTGTGATACATAGGGAGTCAGGGTGGTCAAGTTGGTTACTCACCAGTTTTCCATCCCGGCAGCCTGGGTTCGACTCCTGCCTGGGGTAACCACCAAAAGAAAAAAAGATATAAAATAAAATAATAAAAGCCACCTAGTATGCCTTAAAAAACTGACCAAAATATTGCAAGGTGTACTTTAAAATATTTAAAAAAAAATTCAATTTCTGTCCCTTACATCAATTTTTTTTACAAATGATTGCTCAAAAATCAACAAGGTAGTTCAGTTCAGGTTCAGAGGATATCGCACTGAAATTCTACCCCAGCGGTCCAGGTTCACTTCTCGGTCCTGATCCACATCAATACCACTCAAGAAGAAAAATAAATGAGTCACAACGGCAAAGTGATATCGGCGTGACAATCTGTCAAGCTCAAGGAGGCCTGGGTTTGACTCCTACCCCGGTCAAAACATCAATGAAAAAAAAGATGACCACTAATTATTCATACTGTCAACATGGCATTCACTCTGCACTCTTAAAAATCATGTACGAGAATGTGCAAGAGTTAAGAAAAGGATAAAAAATGCTCAAATGTAAATTTATTTGTTCAGTTTACTAAAAAGTTGTCATCCATGTTATGATAAGTCCTCGTGACAGGGCAGATGCTTCAAGAAACAAGACCAATGAGATACTAATTGTATATTTACTGAAATACCCTAGAGACAGGTCAGGGTAAATTGACAGTCGGATCATGTCAAGGACCCGGATCGGGACTTATTGGAGGTAAGTTCTCAAACAGTAAGTATTTGATGTTTCCCAAGAAAAGAGACAACCTGTTTAGCAGGTGTCAAAACATTCCTGGCAGAAAAGGGGAACAACCAAAGAGGGGTGTCTTTGATTACTGTCAATAAAAGATGGTCATTAGATAGATAGATAGATAGATAAATAGTTTATTTCCATTGACATTTTTACAAATGCATTAATAGGAAAATGATTACACAAGGAGTTATCTCAGTAAGGAAAGATCAAAAAGCCTGGAGACTTCTCACAATGGCCCTTATGTTTTCTTGGGGAAAAAACCCGGCTTTAATGTTTGAGGTATTTCAAAATAAAAGGAAGAAAATTTATTTACTTGCACTTACATTCTACAGTTTTGGGGAGCTCCACCGGGGGAAAAAAAACCCCGACCACTGTGACTGGCTATAAATATTACTTTCTTTCCTCTGAGGGGTGAAGTCTGGTTATTTCAAAGTCAATTGATTCGAGGATTTAACTGCTGCTTGAGAGCTTGTTTGAAAGCCTGTATTGACATATCTAGCCATTCTATTCCCCATTGACGAGAATAGTTTCGGATTTCATTAGTAAAACATTTTTTACCAACCCTAGACTTGCTAGTGTCAAAGAAGGTGAGAGATGACGGATGCCTAGCATTGGCGTATGTCTTGCTTAAAATTTCTCCAGCTATATTTGTAGGAACAAGGAATTTGACAATTTTGAAAACAAACATCGACGCCCTTAGGAAAAAAATATCATCTAAACTCTCAATTTTTGCCTTAGCTAGTAATTGGGCTCTGTTGTATTCAAAGCCAAAATCCCGGATGACCGTTCTAATCGAAAGGTAGAAAATAGATCTAAGTTTAGCTCTCGCACTATATGAGATTGCGTGCGACCAAACTGGGGAACAATAAGTTAGTATCCTGATGATGTGTGCTCTCAACACTGTCATAGTATCCTCAATTGATAGGCTTTTTCTGATGAAACGAAGGGCAAAGATTTGGGCTCTACATCTTTTTAGAGTAACTTTTACATTCGCCTCCCATGAAAACTTGTTGTCCAACATTAGGCCCAGAACCTTCATAACATTCCTAGAAGAAACTAAGCTGCCATCAATTTCAACTTCAGCCTCATCCATTCCAAATAACAATAATTCTATTTTAGAAGCGTTGCAGACCATGCCCAGCTCTTTTAACCAATCAATATGGCGTTTAGAAGTGGTTTTAATTTCGGTTAGGAGTGCTTCTTTTGTATCAGCAGAAATTATTACATAAGAATCGTCAGCGTAAGATATTACTCTGTGTGGGAAGATGATCTCATTTAGTCTGCTAGTATAAATATTGAAAAGAATTGGGCCGATGACACTCCCTTGGATACATCCAGCTCTTATGTCCCGAATACATGATATTCCATTCCCCACTTGTACGTATCCCATCCTTCCCGTTAAGTATGAGTGTATTGATCTGATCAAGTATTTCGGAACGAGTTTTTCCTTTAGTATATCTACTAAAATCTCTTTTCTAAGTAGATCAAACGCGGCGGTTAGATCCGCCGAGTATATAGATACTAAGTTCTTTTCATCCCTCGAGGTGACTATTGATGATATGATTTCCCCCACTGCTGTACACGTACTATGACTTTTTCTGAATCCATGCTGAAACGATCCATGGAGAGCATCAGCATCCATCCTACTGAGTCTATTAATCAAGCATAATTCAAATAGTTTAGCTATAGTCAATAAGTTAGACACAGGTCTGTAATTCTGGATTAACTTAGGGTCTCCCTTTTTATAAACCGGGGTTATTCTTGCTATCTTCCAGAGTCCTGGTATTTTCCCACAAGATATAACGAGGTTGAATAGTCTGCAGGCGTATGGAGTTATTGTCTTTCCAAATATTTTAAGAAAGAATCCACTAATGAGATCTAAGCCAGCACTTTTTTTATTAGATAACTTAGATAGAGCTGCATCCATTTCAATACTAGTAATAGCTTCCCAGTACTGTTCTATTTCTAAATTTTGCTCAGTTGGGGAATAGGGACCTAAATGATCGTTTACTTTTTTTTGTAAAAAATTCAATGAATTCATTCGCTATAGTTTTTTCTTCATTAGTTTCAGAATTACCAATCCTCATTGACGAAATAGATCTAAATGAATTTCCTCTCATCTTATTCACTTCTTGCCAGAACTCTTTCGTTCCTTTACTGAGGTTGTTCTTTATACAAAATTGCCTTACTCGTCTAACCTCTTTTTTAAGTATTCTGCTGGCTCTAACTAATTTAACGTAATTTTCAGCTGTCTTTTCTTGGCAATATTTTTTTTGTAATTTGTTTTTCCAATTTCGGAGTTTGACAATTTTAACAGTAACTACCTCATTTGAGTTCCTGCAAGTAATGGTCCTAACTTTTACCATCCCCTTAAGAGTCTTAAGAAGGCCTGCCCGAATCCAATAGTCGATCAATTCAACATCTGTAGTGGACATTATAGGCACGGACTCCAAGTACTCCGATAGAAAGGCATTAGCTTTAACCCTGTCAAAATTCCAGTTAGAAACCTCAACTTTTATTTTCTCACATATGACTTTGTTATACTGAAAACAAGTTAACTTAAGTAGGTAGTGGTCACTCAGCACATTCATTTCTTTTTCAAGTTTAAACTTATCGTCATTAGACAACAAGTAATCTAAACATGACTCTTGTAAGTTACCCGCTACCCATCGAGCCCTGGTAACCCCAATTTCAGAGAGTTTCATTTCATGAGAGTCACACCATTCAAGCAGGTCATCTTTAAGGGGAGACAACGGTTTCATCATGTCGATGTTAAAATCCCCCATGATGTAAACTCTCTTTTTAAAATCTACTTTATCGAGAGTTTTGAGAATTCTAATGAAGTTTGAACCAACAGTCTCATTTTCAAAGCATTTAAACCCCCTATATAATCCTATCACAATTATGTCCCCAGAGCCGAGACAGATGATATCGTCTAGTTCGTTTTCAATTTCCAATACATCAATGTTTGTTTTCTTAAAGCAGATTAATCTGGATTTTTTTCCCGAGTCAATAGTGTTTGATAATGCAAGATCATAACCGTCAATGTAAAGGCAACTCAGATCAAACTCAAACCTGATTTCTGCTTCCGCAATAAAAAATACATCCAGATCATTGGATGTAACATAGTCCTTGATAGTGTCAAATTTTCTCACAAGTCCCGCACAGCAGTTCCAATAAAAAACTTTGAGCTTCATTCTAAAAGATTTAATAATTGTTTAAAATTTTCTTGCAATAGAAGTTAAAACTTGATATAAAAATTGTTTGCTTGTTTAATGATTTCAAAAGGTAAAGTGAAATAAATTAAATTAAAATCAGACTTCTCTATTACAAATTAGGCAACGTTTCTTGTTTATGATATAGACGGTAGTTCGGCCCATCTGCCAACCAGTTCTTTTGGAAACTGTAAAACCCTTAATGAAGGATTAATACCAAAAGGGTATTAATTAATAAACATTTGTTGAGCAAATTAGTATTTTAAAGGAAATACACAGATTACTTCATAAGATAAAGGAATCTAAAATTGTAGTAAATACTGAATTTACTAAACATGTAAAAACTCTGAAAAATTATTGACATTAAGAAAGTGCAAGAGTTAAAATAAAGAATATGAGTCTGAGTGAATAATCTGCAGAGACTAAAGATTCTATTCTAAGTATTCATCAAGTAAGCATTTTTAAAGCTTCAGGTTCTTTCCACAAACTTTTAACTTAACAACTTGACTGAATTTCAAGCGGGTAAAGGTTATTTTTCCTGATAATTGTTTGTAAAACAATGTGTACCTTTCAAGTTTAGGCAAAGAATTCTCTTTGAAGCGATGCCTTTATAAAAAAAGCTACATATTCGTCTTGAAAACACTTCTTAAAATGTGCAAAAAAATCCTCAGCAAAAAAAGATAATGGTGAAGAAGTTGAAAAGAAGTTTTAATCAAAACTCTGGTCGCAAAAAATGACACAATTGTTTGAAATATGACTTTGCCGTTTTTTTTTAAACTTTAATTTTTTAAGATTGCTTTAAATTTTTACCAGATTTTTTGGGCATAAATTTGTAAGATTAAATCTAACTTGGGCAAAAGGGGGAAAGTGTAGATTGGTTATTTTTTATGAAATGATGCTTTGATTAAAATTATTATATTTTAAGTGATCTTCCCTTGCTTCCAGCTAAGCATCTGCAGGAAGGTAAGGGGGGTGTGGTAGCATGGGATTGGTGGTGTGCAAAGGATATGGGCAGATAGAGATTGCTTTTGTTTGACAAGAAGTTGAGACAGTGATACTATAATAAACCACGAGCGAAGTGAGTGATGTTAGAAATATGGCTAAGGGTTGGAAAATATATTATTTAACTTTCAACTTACAAATTCAATAGCTCCCACAACTTTAAAGCTAGGGAAAAGTTTTTAAGTAACATTTGTATTTAAATGCCTGAAATGTAAATGTTATTCTATAACCTTTTTTCTAGCTTTTAAATTGTGGAAGCTATTAAAGGCATAAAAACTAAGTCAAATTGTTTTAAGATGTCCGTTCGTTCGTCTGCCTGTCTGTCTGTCACCTATAAGGCTCCCTCAATTTTAAAGCTAGAAAGCTAACTTTTTGCATAAAGATAGCTTGATCCCTTGTCTTTTAAGATACCAACCAGATTTTAGAAGTTTTGTCTAGGAGCTGAGATTTTTCTATACCCCAAGATAAAAAAAAATTCCATTTTTTTACTTTCGTTCTCCCTCTTTGATAGCTCCCACAATTTTAAAGCTAGAGAGCTGAAATTTTGCATGAAGACAGCTTAAACCAATAACTAAATATTACTTTTTCTACAATCTCCTCTAAAATTAAGCACAAAGCCGACACAGAGGTTTTTCTAGATCCCAAGCTTTTTCCTTTTTCATCTTTTTTTTGTTAGTAATCCTACTTAGTTTTCTCACTTCTTAGACAATCTGCCAGGGTCTAGTGGCTAGAAATGCTGGCTACCATGTAGCAGGCCTCGGATCAATACCCAATAACAGAAAACTTTGTTGGTTTAGGTCCTTACGGTTGTGATAATTTCAAGGTAAAAGATTGCCACTTGCATTGGTTTAAACAGATTTGGAATTATAGGAACTGCCCTTTGGGGCATAAGGCATATTAACCAAACAACATTACAAAGCAAGAGAGAAGCACTTGACATTAAGCTGGTTGAAAACGAAGATTAGAAATAAAGAAGATTCTTTTAACTTTTTTCTCACTCCAAAGTTTTTGCAAGATGTTCAAAGCAAAATTAACTTAAAAACAGGAAATGATATGGACCTTGGGGAATAGACAAAAAAATAAAAAAGACAATTTTTTTAAAATGCTGTTTGTAATGGAGACTTTTAACCTACTCAATTTTGATTTATTTCTTACCCTAAGTGGCACAAATTTAATAAATCAAACATAAAAAGGAAGTAAGAAAAAGTCATTATTCCTCTGTTCTTGAGATTATTTTTTTCACCACTGACTACCTGGGTGTAAAAACATAGATGACAGAAGATTTTTGTCATGCCGGATGTCTTCAAAATATTCAATCCAAACTCTTTCATTTCGTAAATATTAGAGAACATAATATCAATAATCTGAGGCACTATAAACTCAATCCAATGTTTATACACAATCAACGTTAGGTAGATATTGAGTTATGTCTGTGGTCACTGCTGATTAGAGATGGGCCCTGACCCGGCCCGAGCATTCTTTTGACCAGCAATAAATAAGAGGCCGACCCGGATTTGACCTGGGTACTTTCTGACCTGACCCAATGAGATTTTTTTTTTGACGCTAAGGGCATTGAATTGAAAATTTTTGGATTTTATGGGGAAATTTATATATATGGCTAAAATTTGCAGCAGCTTCATTAGCAATGAAGACATGGGTATCAAATACTCGATTGTCTTTCTACAACTCCATATTTGCCAATAAATACTGCAAGAGCAGGTCATGGATCAGCTATTTGCCTTCGATGCATCAAGGACAGCTTTCGGAAAAGAAATTGGATTGACCTCACTCTGGGTCAAATCAAACATGAATGGACCAACAAACCATTAAATAATGGTGAAATCAGAGTGCTTCTGAAAAAGACATTTCATCCACAGTTTTATTGCCATTGGTGAAATTTTATTTTAATCTTGTGTATTGCTTAAGCTGTGTGTGTCTTTATTTTGATGTTAATTAGCTCTTGCTTCTACCATTTGAGTCTGTTTTTAAGATAAGTAAATAAAAAAATAAATCCTTAGATATTAGTTTCTTTTCAGGTGCCTTTGACCTCTCAGGCTCGTTGACCCTCATATCTAGCTCTGTTTATTATTCCTGCCTTTCTAATCGAATAAGAAGTTCCTTCATTCCTTAATCCTATGTTCCATCAAGAATTGTATCTATGATTATGTGAGAATATCTATTTCTTGAGGTACACATTGTTAAAATACTTTTCAAATGAGGAGTGCAATGTCCCTAAGGACTTTTGTTCTTCGATCAATATAAAAGCATTAAGGTATTATTGGGCTATTTCAAATAATGTTTACCCCATCTTTGTCGTATGACTCTAGCTGACCACCAGATTCCAGTTCTTTCAAAACATCTTTCATGCTTTTGTTTGAATCTGAAAAAGAAATTTAACATGAAAATTTATTTGTTTACTTTTCATTTCTTGGCAAAATTAATTAGTAGAATAAGTATAAAATCACAATGGTGCCTGCATGATTTGAATGAAAATTGTCATAAAGAGATGAAAAAGACAATAAACTAATATTATTATCAATATTTGTTATTTACTTGCATTCATTTAAATATAACTTAAGGTTGTTCACTTTCAAAAAGAAAAATGTTGTAAACAAAGGTGTACAAAAAATTCTAGATTCAAAATATAAAAATAACAGGAGTTTGAAAGTTTTATACTATCTACAGGTAAGCATTAATAGGCAGGAGAAGCAATCTGAACTAATGCAAACAACTAATGATATTCAAAAGGAAAAAGGAAAGGTTCCTTCAACATTCCTTTACAGAAGATGTTCTTTCTTTTCCTTTCTTTGAGTGGATGATTGGTGTAAGATATTCTTCAATAGTATTAGTTCAGAGAGCCATTATAGTAATCGAGAATGATTGGCTCAATGAATTCGCAATGTACAGGATGTGTTGAAAAGGAAGTCTTTAATAAACTGTCACAGCTTCTTCATTTGGGGAAAAAATTGCAAATATTTTCATCAAAAAAAAGTTCCAACAAAGCTTTTATTATGTTTATACAGTCTGAATTTAGAAAGCAAGTAAAGCCAATTAGCTGATTGGATGATGATGGAACAGATAAACTAGAAAAGTGCATTGTCGAAAGGAATTTGATTTAGCTCTATGGAAAGTTTATTCAGAGCCTTTCTTCCATGTGAATGACCTTATATATTTTTTTGATCTGAAGGCCAAAAAATTGAAAACTTTGGGATTTTTAGGGGAAATTTTCCAAACCCAAACCAAAGATGGCTGACCTGACCCGTCCCATGCAACAAAAATTTGACCCCGGACCCATCACTACATGTAAGCATGCATTAAGAAAAAGTAGTTTAAAATTTGGTCTGATGAGCAACCTTTTAAGTTTTATTCTTACCCTTATGAATACTTTTAGGGTAAATGTTTGTAGCTAACTTTTTCTTTTCCAAAGGGAGGAAAATTGTTTTTTTCCAACTTTCTCCCTTCTGAAATGACGTCACGAATGACGTCACACAGCTGGGATAGAGATCAAAAATGTTTTTGATGCTGCCAAAAATCAGTTGAAAAAAGGCAGTGTGTTGTTGGGGCAAAGTGTGGAGCAAGCATGATGTTGCCTTGACATGGTTTGGAATAGAATAGCATGAAATAGCGCAAAAAGGCCCAAACAAATACAAAAGAACCCTCTGAAATTATTCCTTTACAACAATAAGTTTTTCTCATTTTACTTTATTTGTAAAAGCAGGGTCTCTTAACTTTAGTGATGGGAAATAAAGAGATGATTTATCAAACCATCAGGTGACTGCGTTGAGGCCCCAACCTTCTAGCCCAACCCCACAAACAAACAAACAGACAGATCCAATTTGGCTATTGGGGAGTCATACAGAGAATCATTGATTTTTCTTGTCTAAATATTTGTTTCGGACACGACTTTTTAAGCCCTTGAGGATTGATAAGAGATTTTTCACTGAAAATGAGATTGTAGACAAAAGACTGTTGAGGATGCTTAATGGCTATAGCACAATCTCCAAATATGCATTGTACAAATACAGAAGAAATTTCTAGAACAGAAATCAATTTTAAAAATAACGTTATTATACTTCAGAAAATTCCAATCTCAACTTTAGACCATTTAGAAATGACCAAATTGACAAGATAATTTCCCTTTTGACAAATGGACCATAAGGCAGAAGACTGAAAAGAAAACTTTTTCAGCGGCTTCTTTTAGTATATGTTTGAGCAAGTAAAATGTTTTTTTTCATGGTTTTTTTTAAAACCTCCTCAATCTCTTAAGGATAACACGACCAGCAAATGAATATATAGGGGCTCAAATCGATCACTCTTAGGATAGGATTTCGATCTACAATGTGAATATATTAAATCACATCAAACATGAAGAAAATTGATAAAAGTAAAAAAAAGTTGTTAATCGATCGTCTAACATGCACAGCACAAAAGAGAAAAACTGTTGCAATAAACAAGCTGGAACTGAAAAAATCTAAAATATTTCTCTTAAAACAACATGACTTTTTTCTTAATAATTGATTTTGTAGGCAAATCAAAACAGTTTCACAGAAAAATATTTTTCCAATTTGTTGTTGAAACTTTGTACATATTCGAAGTCCCTGAATATACCCTTGGTGTATCGCATCAGACTTGATCCCCCTCTTTACTGCATGCAGTGTAAACTTACTGTTAAGTATGGATTTTTATGACTGGGAAGGTTCTTCACTTGACCCTAAGAGTTTTCTTCCTGGTAGCTTTATATACTTAGATTTCAATGATCTGTGGCTCTTTCTTGTGCAATGCAGCAGTGAAGAGGCTACTGTCTTGGAAATAAGATCTTTGAATGGTTAGGTTTCAAGGTTTGGACCCTAGCTTTGTCAACAACATTTCAACTGTGATTTTAAAATACATTTTAAAACAGAGGCCACCATGCCACCTTAGCAGAGGGATCATCATAGACTTCAATACCCAACCATAGGGATCAATTTTTCAGCCAAACATGCAAAAACAAGACACCCTTAGTCAGGGTAATAGTAATCCCTAATAAAGAGGATTACCTCGAGTAGCGCTTGAAGCAATAACTAGCCAGATTAATATTGTGATGATCTCACTTTAAGGTGCTAATCTTTGCTTGTACTAACAATAAAGGACTTTATTTTTATCAGCCGCCCATTCACCCACAAACTCCTCTGCTCATATTGGTAATTCGTGGATGAAAGACCTCAATCAGAGCAATCTCCCACTACTCGTTCCCCAGCTCAGCATACCCACTTGGACCTCAACCCTCAAAAGCATAACTGTGACTTACATGTATAAATATATATGTATGTAAAAGAAAAATTCAATATTTCAAACTCCAACCCATCTGGCAGAGTTTGAATTATTATTCTTTTGCCAGGAAATGCTATCAGCATCAAAAATCTGTCTCTCCACAACAATGGATCTGAGTTGAGTGTATCTATAAAAATCTATGCAAATGCAGAGACATGGCCCATATTGCAATGAAAATATTTCTTTTCGTGTGAAAATATTTTTCAGTCTTTCTATATAGAAAACTTTTTATTGAAACATACTTACATAATTCCTATCATTTCATAGTTCAAAATGGGAAAAGTTTTTTATTTAATCATGGCTTTTAACTTGATCGTTTGTGTGTCAAACATAATACCTAAATTGTAGACCTTGAAATGAAAATCTTACAAATTAATGTTTGACTCGTCGGATAGCAAGATAATTTGGTGGTGATGAAAATTGGTCTACTCATTTTGAGTAAACACAAATTGTCAAACTGAAATAAATCATGTTGATGTAAGACCAAATTATCTTTTTTTCAATTCAAGTAACTTCTTCATTTGCATGGCAAGCAAAACTTTTTCCATCTTAAAAGCGCCTGATGACGAAAAAATGCTTTTTTCAAGTTTTTTAGATCTTAAAGATGAGGCCAGTATTTTGTTTCTCTCATTCGGCCTATCCAACATATTTCAATCAACTTTTTACTCCACACATCTGCAATCATTTGAATGAAGCTTGAATTTTTCTAACACTTCACAAACAGTAAATATAAAGGAGATTTAATACTAATTTATTTCATTTTTGAAGCAAGAATTCGTTTTAGGTATATCTTTTGACTGTCAAAAACAGAACGTTTTCTTCCCATTTTCTGAATTGCAAAACTTTGCTCTCATCTAGCTATCAACAGCAAAAGATTCAATCAAATTCACTTGATGGCTACCAAACCAAATTAGCATCTCAAAGAAGATTCAAATTATGAAATGAGAAGAAAATTCTGATACCAAGCTTAACAAATGTAGATTTCTGAACTTGACTCATTTAGTTAAGTTATCGGGATGCTATTTGGGTACCATTTGTGTAGATGCAGATTATGAAAAGTTTGACCCATTTAAGAATGGGTTTGTGACCTTTTAAAAGTTAGAAAACAACTTAGCAGCTCAAAAAGGATTGTGATTTATTTTGTTACAATTTTTTTTTGGTGGTTGACTAATATCTGCATTTTTTGTTTGATAGGGCAACTTTTATGGTCCATGCTCTTTCTTTTAAATTTTACTGCACCATCAAAATTGAGCACTCAGTACTATTATCGTAGTACACCCTCATTTACCCTCTTTTTCAAGCTACGATATTTTTCACTTTTTAAACTCAAAGTCAAACAGGCTGCCATTGTTTAGCTTCCTTTTCCCCTTTCAGTAGTAAGTTCAGCTAAACAGGCTGCCGTTGTTTTCACTCCCGCACTTTTATTCCCGCCAATATTCTACCCTCTTCCAAGAGGTCTGATATTTCTTGATCCAATCCCTCCTTTATTTTTGTATATAGAGCATCTCTTCCCCTTCAATAAACAGTTCAGTATTGATTCTTTTCTTGATTGGGAAGGTCTACACTGGGATTTTAGCTCAACGATCACGTCTCCTCCCGTCTCCGCTCCATTATCGCATCCATTCTGACGCCGCAGCAACGAACGCGCTACTATCTCCTGTATCACATTCTAAGATAACAGCTCCTCCCTTCGGGAATTAAACTTAAACTACCATGATTGTACAGTAAACAATAATTTGTTTGAAATCAAGACCTCAGTCCTCTTTTGTCAATCATTTTTCTGAATCAGATGTTTCTACCTAATCAATCAAATTATCAGTTCTTTCCTTTTTTATATATACCTTGAAGTAAATTTCTCATTCAAGATTTCACCCAAACCTGATGTTATATAGTAAGAACAGTTTGCACCTCCCCCCTAGACACAAAGTTTATATTAATGAATGTAATCAACAGGAAAAGGACTTGATGTTTAATGAACACAATCTCTCATCATTGAAAAGACTATATTTGAAAGTGGTTTACAAAATAAGAGCATATTACACAAAAACAAAGAATGTACAATTCTTTTTTTCTCCAGGTAAAAAAGGGACATAATTTTAAAGTGTCTTTGATTTGGCAAATATGAAAACAATTTCCTAATTTCTTTGTAAATAGCCGCCTGCAGGGTTAACAAATCTGTTTACATGTGAACATCAAACATGTTTACATTCACCCTATAATACTGGCCAAATATTTTTTGCTTTATGTAAAAAATACTAAAAAGCAAATTCACTCTCAGGCTTAACATAAATCTTCAAAAATAAAATTTTCCCCATACTGTTTGCCAGTGATTCATTCGGTGAAGGCAAATAAAATAGCGAGAGAACGTTGAATTGAGTTTAAAACTTTTTTTCATTCACTTAAATGGGTAGAAGAAAATAGTTTGTAATTTATCACAGTTATATATTTATGAAAATTTGTTCATGATGATTTATTTATTGCAAGGTGAAAAAAGGCGTTGAAAAATGATCATCTTCTCCAACAATTTCAAATAGTTTTCTACAAGACTCACAACTGAAATACATACCTATTAATTCCTGACCTTGATTTTCAACAAATAAAAATTACTAAGCTAAAAGAGATTTAAATTGTTTGATATAACAGTAGATAATAATAATCTTGAGCAGTTCAAACCCATCTGATGTTAGTTGCATGATCAGTATAGCTTCATAAGAGCTTCTATGGTCACTGCAGATTACTATTAACCTGATTGAAGGTCCCTTATTGATTTTTTTGCAATCTAGGTTTGAAAAATTGTTTTAGTGATACTGTTTGGAAGATAAATCCCTTGCTTTTGTGTGAGGTTTCTATATTGAAAAAGGTTGAGTAAAACATGGCCGTGGTGAGTGGTCAAAGTCACCTGACTGGGAACAAAGATCTAAAGTTTGTGGTTTCAATCCCCTAGACATGCCAGCAATTTTTCAACTGCAGATTTCAAAAGAATGGCTTTCTTAGTCGAGGTAATAGTAATCTGTAGTGTCCATAGACATGTCTATTGCGGGACTCTCTTTGATAGGTGTTCATAGTAATGTTCTTTTTGCTAAACCCTGTGTTCGAGATGGCCCCCAGTGGGATTCAAAGCGAAGCCCAGACCATACACTCGAAATAAAAAGCTTTAAAAATTTATTTTTAGCCACATTTTATGTATTCTGATTGTTGATGTAGTCTTGAAAAAAATACAAATCTCAAGCAGAATGAAATTAAATCTACTTATTTTTTTAACCATTTAATGTAACTTCTGTTTCTCTTCATTAGGTCTTAGACATTTTCTTAGGCTACAGCGACAAAGCAGGTCTTTTGCTAACAGCTTTTTATAAAAGAAGATTATTTTTGTCCTCTTTTGATGAAGGGCTTTTCACTAATGGTTTTGATAACATTTATACACATATTTATAAATATGTTGCCTTCATTCTTGGTCATAAAAGAAATTCTTTTAATCAATTTTAGCCTTTTTTTCTTTTATGCTACATATTTATGAACTTTTTTTCCCTGATTTTTGATGAAGATGGTATGATTTTTGTCACACTAACTAAACCTGATGCCAAATTCACTCAGTGTTTGGCAGTGAAACACATTTCATGCCTTTTATGTGTGAAACATGATTCCACACTATGATTAATATCATCAGTTTTCGACTTTCTTTAGCTTTCCTCATCAAAGTGGTTTTTTTCATCATAATTAACAAGAATTTTCATGGAGATTAATTTTGCAGAAAAATATTCTCAATGCCATTATTACAAAAAAGGGTTTCCAAGCAGGTTTTTTTTGATTGGAATATTTCTTTGAGATATTTGACAAATACTTTTTCTTACTGAAACTAAATTAACCCGTTTTTCAAGTTTTTCTTTCGGAAATTTTTTCGCATGGTTTTAATCTCACTTGGCTTTTTTGAAGTCACAATAGGAAAAAAATCAATCTTCATCTCCAAAAAATGTTTTTCATGCTATTGCTCAGCTGAAAAATCAAGTGATGAATAAATTAGATGTAATTTTTTTTCATTCCTTATTATTATCACTATTAACCTGCCTTTACTTGAACTCCCTTTGTTTATTGTTGATGTGAAAAAAATCAATTTGTGAAGTGTGTATCCCTTTATAACCTTACTTTTAGTTTGCGTTTTTTTGCAAAAACTGCCTGGAATTACAAATTGTTTAATGAAAAAAAAATTGATTGGTCATGTTGGCTCAAGGCAGCTAAATATTTCAAAAGAAAATTGCAAACGTCATCCAAATCATGACAATGTAATGAATTTCTCAGCAGGAATTTCTCTAAAGTATAAATCTTAAATCTATTTTCTTCTAAGGATTCTTTTTTTTGAATGAACATTTTCAGCAGATTTAAGTTTTTTTAAAGGGCAAAAGTACCAGGGTCCAAGCCAGATATTGAAGTTTCCTATTGGAAATTGCCTGAGGTCAAGTTTTGAAAGTTGCACAAACGAATATAGTCTATTCAGGGCTTCGCACTTCTGGATTAATAATAACAATAATCTTTATAACCTTTATAAGAGTCCCTTCATAGGAGTCTATGGTCACTGCAGATTACTATTACCCTGACTGAGGATGCCTATTTGATTTTTTTTTGCAATCTGGGGTTGAAAAATTGCTGGCATGGGCTGCTGGGGATGGAACCCGCACAACCTTGGATCTTAGTTATGAGTCAGATGCCTTTGACCTCTCAGCCACGGCGACCCCCATAATCACCATTTGTAAAGCATAAAAATCAGACCATTTGTATTTGTTTGATATCCGAAATGGACCCTGGAGGCCTTAATTCCATTTTTTGTCCACTTTACAGGATAATATAATGGTTGTTCATTACCTGGCAAGCAACGAGTATTACCTTAACAATTTGAACCTTTTTGCCTTGCTCTCATTCAAATGAGAAAGTTTTGGATATAAATTTAAGGTTTTAATAAATTTTCCCGAGTATAAGTCAACATAAATAGATTTTAAATAAAATGGTACAATTGTACAACCAGTTATGAAAATGTGCACTTTATAATTTTATTCTAGTATTGGAGGACGAAAAACACATTTGAGCTGATTGAAAAAACAGGTTTTCTTTTTTTATTATCGGTTTGTATGTGATTCCAAAAATGATTCAGCTTGAGATAAGTAAATTTTTTATGTTATGTTGTTGAGCAACCAATCCTCTTATATTTTTGTCACAGGAAGTTTAGCAATAATTGATGAAATATATGGACTAGATAATGTTTCAATCAAAACTTATTTCTTCTCATTCTCATCTTCAGAGAAAAGCTGCAGAAAATACTAATTAAGACAAACTGTGTTGGAAATGTAAATGAGTGACCCTAAAGCAGGTATACAAATGAGATGTTGAGAATCCTTGATTTGTTCTTTAGGAACATCTCTTAATGTCTGTAACTTATGTGCATGTCAATTTTGTCTTTGACTCTAAGGAATGTGGTAAAGCTACATCTTGGGCAACTACCTTGGACAGTTGAGTCATATCCAATATTGAATTAAGATTGATAGTAATTTTTTGAGAATTCATGCTAAACTATTATACTCTGACAAAGAGGCCATATGTTTTGTTTTTTTTGAAATATGAAAGATAACTGGTGCAGCTAGATTGATCTCAAATTATTCTTAGAGTCAATTCAAACTGAAAAGGCCTCTGCATGATGGAGTAAAGATTGTAGGCACAACCAGGGATCAAACCCTTTAACCTTTCATTTGAAATCCTTAGTCAGAGACCTTGACAACCCTAATGTTTTCACTTTAATGGAATGAGCAAGGCCAAGGTCAAGTTGGTTACAATAAATTCTTTTTTATTTATGTTTCTTTTGCCCAGTAAAGCAAATCTGATATAAGGGCACTAAAAAAAGATTCTAATTTTTAGATCAAACAATCTGTCAAGGGTGGTCAACTTATTCTGAGACGAAAAAATACTTTTGTATATTTAACACATGAGTGATTCCTCATTTTATTTTTTGGCTAGTAGCGGGTGCAGCTGCATGGCCGAACAAATTTACATGCTGAACAAAACAATACAAACAACTGAAATTATTTTTATTTCGATCAGTTATGTTTGATGGATTCTCGAGTTGTTTAAGCACACCTATGTCGTTAGTCACAGACACAAAAGTCACTACTAATCTATAGGTACAAGAATTGGAAGCAGAGGAAGATTATGATTTCAGATTAGATCTTTTCTCAAATTGTAAAACGTAGCATTGTGAACCAAAATCCCTAAGTTTGCTGCAAATGCCTGTACAGGTGTCAGGTTTCAGATTCAAAGACAATTTATTGAAATCTTGGGTTTGAACCATGTCAAACGTAAAGCCTTGAAAGTACAAAATTTGAGATTCTGCAAGTATAAATCTTAAATATTAAAATGACTGACTTTAGCTAAAATAATGCAGAGGCCCTTTAAAATTAAGTTGTTCATAAAAAAAATTGTGAGCTCACAGAAACTAATTGAAAGCATTATTTCACTAGTCAACCGTGCCTAACTGGGACCAGATAAGGAAGAAAACCTCCCTTAAATGGACTGAGGTCGATGAAAAATTTACTAAATTTTGTCCAACAATTCAGATGTGGTGATAATACCCATCCAAACAAAGCTTATATTAATTTTTATTTATTTATCATTTATCACCACTGCAAGAATGATAGTGTTTACAAATAGGGGTCAAAGGTTGCCTGCATTAGGCATAAATATAATCATGAGAGTTTTTTCAAATTTACTTTCAGATATATCCTCCATTTTAAATAAATTCTTAAAGCTGAATGGTCAAAAAAGATCAAAATAGGACTTATTTAAACCACTCCTTTTCAAAGATAAAAAAAGAGTAATTCTTATAATTATTTGTCTTCAGTGGCTTCATCTGACAGTCAGTGACTTTACAAAAAATAAAAGCATTTTTTCAATCAATTTAAATATTCTTGGTGATATGACATATATTTAAAATTTCTTTTTTATAAGATTCATTATTTTTAAGTCCATATTTATAAGGGTCATGATTAAAAGTGCTTTTAAGAAATTGATCGTAAGGAATGGGAAAATTGTAAACTTTGGCTAGTGTGTTTCAATTAGTGATGGATCAAAAATTTTGGACCCAGGCAGGGTCAGGTCAAATTTTTGTTGCTTGGGTTGGGTCTAGTTGGCCATCTTTGGTTTGGGTTTGGGTTAGGAAAATTTCCCCTAAAAATCCCGAATTTTTAATTTTTTACCCTTTGGGCAAAAAAATCTTATCAGGTCGGATCAAAAAGTACCCGGGTCAAAGCTGGGTCGGCCTCTTATTTACAGGGGGTCAAAAGTATGCTCGGGTCGGGTCAGGACCCATCTTTAGTTTCAATCCCCACAG
>Ga0194133_10004435_pt1 | contig 18811 bp, 16 predicted proteins | sample TA2KigOf40mmetaG_FD_155448 | JGI IMG/M metagenome (GOLD analysis project Ga0194133, IMG submission 155448) | Freshwater microbial communities from Lake Tanganyika, Tanzania - TA2015055 Kigoma Offshore 40m | ecosystem: Environmental > Aquatic > Freshwater > Lake | place: Tanzania: Lake... | reverse complement strand
AATATTCAAGTACTGGAATTTCTTCACCGAATGGATCTGGCTTATGCAGCAGCTGATTTAGTTATTTCCAGAGCAGGGGCAGGTACTATCGCTGAATTATGTGTTGTTAAGAAGCCTGTCATTATGGTTCCCTCTCCGAACGTAGCTGAAGATCATCAGATAAAAAATGCTTTGGCACTTGTAGAGAATGATGCAGCGATTATGCTTAGTGATGCAATGGCTGAATCGGAACTAATGGATATTGCCTTGTTGCTGATTGAGAATAAAGCAAAATGCCAGTCACTTTCTAAAAACATTGGTAAAATGGCTTTGATTGATGCCGATGAGGCGATTGCAAGGGAAGTGGTCAGGATAGCAAATTGTTAATTATTATGGATAAGAATGGAACTGGAAAATATTAAACGGGTTTATTTGATCGGTATCGGGGGTATCGGAATGAGTGGCCTTGCTCGTTATTTCAAGAAGCGTGGGTGTGTAGTATGTGGCTATGATAAAACGATTACGCCACTCACCTCAGCGATGAGAAATGAGGGAATATCCGTTGTTTATCAGGATGAAGAGGATAATCTGAAGGTTAGTTTTCTTGAAAATGATCCCGAAACACTTATCATTTACACCCCTGCCATTCCAAAGGATTCTAAAATATTGAACTATTTTAAATCGGGAGGTTTTTCGCTAAAGAAGCGTTCTGAGGTATTGGGAATCATCAGCAAAGGAATGTATACAATTGCGGTTGCCGGCACCCATGGAAAGACCACAACATCCAGCATAATTGCACATATTCTCAAGGATAGCGGATATGATTGTTCTGCATTTCTTGGTGGAATCGCAACTAATTATGATTCAAATGTTCTTTTTGGGGAGAATAATACCATGGTAGTTGAGGCTGATGAGTTTGATCGGTCATTTCTTACCCTTTATCCTGATTTAGCAATCGTGACTTCCATGGATGCTGATCATTTGGATATCTATGGCGACCGCTCACATTTGGTTGAATCCTTCAGACAGTTCGTTTCTCAAATCAAGGAAGGTGGTAGGTTGATTTATAAACAGGGTCTTGACCTTAAAGCGGGTAAAAGCTATTCAGCTAATATTCTTGCGGATATCCAAGCCGTTAATGTGAAAGTAAAGGACGGAAGCTTTTATTTTGATTTCAAGAACGATAACATAGTAATCGAAAATATCCGCTTAGGCTTACCCGGGCTTCATAATATTGAAAATGCTGTCGCTGCAATTGAAGTGGCTTTGCACCTCGGTATCGAACCTGAGAAAATAAAAATGGCATTGGCAACTTATCTGGGGGTGAAAAGACGATTTGAGTATATTCTCAAAAACCAAAATCATATTTATATAGATGATTATGCCCATCACCCGGAAGAATTAAGAGCTTGTATTCAAGCTGTAAAAACACTCTATCCGGATAAAAGGCTCACTACCATTTTTCAGCCGCACTTATTTACACGGACAAGGGATTTTGCTGAAGGTTTTTCGGAAGTTTTAAGCATGACTGATGATTTGATTTTGCTGGATATATATCCCGCAAGGGAATTACCGATCGAGGGGGTTGACTCATCAATGATTCTGGATAAGGTCAGTATTGAATCAAAACAAATTCTATCCAAAGAGCAGACACTGGAATATGTTAAAACATCAAAGCCTGAATTGTTGTTAAGTGTAGGAGCAGGTGATATTGATACACTCATCCTACCATTGAAAGAAATTTTAAATCATGATTAAAAAAATTAATTGGCGTGCCATATTATTTAGTTTACTCTGGCTGATCAGCCTGGGCGGATTAATTACGCTGATGAGTTTTATAGAAATAAAGAAAAGTAATCTGAAGTGTAAGGATGTGAAGGTTCTGCTTCCCGGAAGGTTTAATTTCATTGAAAGAGGTGAGGTGGATAATATTCTAAAGGAAAGTGCCGGAGAAATGGTTGGAAGGGATTTAATTGGTATCAATATTCATAGACTTGAGAAAGTTCTCAAGGCAAATCCATTTATAGAATTTGCAAAAGTGTATGTAGACATGACCGGCGTGATTCACATTCAGTTGAGGCAAAGAGAGCCGGTCCTGCGAGTAGTTAATATGGCCAATTTGCACTATTATATTGATGCTAATGGTAAAAAAATACCACTCTCCAATAATTATACGGCCAAGGTATTGGTGGCAAGTGGAATGATAGAAGAGGACTTTAGTGGTAGAGTAGATACATTAAAAACTAAAATGGCTAAGGATCTGTTCCGTGTAGCAAGCTATATTAAAGGCGATACGTTATGGGATAATCAAATTGAACAGCTATTTGTGGATTTGAAGGGAGATATCGAAATGGTTCCAAGAGTTGGAGCTCACAAAATTATATTGGGTAATGCCGATTCCTTACAAACTAAATTCAGAAACCTGTTGATATTTTACAAAAGGGCCATCCCTAAGGTCGGATGGGATACCTATAAAACAATTAATTTAAAGTATGCTAATCAGATTGTGTGTCAAAAAAACCTGAATGATTCTACAGAAGTTACATTCGATACCTTTAAACAAATGGCAGATAGCACCAAAATAGAAACTCAGAACTAATAAATATTTAATAATAATAGTATGGATCAAATTAACTCAGCCTCAGCCAAAAATTCACCGATTGTTGTCGGATTGGACATCGGTACAACAAAAATTTGCGTTACCGTTGGTCGTAGAAGCGAACATGGTAAAATCGAAGTTTTGGGAATGGGAAAAGCCGAATCTGCGGGGGTTACCCGCGGAGTAGTTTCCAACATTCAGAAAACCGTACAAGCAATTATACTTGCTGTTGAAGAGGCCAGTGCCCAATCCAATGTGGACATTAAGATTGTAAATGTCGGTATTGCCGGTCAGCACATCAAGAGTCTTCAGCACCGCGGCATTTTGACCAGGAAAGAATTAAATACAGAAATTCAACGCAAGGATATCGATAAGCTGATTGAAGACATGTATAAACTGGTCATGCCTCCGGGTGAGGAAATTATTCATGTATTACCACAAGAATTTACGGTCGACAATGAGCCGGGCATCAAAGATCCTATCGGGATGGCCGGCGTTCGCTTGGAGGCTAATTTTCACATCATTTCAGGCCATGTCAGTGCAGTAAAAAATATTCTTAAATGTGTTGGAAATGCCGGGCTTGAAACACAAGAACTGATACTTGAGCCCCTTGCTTCATCTGAGTCGGTATTAAGCGAAGAGGAAAAGGAAGCCGGAGTAGTTTTGGTGGATATTGGTGGGGGAACTACAGACCTGGCAATATTCCATGAAGGAATTATCCGACATACTGCGGTAATCCCATTTGGTGGCAATAGCGTTACGGAGGACATCCGTGAAGGTTGCTCCGTAATGCGTAATCAGGCTGAACTATTGAAAACACGTTTTGGTTCTGCCCTTGCAGAGGAAAACAAGGAGAATGAAATTATTTGCATTCCCGGGCTCCGGGGGAGAGAGCCTAAAGAGATTTCCGTTAAGAATCTTGCATATGTGATTCAGGCAAGAATGGAGGAAATAATCGAGCATGTTTATTATGAAATCAAATCCTCCGGGTATGAGAAAAAATTAATTGCCGGAATCGTGATAACCGGTGGTGGTGCTCAATTAAAACATTTACCTCAATTGGTTGAATTTGTGACCGGATTAGATAGCCGTATTGGGTACCCGAACGAGCATTTGGCGAAGAATGAGGTGCTTCCTAAAAATGTTTACGATGAATTAAGGAGTCCGATGTATGCAACCGGTATTGGTCTTTTAATTAAAGGGATACAAAAGGCTGAGCTGATTGAAGATTCCATCACAGTTACTGGAGCCTCTGTCGAAAAAATCAAGCCGGTGCAGAAACCGAAAAGAGCACAGGGTATGTTTGAATGGATACTTCAGTCAGGTACAAAATTCATCAAGGATGATATTAAAGACGAGGATTACACCAATTAATTTTCCACAATGGCGGATTTTCCCACAATCGCATGGTTAAAATAGACGCAGCGTTGAAAATTAGCTAGTTTTGCAATGTAAATTGTCTAAATATGAACAAGATTTACCCAACTGACAATTAAAAATATGCAGTTTGAAATGTTAAAAGAAAAGTCATCAATCATCAAAGTTATTGGTGTGGGTGGCGGTGGCGGTAATGCTGTAAACCACATGTATCGTCAAGGAATCACAGGTGTTGATTTTATAATTTGTAATACAGACGCCCAGGCCTTAGAGTTGAGTCCTATACCCAATAAAGTTCAGTTAGGTGCAAGCCTGACAGAGGGAATGGGTGCGGGATCGATCCCCGAGGTTGGAAAGAATTCTGCCATTGAGAATATTGATGATATCAAAAGAATGCTTGGCACCAATACCAAAATGTTGTTCATTACAGCCGGTATGGGTGGTGGTACCGGAACCGGGGCAAGTCCGATTATCGCAAAGGCAGCCAAAGAAATGGATATCCTAACTGTAGGTATCATCACCACTCCGTTTTCATTTGAAGGAAAACGAAGAAAAACCCAGGCTGAAGAAGGTTTGGAAGAATTTAAAAAGTTTGTGGATTCCTATCTGGTTATTTCTAATGATCGCTTACGCGAAATTTTTGGGAATCTTACCTTAGGCTCTGCCTTCGCGCAGGCCGATAACATATTAACGACCGCCGCCAAGGGAATAGCCGAAATCATAACTATCCCGGGTTATATAAACGTTGACTTCAAGGATGTTCGCACCGTGATGAAAGATAGCGGTGTGGCCATTATGGGAAGTTATGCTGCTGAGGGCGAAAACCGTGCGTTGAGAGCAGTTGAAGGTGCTTTAGCATCTCCTTTACTCAAGGATAATGAAATTGAGGGTGCGCGCTATATCTTATTAAACATCAGTTCCGGCGATAAGGAAGTGACCATGGATGAGGTAAGCATCATTACTGATTTTATACAACAAGAAGCCGGTCTGGCAGCGGATTTAATCTGGGGAAATTGTGCTGATGAAGGCCTTGGCGAAAAGATTTCAGTTACAATTATTGCAACCGGATTCCAAACGAGCGAGGAGCGTGAAGTTGAAAAAAGTCAGGTTAGAAAGGTATCACTCCTTACACCTGAACAAGCGCCATTGGTGAAGCCCGTTCAGGAAAATACCTTTTTAGGAGTCAAAAATGAAGAATTAAATGAGCCGGTGCTTAAAACCAGAGAAGAAAGTCAGGTTGACCTCTTCGCCGGTTATTTTCAGAGTGCTCCAAAAGCCGAAGAAGAAAAAGTTGAAGACAGTAATCTTGTTCGCCATACCTTGACCGATGAAGGGTCTGTACAAGAATTACCTGTTCTTGAGGAAACAGTTGTCATAGAGCCGGTTTTTGACTTTGAGATTAAACCGGAAGAAATTAAGATTGAGCTTGAGCCAACAGCAGAAATTGAACAAGAAATTCCTGAGCCTGTTTTTAATCCTGATGAGAATAAAACTGATGAATCGATTGAAGAACAACTCCGCAAGTCAAAAGAGAGAATTCTGCGTTTAAAGGATTTGAGCATGAAACTTCGTACAACTAATGGATTGCAGGAATTAGAGAATGAACCTGCTTACAAACGTAAACAAGTGCCATTAACGGATGTTCCTAATTCTTCTGAGTCCCAGGTTTCTCGGTTTACCTTGAGTGTTGAGGAAGGAATCACTGAGATAAGGCCTAATAATTCATTTTTACATGACAATGTAGATTAAATGGTCGATAAATATGTGTGGCATCGGGTAGAGTCTTATTTTCATGAACAATACTTTTTACCGAAAATGATTGCTTATATCTTCAAAAGACAGGTTAATCCCTGTCTTTGTTTGTTGATAGCTAATTGATAAAATACTCCAGATGGAGGCTAAGCAAAAGTTTTGATTTTTTTTCAACGCTTATGTCTTCCGGCTTTGATCAAATAAGTGCTATCTGCCATCTAAAATTGTGAATCATCCTTCTAAATACTAACTTTGTCAATAATAATCATTAACGCTAAAATTATACCAATTGGATTTATTTGATAAAATTTCGAAAAATATGGGACCTCTGGGTCAGCACCAGAAAATGGCCCATGGTTATTTCTCTTTCCCAAAACTGGAGGGTGAAATAGGTCCGCATATGATGTTTAGAGGTAAAGAGCATTTGATATGGAGTTTGAATAATTACCTCGGACTTGCAAATCATCCGGAAGTTCGTAAAGCGGATACCGATGCAACTGCAGAATATGGTTTGGCTTATCCAATGGGTGCACGCATGATGTCCGGTAATTCTAATCATCATGAGGCACTCGAAAGAGAATTAGCCGAGTTTGTCGGTAAACAAGATTCATTTTTGCTGAATTATGGCTATCAGGGAATTATGTCTGCAATTGATGCCTTGGTAGACAGGCACGATGTAATTGTGTATGATGCTGAATCGCATGCCTGTATCATTGATGGGGTACGTCTACATCAGGGGAAGCGATTTGTTTATACTCACAATGATATGGATAGCCTTGAAAAGCAACTCGAAAGAGCTACACGATGGGTAGCCAATACGGGTGGGGCTATTTTGGTCATTACCGAAGGTGTATTTGGGATGTCTGGTGCACAGGGAAAGTTAAAAGAAATTGTCGACCTGAAGTCGAAATTTAATTTCCGTCTTTTGATTGACGATGCTCATGGTTTTGGAACGATGGGTCCGACTGGAGCCGGAACTCAGGAGGCCCAGGGTTGTGGGGAAGGGGTAGATATCTATTTTGGAACTTTTGCCAAGTCAATGGCTGGAATTGGAGCATTTATTGCCTCAACTGAGGTAATCTGTAATTTCTTGCGCTATAACATGCGCTCTCAAACTTTTGCCAAGTCATTACCGATGCCAATGGTTATCGGTTTAAGAAAAAGACTTGAATTATTAAAGAGTAAGCCTGAACTGAGAGAGAAGTTATGGTTTATTGCTACCAGTCTCCAAAATGGTTTGAAACAAAGAGGTTTTGATATTGGTGTTACCGATACCATGGTAACCCCGGTCTTTTTACAAGGTGAACTTCAGGAAGCAACAGCGATAACGATGGATTTAAGAGAGAATTATGGCATCTTTTGTTCAATTGTTATGTATCCTGTGATTCCAAAAGGATTAATAATGCTCAGACTTATACCTACCGCACTTCATACCATAGAGGATGTAAATAGAACACTTGACGCCTACAGTGAAATTGCTGAAAAATTAAAAAGAGGACATTATAAGGTCAAAAGTACGGTTGGAGTTTAATGGCACTATCTAATCAAATTACCTGACCGGTATTCTCGGTCTTGCCTAATGCCCTTAAATAGCCTTTAAGGGCATTATTTTTGCCGGTAATTCCATAATTCAATATACAATCGGTAATTATTGCCTCAGAAGATGGAATGATTGTGCATAACTGCTTAAAATGTGGAAAAAAACGCCCATTTCGCATAATTTTATTTATTTTATATATTCTTAATATGAAAAAAACATTTTAAATTAGCTAATGTTAAACAATGCTAACCTCAAAATTAAAGTAGTAAAATCATGAAAAAATTCACTGAAGCAAAAAATCTATTCGAATCTTTGGAAGCAGATGCTGAAAAGTTCTACAGCAAGTCTAACAGTGCTGCTGGTACAAGGGTAAGAAAAGGAATGCAAGATTTAAAGAACCTGGCTCAGGCCATTCGTCTTGAAGTTCAGACCATTAAGAATAAGGGAGCAGCAAAATCAGCCAAGAAAAAATAATTTTGCAACTCAAATTCAAAAAAGGCTCTGCTTTTAAAAGCAGAGCCTTTTTTTTTAAAATTATTTTGTCTAAATCATGTTTAATAACTCCAACTGGGCTTTGATTTTGTTTTCTGTTACATCACTTATTTTGACTAATGGTAGCCTCATGTGATCCTCACAAATTCCTATGTTCTTCATGGCCGACTTTACTCCACCGGGGTTTCCTTCCGCAAAGCATAAGGATGTGAATTCAGTCAGACTATGATGTAAAGGCTGCGCTTCAATGAACTTTCCATCCAGACACATCCTTACCATAGTTGAAAATATCCCGGGAAGGGCATTGGCAATGACAGAAATTACTCCTACAGCTCCCATGGAGATTAAAGGCAAAGCAATAGCATCATCTCCGGAAATAAATAAGAAATCTTCAGGTTTATCCTTTATGATCTTATTGAATTGATCAAAATTTCCGGATGCTTCTTTCATGGCGATGATATTTCTACAATCATGTGCAAGACGGAGAGTGGTCTCGGCATTCATATTGATACCTGTTCTTCCCGGAACATTATAAAGTATAATGGGCAGAGGGCTTTCCTCGGCAATAATCTTGTAATGCTGATAAATTCCTTCCTGGGTAGGTTTGTTATAATAAGGACAAACGGAAAGGATAGCATCAAATCCCTTATCGTCAAATTTCTTCAGATCCTTCAATACTTCGGCCGTATTATTTCCTCCAATGCCGGCTACCAATGGAACCCTTCCGTTCACATGCGAGATTGTAGTATCCCAAACTGCTCGTTTCTCCTCACTGTTAAGAGTGACTGACTCACCTGTTGTTCCTAGTGAAACGATGTATTCTACACCCCCATTAATCAAATGGTCGATCACATTTTTGAGACCTTCATGGTCAACAGACCGATCTTGCTTAAAAGGACTAATTATGGCTACCCCTGTTCCATGAAATTTATTCATTGTATTTTATTTACCCGATAGATACTTTGCTAATTTAAGTGGTATGACTCAATATTAAAATCATTTTGATATAATAAGCTATTATCGTAAAATTATTTCAGCATTTCGATCAATTCACGCTCAGAAATGATTGGAATTTGCAACTTAATGGCTTTTTCAAGCTTTGATGGACCCATATTTTCTCCGGCAATGAGGTAATTTAATTTTGCCGAGATACTACTCAAAATTTTACCGCCATTGGCCTCAATGAGATCTTTCAGTTCATCCCGGCTATAGTTTTCAAAGACTCCTGATATGATAAATGATTGGCCCTTAAGTTTATCACTGGCAAGCTCAATAGCCTTTTGAGTAGATTCAAACTGCAATCCATGTATTCGTAATAACTCGATTTGCTCTTTATGTCGTGGTTCCTGAAAATAATTAATGACACTTTCGGCTATCCTTTCCCCGATCTCATCAACAGAAATCAGCTCATCAAAACTAGCATTCATCAGACTATCAATATCTTTAAAATAGTTAGCGATTTTTTTAGCAACCGTTTCGCCAACATACCTAATCCCAAGTCCGAAAAGCACTTTTTCAAAAGGCATTTGCTTTGATTTCTCTATTCCTTCCAGCATGTTTCTGATTGATCGCTCTCCAAAACGATCAAGATCCTTAAGTTGATCTTCTTTTTCATGCAGCAGATATAAATCTGATATATGTTCAATAAAGCCTTTTCTATAGAAGGCCTCGATGGTCTCATGCCCTAAACCTTCAATGTTCATTGCCCTGCGACTGATAAAGTGCTGCATCTTACCAACAATCTGAGGTGGGCATCCTTCATCGTTTGGACAGTAATGAACAGCTTCTCCTTCTTCCCTAATGAGGTTACTACCACATTCGGGACATAGTTCAGGGTAAATTATTTTTAAAGCATCCGGATTTCTTTTAGAGGTATTAACTGCAATAATTTTTGGGATGATTTCTCCTCCTTTTTCAACTAATACGGTATCACCTTCGTGAAGGTCAAGGCGTTTTATTTCATTAGCATTATGTAAAGTTGCACGTTTTACGGTGGTGCCGGCCAAAAGTACAGGTTTTAGATTGGCTACCGGTGTCACTGCTCCGGTACGCCCAACCTGATAGGTTACCTTTTGGAGTATAGTTTCTACCTCTTGCGCCTTGTATTTGTGAGAAATGGCCCAGCGCGGTGATTTGGCTGTAAAACCCAATTCTTGTTGCTGGCTGTAATTATTGACTTTGATAACAATTCCGTCGATGTCATAACTCAACTCGAATCTTTTCTCATCCCAGAAATGAATAAACGCGAGAACATCTTCCATGTTACTGCACAACTTGTTATGCTCACAGACATGAAAACCTAATTTTTTTACGGCTTCCAGACTTTCCCAATGGGTGGAATAAATTGGTTTATCGGCATAAAGGAAATATAAAAAGCAATCTAACGGGCGCTTGGCAACTTCGGCAGAATCCTGCATTTTCAAGGTGCCTGAAGCAAAATTTCTGGGGTTGGTATAGGCAAGTTCATTGTTCTCAATACGTTCATTATTGAGCCTTTCGAATGCCGCCCGATGCATAAAAATTTCACCCCGAATATCGAAAGATTCCGGAAAACTACCTCCTTTTAGTGATTTTGGAATGCTATGAATGGTTTTCACATTATTAGTTACATCATCCCCCTGTGTCCCGTCGCCACGGGTAACTGCTCTTAAAAGTTTGCCATTTTCATAAGTAAGACTGATGGAAAGTCCGTCGAATTTCAACTCACAGACATATTCAAAATGATCTCCAATGGCTTTACGAACCCTTTCGTCAAAATCCTGAAGATCCTGCTCATTATAGGTATTGCCCAAAGACAGCATGGGCCATTTGTGTTTTACGGTTTCAAATTCTTTGGTGATATCACCTCCAACTTTTCTGGTCGGCGATTCAGGATCCATATATTCAGGATATTCCTTTTCGAGAGCCGTAAGTTCTGCAAGCTTTTTATCGAACTCGAAATCTGAAATTACCGGTTGTGCCAGTACATAATACTTGTAATTATGCTCATTAAGTTCTTTAACAAGGGTTTCAATTCGTTCTTTGATCTCAAATAGTGACATGAAGCGAAGATAATTTTTTCAATTGACAATTTATTCAGTTGAAAGTTGACAATTGAAAATGCGCAATTTGAGAGATTCCTCACGCAAATTTAAACTAATCAGGGTGTCTTTTTTAATTTTGGCAGAATTTTAACATGAGCTCATATTCCTAATTGTCAACTCTCAATTAACCTCACGTTTATTTCCTCAAAAATATCTAAATAATTCCCTAATAGACTTTGATGGTAATTATTCAAGATATCTCCAAGATTTAGCATTTCAATTTCTGTCAGTGGATCTTTCCATATCCGCATACAAATTCGGTTCAAGGCAAACATGATATTAGCACTTTCACGATAACTTTCGAGATAGTTTGATTGAATAAACTTATCTAAAAAATTAAAAAAGTGTGTGGTATCTTGAATTCTATTCAGTGTTAAAAAGCTATTAACGGCCTCTCTGTCAGACTGTCTTAAACTTGAATAGAAGTCTGCAGTTTGTACCTGATTTTCGGTGATTAATGCGCTATCTAGCATTAATTCTAGAGAAATATGTGCTAAAAATGAGGGCCTCACAACCGAATTTTTCAGGGCAGGGACGATTGCTCTTTTAATATCTGTGGTATGTTTGGTAAAGAATCTGGAGTTATGGAAATGACGATCAATTGTAATATGACGCTTCCAGCCTTTAAGTATTGAATTTTCAAAATTACTTTTAAGTAGATCTGCATTTCTTTCAGGGTGCAAATTCCAATCTTTTCTTGCATTTTTTATGAGGTCAGGCAAAACGGCACCTAAGACCACATGAGGGTCCTCGCTGTTCCTATCAAAGTAAAAATGAGAAAGAAAATTCATTAAACTTTCCTATTTATTGGTTTTGTAATGGTTTATTCTATTTTGATAATAGCTGAAGAACATAAATCTACGAAAATTTTGGCATGCTGAGGTTTAGCAATTCTGCTATATTTGCATTTAAAACGATCCTGAAGATAAATGAACTTTGTTGAAGAATTACGTTGGCGGGGAATGCTGCATGATATCATGCCCGGTACTGAAGAGCAACTAAATAAAGAAATGACATCCGGTTATATCGGATTTGATCCTACCGCAGATTCTTTGCATGTAGGGCATCTTACTCAGATTATGACCCTGATACATTTTCAACGTGCCGGTCATAAACCTTTCGCACTTGTTGGTGGGGCAACCGGAATGGTGGGTGATCCTTCCGGCAAATCAGCTGAACGTAATCTTCTCTCTGAGGATGTTTTAAATCATAATGTGAAATGCCTTGAGAATCAGTTGAAGAAATTCCTTGATTTTAATACCGGGGCGAATAGTGCTGAAATGGTAAATAACTATGATTGGTTTAAGAATTTTACCTTTCTTGATTTTATTCGCGATGTAGGTAAACATCTGACAGTCAATTATATGATGGCTAAAGACTCTGTAAAAAAGCGCTTGGAGAGTGAAACCGGGATGTCCTTCACTGAGTTTAGTTATCAACTTGTACAAGGCTACGACTTTTATTATTTGTGGAAAGAGAAGAATTGTCAGGTTCAAATGGGTGGTTCAGATCAATGGGGCAATATCGTCACAGGAACCGAATTAATTCGTAGAAAAGCTGCGGGAAATGCCTTTGCAATCACCACTCAATTAATCAAAAAAGCAGACGGAACGAAGTTTGGTAAAACAGAAAGTGGTGCAGTATGGTTAGATCCGGCAAAAACCTCACCCTATAAGTTTTATCAATTCTGGTTGAATACCACAGATACAGATGCCAAAAGCTGGATTAGAATCTTCACTTTGAAAACCAAGACGCAGATTGAAGAATTGGAGCGTGAACATGATCTTGCACCTCATTTAAGAATTCTTCAAAAAGCACTTGCGGAGGAAATTACCATAAGGAGTCATTCTGCAAAAGCTCTTGAAACGGCACTCAAAACTTCCGAATTTTTATTTGGGAATGGATCCTTGGAATTCATAGATGATTTGAGGGATGATGAGCTAATCGATGTTTTTGAGGGTCTGCCTCAATTCGAAATCGCCGCTACTGAATTTTCTTCGGTTGTCAACCTGACTGATCTTTTGGCCGAAAAAACCTCGATATTCCCATCTAAAGGCGAGGCTCGTAAAATGATCAGTGGAGGTGGAGTCTCGGTCAATAAGGAAAAAATGTTAGATTCTACGCAGCTTATTTCTTCTGAAATGCTCATAAGGGGTAAATTTCTGGTTGTACAAAAAGGTAAAAAGAATTATTATTTGATTAGTGTTCATTGATTTTTTCTTGCTCTTTCCTGTCTTCATTACGGAGGTTTTATCAGTAAATTTTGCCAAAGCTTGTCGATCCGAAATTCCAGGAATAGCGATATCAATTTGAAGTAGTGATCAATAGATTTTAACCTCACATCCATATTAATTTATTTTTTCCGCCCTTTGGCAATTATTGTGTCGATATTTAGTTGTATCAGTCGTTTAGTTTTAGTATTATCCGGCTGATTTTCTTTTTTTTTCGATGTTAATCATGGATTTAGTGATTAGGAATTATTTTCCGAACTAAACGATTACATGAACGAATAGTTGAGGATATTCTTAAGTGTACTTCCCAATGGTCATATTTATGAATTTAACATTGATTACCTTGATTTTTTAGCTAAAACTTTCGAATAATTAGTCTGAGTATACGTATCAAAATTGGTACAGGGATGCATCATTGTGAACGATTAGTGCTCTAATTGTTCATAATACGGGTTTGATGCCTATTTTCTAACCGCCAAGGTTGAGCTTGTTCATATTTCAATACGGTCTGAACAGGGTCTTTTGCCTTTTTAGATATTTTTTTTACATTTAAAACAGAATCATTAACTAATTTAAAAATGTGAACAATGTCTAATTCATTTAATCGTCGAATTTTTTTAAAGGCCAGTGCTTTTGCAGGAGCTGCTTCCTTTTGGTCACCCACTTTAAGTGCTGAAACTCTAACTGATGCTAAATCATCTGATATTGGCAAGTCAAAATGGGATCTCGACACGCCGGCTTTGTGCGTTGATCTTGATAAAATGGAAAAGAACATCAAACATATCCATACCCGGTTGCAGGGTACAGGTTCAGGTGTTCGTCCGCATGTTAAAACACATAAATGTCCGGCTATTGCTAAGATGCAGGTGGCGGCAGGTGCCGTAGGAGTCTGTGCAGCAAAGCTGGCAGAGTCGGAAGTGATGCTTGTGAACGGAATTCAGAATGTATTGATGACCGGTGTCAACATCTCAGTATCTAAGATTAATCATGCCATGGCATTAAGAAAGAAGTATAAAGGCTTCATTCAGGCTGTTGACAATATGCAAAATGCGAGAGATCTTCAGGATGCAGCTAAGGCTGCGGGTATTATTGCAGGTATTGTTGTTGATCTGGATGTGATTAACAGGTCGGGTATTGCAAATGGTAAGTCTGCTCTTGAACTTGCTCAATTTGTCGATAAAGCACCAAATTTAAAATTCCATGGGGTATTGGCTTATGATGGCGCAGTACAGCATGTTGAAGGTTTTCAAAAACGTAAGCAACAGGCTTTTAAAACCTTTGAACCGGTTGTAGGTAGTTATGAACTGATGAAGAAGTCGGGATTGAACATGGAGATTTTCAGCGGTGGTGGTACCGGGACTTATGATATGATGTATGAAATTCCGGGATTTACGGATGTTCAGGTGGGTAGTTATTTATTCATGGATCATCAATATATGATCATTGGTGGTGCGAATAATGAAAAGGTGATGGATGATTTCGAACCCTCTCTAACTGTGATGGCTACCATTATCAATGATTCTAAAGCAGGGAAATATGTCACAGATTCTGGATCAAAAGCTTTAACATTAAATGTACCTCATGGGAAAATTATTGGTGAACCTGATTTTGATTACATCCCAGGTGGTGATGAGTATGGATCAGTAAAAATTATTAATGCAAATAAAACCTATAAGGTGGGAGATAAATTTGAAGTAATTGTACCTCACTGTGATCCTGTAGTTAACTTGTATGATTTTATGTACGGAATCCGGAATGGCAAGGTTGAAAAGATTCTGCCTATTCTGGCGCGCGGAAAATCGCAATAGAGTTGAGAGTGGAGAATTGAGAGTGGAGAGTTGAGAATCCGCATTCAATTCTCCATTTGCTAAATAGTTGATACCTGTCAATAATTTTCAATTAGGAAATTTAATATCTATTTCTACACTCGCACAGTTTAAATACTGTTGATCTTGAGTGTAGTTGCAGCCAAATCTTATTGTTTTGCCATAGGAGTAGTAGCCATCTATAAAATCCTTGTTGAGGATAAGAACGAATACGTTTTATCCAAACAGCTCCTAAGAAGTGGAACGGCTATTGGAGCACTAGTCAGAGAAGCACAGCATGCCCAATCCCGGGCCGATTTTGTACACAAGATGAATGTTGCTTTAAAGGAGGCAAATGAAACTGCTTATTGGATCAGTCTGTTGAATGATACTGGATATTTGTCGGTGGAAGTCTTTTCTTCGTTAAGTAATGATTGTGATGAACTATTAAGACTATTAGTCAAAATTGTAAAGACATCTAAAGGTATCAAATAACACCCTGTTTCAGACAGTTAAGGAAAGTCTGAATCATTTATAGTAAAAAGCCCGCTAAGCTTTATCTTAACGGGCTTTTTAACTCTCCACTCTCAATTCTCCACTCTCAACTATTTACAGTTTCTTAATTTCAATATTCCTGTACCAAACCTCATCGCCATGATCTTGGATTGCAATTTTCCCTGATTTGTAGATGCTGAAACCTGGCATGGTTTTGAACTTACTACCCGCTACCATTTTTTTCCAGTCTTCATCCCACATCGTTGTAGAAACAATATTTTTGCCATTCATAAAAAAGTCGAGTTTGCCATTGTTGGCTATGATTTCAACCTTGTTCCACTGCCCAACCGGATTGACAGGTTCAGAACTGCTGGCGATCAAATCATAAAGATCTCCGGCACGATGTTTATTGATTTTACCATCCGCATGACCATCATTGTCTAATACTTGCATTTCTGGTCCTGTATTATAGGAGGATTTATATTTTGAAAGATCCTCATTCACATAGAAAATGATTCCACTATTTCCATTTTTAGATATTTTCCACTCCATCTTCAGATGAAAGTTATCGAAAGACTCATCGGTAGTTAAATCTCCCCCTTGTCCGGGTGTTCTATTTTTAGCATCAAGGTAAATTGCACCATCCACCACTTTCCAGTCGCTTCCTGCACTTGATTTTCCATAACTATGCCAACCGGCAGTTGTTTTGCCATCAAATAATTTCTGCCATCCTTTGCTATTCATGCTATTTTTACTTGTTCCGCAGCCAGAGAGTAGAACTGCACTCAGAATAATTATGCTGATTTTTTTCATCTTAGTTAGTTTTAAGGGAAAGTAAATATTTAACCATTTCCTTGGCATCATCTACGCTTAATGCAGGATGGGGAGCCATAGGGATTTCGCCCCATGAACCGGATCCGCCATCAATAATTTTGCCGGCAAGCATTTCGATATTTTGGTCACTTTCCTCATATTTATTAGCAACCTCAATATAGGAGGGACCTACAATTTTAGATTCAACTTTGTGGCAAGTTAAGCAATCAGAAGAAGCAATAAGTTGTTCTCCTTTCGTTTGGGTAGAAGTTGTTGAACTCATGCCGAGGCTATCAAGACCTGTTTGTTTAACCAAGGCTGAATCGTCTTGAGTGCTTCCTAGATTTTCAGAATTATTACAAGCTAATATAATGGCACAAGCTCCGAATACACATAGTATTTTTTTCATATTTTCTGGGTTGAAATTAGTCATTAAAAATTAAATACCCAGAATCTTTCGGTTAAACTCATCATTGCTTCCGGTGCCTGCAAAATCATCAAATGCCCGTTCAGTTACTCTGATTATATGATCTTTAATAAAGGCGGCTCCTTCGCGTGCACCATCTTCAGGATGTTTGATACAACATTCCCATTCCATGACTGCCCAGCCTTTAAAATCATATTGGGTAAGTTTACTGAAAATCCTTTTGAAATCAACCTGGCCATCTCCCGGAGAACGATATCGTCCTGCACGGTCAGCCCAATTTTGATATCCTCCAAAAGTACCCTGTTTACCGGTGGAATTAAACTCAGCATCCTTAACATGGAAAGCTTTGATCCGGTCATGGTAGTGATCAATATACTGAACGTAATCTAAACATTGTAAAACAAAATGGGATGGATCGTAAAGAAGGCAGGCTCTTGGATGATTGTTCACTTTCTCAAGGAACATCTCATAGGTCACTCCATCAAAAAGGTCTTCTCCGGGGTGAATTTCATAACAAACATCCACGCCATGCTGATCAAAATGGTTTAAGATGGGCAGCCATCTATTTGCCAATTCCTTAAATCCTGCATCAACAAGTCCTGCCGGCCTTTGTGGCCATGGATGCCAGGTATGCCATAATAAGGATCCACTAAAGGTAGCGTGAGCGTTAATTCCCATATGCTTGGAAGCAATCGCCGCATATTTTAACTGTTGTACAGCCCATTCTGTGCGGGCTTTTGGATTGTTGTGTACACTGGTAGGTGCAAAACCATCGAAAAGAAGATCGTAAGCAGGATTTACTGCAACCAGCTGTCCTTGAAGGTGTGTGGATAACTCTGTGATTTCCATGCCACAGGAATTTACAATTCCTTTAATCTCATCGGCATAAGTTTTACTTTCAGCCGCTTTTTGAAGATCTATACAGCGTGGATCCCAGGTTGGAATTTGTACGCCTTCAAATCCAAGACTTTTAGCCCATTTACAGATAGATTCCAGGCTGTTGAATGGTGCAGTATCTCCTAAAAACTGTGCAAGAAATATTGCGGGTCCTTTTATAGTAGTCATATTTTCTTTTTAAACTTCAAAATTTGTCCATTTTTCATTACTCAAACTGCTTTTAACCACATTATTGATGAAAGCCATTCCTCGGATTCCTTCATCTACGGATGGGAAGTCGTAGGCTTCAGGTAAAGCTTTTGTCCCTTCATTTTTTGCTGACAGGCATAAAGCAAAATTCCGATAAAGATTTGCAAATGCTTCCAAGTAACCTTCGGGGTGACCTCCGGGAGTGCGGCTATTGAATGTCGCATAATTTGAAAGTTGATGTCCTCCTGCCCTAAAAATTTGCACCGGAGAATCAAGCCATTTCAAAATTAAGGTGTTAGGCTCTTGCTGTGCCCATTCGAGTCCGCCTTTTTCACCATATACTCTGATTTTTAGTGCATTTTCCTCTCCTGCCGCAATTTGGGATGCAACCAAAACCCCATTGGCACCATTGTCAAATTTTAACAGCACATTGCCGTCATCGTCCAGAGCCCTTCCTTCAACCACAATACTCAGGTCGGAACAAAGTTTAGAAATTTTCAATCCGCTGATGTATTCAGCGAGGTGAGCGGCATGGGTACCTATATCTCCCATACACCCGCTTTTTCCTGATCGTGCCGGATCAGTCCTCCAGGCTGCCTGCGGGTTTCCGTCTTTTTCAGATAATCTGCTTAACCAACCCTGAGGATATTCTACCATGATTTTTCTGATCTTTCCCAGATCACCGGCCTTTACCATTTCTCTAGCCTGTTTAACCATGGGATAACCGGCATAGGTATGGGTAAGCAATAAAATGAGGCCTGTTTCTTCGGCTTTTTTCTTTAATAGTTTCGCTTCTTCAAGCGTGAATGTTATCGGCTTATCAATCACCACATGAAAGCCATGCTCCAAGGCCATCATCGCCGGACCAAAGTGGGCATGATTTGGGGTAACAATACTGACAAAGTCCATTCGCTGTCCGGCAGGGAGCTGACGCTCTTTTGAAATCATTTCCTCATAATTCGGGTAAATTCTTTCCTCCGAAAGAAAAAGATTTTTACCACTTTCGAGTGCTTTTTCCGGACTGGCACTCAATGCTCCACAAACTAGCTCAATCAGACCATCCATATTGGCAGCAATTCGGTGAATAGCACCGATAAAGGCATCTTTGCCGCCACCAATCATGCCCATTCTT
>Ga0194133_10004434_pt1 | contig 18826 bp, 20 predicted proteins | sample TA2KigOf40mmetaG_FD_155448 | JGI IMG/M metagenome (GOLD analysis project Ga0194133, IMG submission 155448) | Freshwater microbial communities from Lake Tanganyika, Tanzania - TA2015055 Kigoma Offshore 40m | ecosystem: Environmental > Aquatic > Freshwater > Lake | place: Tanzania: Lake... | reverse complement strand
TTCACGAAATCGATCGGGCGGCCGATGATCTGCGCGAGCCGCTCGATCATGCCGGCCTTGCTGTTGCAGAGGTTGTCGAGCAAAACGGGTCGGTGGCCCGCGCGGGCCACCTCGACCGCGATGTGGCTGCCGATGAAGCCGGCGCCGCCGGTGAGCAGGATGGAGTCAGCCATGGAGGGTGAGGGTATCGCCGTGGAGGCGATAGACCGCACCCGTGTGCGGACAGCGGTGCTCGCCCGTGCCCGTGAGCGGCAGCGGATGCGCGGTGTCCACCGAGCAGGACGGCAAGCTGAGCCTCGCGGCGCAGCATGAGCCGCACGAGAAACCCTGGGACAACGCCGTGATTGAGAGCGTCTTCAGCACGCTCACCCATGAACTCCTCGACCGCAAGCGCTACGGCGACCCCGACCGTGCGCAGCGGTCGATCACGGAGTGCATCGACGACTTCTACAACGCGCAGCGGAGGCATACGGCCCTCGGAAACATGAGCCCGATCAAGTACGAACTAGCTTGCCAGATGCGCAAGAGAAGGACATAATCAACCTGTCCACGAAAGTCGTGCAAGCCCTTGCTGCAGGGCGCCGAGAACGCGCTCGCCGACTTCCACCGCTTCAACCGCCCCATCGCCACCCCCGACCTGCGCGTGGGGGAGGAGCGTCTCACGCGCGCCTTGGCCGTGCAGGAGGAGGTCTTCGTCACGCTCACCAAGCAGCTCGAGCTCGCCCGCATCCAGGAGCAGGAAGATCAGGTCTCGGTGCAGGTGATCGAGCCCGCGGTGGCGCCGCTGTAGCGGTCGGCGCCGCAGCGAACGCAGAATGTGCTGACAGCGACACTCACAGCGATCTTCGTGTCCTGCGGCATGGTGCTGGTGCTGCACACGCTGCGCCGCAGCACAGACGATGACCCGGACATGCGTGACTTCCATTCCCACCTGCGCTCCCTGGCCCGCGAGCGCACCTTCGGCGTGGCGGGCAGGTAGCCCAGTCAGGCAAGCGCGGGCGCCCCCGCCTCTAACCCCATCACATGCCGCGCCCACTGTCGGTAGGGGTTGCACCGACCGGCGCGGTCAAGCAGTTCCTTGGGCATCCACTGCGTCACCGGAATCGAGAACCCGGTCTTTGGCCGGTTGCGCAGAATCTCATGCACCTTCGGGTTCACCGCTTGGCAGAAGTCCGCCTTGGTGGCACGCAGCCCAGCCGCCCGCAACCGCATGATGTCCCTCAGCAGCCACGCATCCACGAGCGGAGTGCGCAGCTCCACCGAGTGCGCCATGCTTGGCCAGTCGGAGTCGCGCAGCAGCTGGTTGCGGAGGTAGAAGGTGAAGTCCAGCGCGCAGAGCTGCAGCGACATGTCGCTGATGCCGTGGATGGCCTTCCGAAGCGAACCAAGCACATCCAGCTCGGCGAGCCCCTCACGCGCCTCATCGGGATCCATGACGCTCGGAAGCTCCCACGGAAGCATCAGCCCACGGAACAGCAGGTAGTTGCTGGCCACATCGCGCGAGAGTTCCACCACCGATGCGCCCTTGGGCTTGCCCAGCGCCTCCGCGAGCGGCGCGCCGAGCACACGCAGCGCAGCACCCAGCCCGGGAACAGCGGACGGGATCCTAAACCACCGCCGCAGCGAGCGGATCCGCGTGCAGTAGCCATACCCGCCGAACAGCTCATCGCCGCCAACGCCCGAGAGCACCACCTTCAACCCCGCCTCACGCGCAGCCTTCACCACGAAGTAGGTGTTCACGCCATCGATCGTGGGCTGGTCCATCGATGTGAGCACATGGCCGATGTGCGCCTCGAAGTCGGCCAATGTCATGCGCACGGTGGAGTGGCTCGTGCCGATGACTCCGGCAAGCCGGCTCGCCAGCTCGGACTCGTCATGCTTGCTTCCGCAGTACTCGTCGAAGGCAACCGTGAGCGTCCGCACCGCATCGGTGGGCTTGCAGTCGCGAACGAGCGAGGCGATGGCGGTGGAATCCACGCCCGCAGAGAGGAACACCCCTACCGGCACATCCGAGATCAGGTGGCACGCCACCGACCGAGACAGTGCATCGCGAAGATCACGGTGCGCGCTGCCCGAGGGGCTGGAAGACTCCGCAACTGCCTCCCCTTGCGCGATAGTCGCCGTCAGGTCGAAGTACTGCCTCGGCGTGCCTAGCCGTCCGCCATGCACCCACGCGCACGTGCCCGCCGGAAGCATCCTGATGCCGCGGTAGAGCGTGTGCGGTTCCGGCACGTGGCCCCACAGGTAGAAGCCTGCACGTCCTGCCGCGTTCGGCCGCACATCCGACACGCCACCCCCGGCCAGAAGCGCCTTCACCTGCGATGCCACTCGCACCGCGCGCTCATCCGCTGCGTAGTACAGAGGCTTGATCCCAAGCGGATCGCGCGCGAGCAGCACGCCGCGCGAGCGGGGATCCCAGATGCAGAAGGCGAACATCCCGCGCAGCATCGGCAGCATCGCCTCACCGTGCTCCACGTAGGCGCGCAGAAGCACCTCGGTATCGCTCGTGGATCGGAAGCGATGCCCGCGCGATTCAAGGTCGCGCCGAAGCTCAGCGCCGTTGTAGATCTCACCGTTGTAGGAGATTCGGCAGCCGGTTGCCTCATCGGCCATCGGCTGTGCCCCAGCATCCGAGAGATCTTGGATTGCCAGCCGCCGGTGGGCAAGACCAACAAGACCGTCGTCGGAGATCCAGATGCCGCAGCCGTCAGGACCACGCGGCGCCATGGCGTCGCGCGTCCGCGCCAGCTCATCGCGCAATGCGACCGCGCCCGTCGGTTGCCGCCTGAAGATCCCCACGATGCCGCACACTTGTCGATTGTCCTTGGTGAAGTTCAGCGGGGCCGACTAGCGTTCACTGACCGTTATGCCTGCGACAGGCGGAAGAGTACCCAAGCCTGAAGCGCCGGTGATCACCTAGATCTCCACGCCATAGACCTTGCGCCGTGCGGCGGACTCCACTCGGCGGCGAACCTCCGCACGATCGCGCACAAACAGCGCATTGTGCCCCATCAGTTCGGGCGTAGGAGCCACGACCTTCCGTGTGAAGGGGTCGTAAGCCACCCGCTCGAACCCGGCGTCGCGCAACATCCCCTCAATTGTACCCGTGACGGTCTCCAACTCAACCGCGAGCAACGATGGCTGTTCCAGAGTCTTGCGCGCGCCCCGAACCACCTCTTCCTCAAAGCCCTCCACATCGATCTTGATGAGCACCGGCCGCTTCGACGCCACAATCGAGTCCAAGCACCGCATCGGCACGACGACGGAGGATTCATCTGCCGCAGTTGCGACCCGGTTCACCGTATCTAGGCCCTCCGTAAAGGCGATCTCGCCATCCGATGAACCGACCGCGGATGCGACGATCTCAACCAGGCCCTCGATGCCGTTCTGCCTGAGGTTGCGTGACAGGGCCTGTCGCGCCTCATCCCCGGGCTCGATGGAGACACTGGACGCGCCGCACACCCGCGATGCAAGCACGGTGTAAGAGCCGACATTTGCGCCCACGTCAACGAACAGGTCGCCCGGCCGCAGCAGGTGAAGAACGAAGGCCATATCCGGACACTCGTGCAGCCCGCAGTAGATGTTGCCAGTGGCACCAGACATGCCTCGCGAAACCACTAGTTGCGCTCCGCCGATCCAGGGCCACACTACGAGGGGTTGCACGCGGCTACGTAACTGCCATCCTATGATCCGCCATAGTGTCCGCACAGGATGACGCCCGGAGATCGGATGCTGCACCGAAAAAACCACGATTGCGCCAATCAGCGACAATTTCCATCGAAATGTGGCAGGCCAAGGCGTCATATAAATCGCAATACCCGCCCCACGCAGGCGAGTGATCATCAACGGATTGGTGCTGGCAGCGTAACCTCTTCGAACGACTCTACCATTCCCTCAGTCGATCACGTACCCCGGTACCGCGTTTGAATGGGCTGATGGGTCAGAATCCATGTTCAGACCATCCCCGGAGGTACACCTTGCGAGAGCTTCTGAAGAGCGTGATCCCGATGCCAATGCTCACGGCCTTCCGCGAGTTTCGCCAAAGCCGCCTTCGACGCATGCTCGCCGGAAAGAGCCCTGCAGAAGTGTTCTCCATGGTGTATGCACGTCGCATGTGGGGCACCCCCATGGAGCAGAACCATCCGTTCTGCTCCGGATCTGGGTCGACTGAACCACAAATCGTCGATACGTATATCAGCGCCGTGTCGGAGTGGCTTTCACGCTTCCCCACTCCGCCGAGCGTTGGAGATCTAGGGTGTGGCGACTTTCGAGTTGGTGCAAGGCTCCGTAGGCTCTGCGGCACGTACACGGCCTACGACTGCGTACCGAGTCTGCTGGAATCCAATCGGCATCGATGGTCAGGTTTCGATGTTTCATTTGAGGAACTGGACATCTGTTCGCGCCCCCCGGCAATCGCCGATGTCTTCTTCGTTCGACAGGTGTTGCAACACCTATCCAATGACCAGATCCTGAGTTTTCTGAGGCAAATCCACGGTCGGTGCACGTATCTCGTGCTCACGGAACATCTGACGCTGTCGCCGTTCATCCCGAACGTCGACAAGCCAGCGGGACCCGATACTCGACTCGGCCTCTCTAGCGGCGTGGTGCTGACCGCAGCACCATTCGACGTTCATCCCTTCGAAACGCAGTTGCTCTGCGAGGTTCAATCGGACTCTGGCACAATCGTGACTCATGCGTATCGGCTCCGGTAACGGATCGTCAGTGGTGATGATTTCGCCTGCATCATCGATCGCTGAGGGCGTACACCGGAGTTCCGGGAGTCGTCCATGCTGAAACGCAACATCGTCGCCAACTACGTTGGCAACGCCTGGACAGCCCTCATGGGTATTGCGTTCGTGCCGCTCTACGTCCGTTACCTCGGGGACGAGGCCTACGGTGTGGTCGGCATCGCAGCCACCATTCAGGCATCCCTCAGTTTCATGGACGCCGGCCTGACGCCCATGCTCGCACGCGAGATGTCCCGTTTCACCGGCGGCGCGCACTCAGCCGAAGCCATCCGTTCACTCATGAGGATCGTCGAGCTGTGGGCGTGGTCCATCGGCGCTGTGGCGATGGTTGCCATCTGGTTCGCTGCGCCCTGGATCGCATCGGACTGGCTGCGTGCCGAGACGCTCGCGCCAGAGACCATCGCCCACGCACTCCGGATCATGGCACTGGTCGTAGGTCTTCGATTCATCGAGGGCCTTTACCGCGGCTGCCTCGGAGGCCTGCAGCGGCAGGTAACGACAAACATGGTGGCAGTCGGCGCGGCCACAGTCCGCGGTTTCGGCGCAGTCAGCTTGCTTGCGTGGTGGTCGCCGACACTTGACGCGTTCTTCTGGTGGCAAGGAGCCGTCTCGCTCGCCAGCGCCACCGCGTACGTGATGTGCACTTACAGCGCCCTGCCCAGCGCCAAGGTTTCGATGGCCCTCGGAAGGCGTGCCCTCCGCGCCGCTTGGCCATTCGCCAAGGGGATGCTTCTCAGTTCGTTCCTTGTGCTTACGCTGACCCAAACGGACAAGGTGCTTCTCGCGCGACTTCTCGATCTATCCGACTACGGCCGCTACACGGTGGCGCTCGTTGCCTCGAGCTGCGTGGGCGTGTCTACGGCACCGATCGGCCAAGCGTTCTATCCCCGCCTCAGCGAGCTTTACGCGCGGGGACAGGAGGCTGCCTTCGCACGAGCGTTTCACCAGGCCGCACAGCTCATTAGCGTGGTGGCGGGCACCGCCGGCGTCACGCTTCTGCTGTTCGCCGATACGATCCTGCTGCTCTGGACCCGCAATCCAGACCTTGCAGCAGCCACAGCACCCCCCCTCCGACTCTTGGCTCTGGGAAGCCTCCTCGCTGCCTTCATTAACGCGCCGTACCACGCCCAGCTTGCCACTGGCTGGACCAGCATCTCGAACCGAATCAATATGGTGGCGATCGCTGCGGTGGTGCCTGCCCTGATACTCGTTGTACCGAAGTTCGGTATGACCGGTGCCGCGGGGGTGTGGGTAGCGCTGAACGCGTTCTATGTGCTTGTGTTTGCTCCGCTCTCGTTCCGTCGACTTCTGCGTGGGGAGCAGCGCCGCTGGTACCTGCGAGACCTCGCGGCCCCGATCGGTGCCGCACTCGCCGTGGGCGCGCTCGTGCGGGTAGCCGGTTACTGGGTGCCCGAAGGCTCTTGGATGGGCGCGGCTGAAGTCGCGGTGGGAGCAGCCGCGATTGGCACCGCAGCAACGTGCGCATCGCCGATGGCTCGCGCCTCGGTGGCCACCATCCTGAAGCAATTCTCAGGACGCCGACCCTAAGATACGCCAGGCGGGTTGGTTGAATTGACTCGATTGATACGAACTCTGCAACCACTTCGATCATGAAAGGCGCCATGCTCCCCGGTGCCCTCGGCAGCCGCAAACGCGAGGAAACCGATCTCAAGCCCATGATCGAGATCGACGGACTTTGGAAAGACCACGACCACGCCGCCCCGTCCGACGCCGAGTCAGCGAGCTGGAGAAACTCCGGATACCGAACGCCGCCGATTCCGGCACAAGCCCCATCGAGATCGGCCTTCCCTTGAGTCGCGCGGGGATCTATAACCTCCCAGCGGCCAGCTGGCGACGCTGACGAAGGAGTTGGTGCACGGCCGTTGCTTCCGCACGCACGAGGAGGCGAGGCTGGCGGTCTTCGAGTGGATCGAGGTCTAGTACCATCGAACGAGGATCCACGGCTCACTCGGCTACGTCAGCCCCGAGACATTCGAGGCGGCCGCGAGAGCCGGATAGGATCAAGATGGGTGTCCACGGGTCTTGTGGAAGTCCAGAAGTTGTGCAGCACACCACCAGGCACTATCCGTTCGGTACTCTCAGAGGTTTGCCGGGACACTCGATTAGACTATGTCTCTTAAATTCTTCAACCTTCTGGGCCACACCTTTTCCCAAGGTTTGTTGCCGGAAGTAGGTAGCGTTGTTGTGGATTGCGGCTCAAACCGTGGTGAGTTTGCTCTGTACTGCGCAAAGGACCTCCATGCCAAGGTCTACTCCTACGAGGCGGACCCCGAGTTAGCAGTCGCTCTACCATGTGTTCCGGACGTCACCTTTGTAACCGCCGCTGTCGCAGGCAGTTCGGGAATCCTAGAGCTACGTCGCGCCAAAGGTATATGCTCGTCCATTCGTTTTCACACGGATTGCGCACAAAGCAAGTCGCTGGTGCCGGCGGTTACTCTTGACCAGGTCATCGCGCACCATGATCTAGAGCGCATCGATTTACTGAAGTTAGATATTGAGGGTGCGGAACTAGATGTTCTCGAGAACACGACTGACTCGACGCTCTGTAAGTGCCGCCAGATTTGTTGCGAGTTTCATGATTTTCTCAACCCCGCAGACAGGCCCAGAATTCGCCGATTGATTTCCCGCCTCTCAGCTCGATTCATAATCGTTTGCATGTCCACCTTTACTTACGGCGACGTACTGATGATCAATCGATCAGCTGTTACGGATACCTCGGCAGTCCGTCTCGCGATGATCGGCCACAAGTACCTTGCGGGATTCAGGCGACTTTCTCAGCGTATCGTGGGACGTACCTCCGCATAGGAATCGCCGAGTTCCGCACCAGAGGGCTTCTCTGGCAGAGTGTGGCGTCTTCGGTTCACCTCAGGCCCCATCCAACTTACGGTACTTCGCTCCCCAGATTATCCCGCGAGCAATACCATTAAGGTGATGACGGTACCGGTTCAGTTACCCGGTTGGCGAGCGAACAACTTGCGGTACCTGCTCACGGCCCGATCTCCGTAGTGTTTCCAGCTCAGTGAAGATTCAGCGATCGAGAGCGCCGCCTCTCGCTTGGCTGCCCACAGCCCCTCCTCGCCCGCGAGTCGATCCAGACACCGCGCGATCGCGTCCGGGTCGCGGATGGGAACCACGAAGCCTGCGGGAAACTCCGTAACCCCACGCTCGCAAGGCCGCCCGTCGATTCCGCTTAGGCGAAGCAAATCCTCCCCACCCGTGTTCGTAGTGCAAATCAGAGGTAGGCCGCACGCTAGTGCTTGAACTTGGACCATTGCCAATCCCTCTTCGATGGAAGGCATGACAAAGCAGTGTGCTCTGCCGTACCAACCTTGCAGTTCGCCCTGCGGCTGGTGTCCTACCGCATGGATGCCCTTGCCACCTTCTGATATCCATAGTTGCGACTCGGGTGTCATTCCACCGACTAGCGTGAGCCGCCACGATTGACGGCGTGCACGTCCATACGCGTTCAAGAGGTGATGCGTGCCTTTCCGCACTGACAACCCACCTGCATATATCACCTCTAGATAGTCTGGGGTTGGTGGCCTCGGTGGTTGCACAGGTGCCTGGAAGCTGGCGAGATTCACGCCGTACGGATTTCGAAACAGCCGCTCTACCGGGAACCCTTGGGACAGAAAACTACGCTCAACGAATAGGCTCGGGATGCTCACCTTCGTGCACAGCTCGTACTCCCTCAACTCCATGTCGATCACGTTGCGGTCGATTCCAGGCCATGGTAATTCCAACGACTTGTACTCGTCCGACAGAAGCGCATCTTGCACCTCAATGTGCGCCGAACCCCGCTCGAGGACGAATGGAAGGTCACGGTCGCGTGCCCAGCGGACTGATGGCTCTGAGAAAGAAGACCATCCAACAAGCAGGTCCGAACCGGAGAGATGCCTTGAAGCAGCACTCGCGAACCACCGATGGAGTCGGTACTGGTGCCGCTGTATAGCGCGAGGTGACACCTTGGACAGGGCCCGCCCGACGATGAGCGTCGAGGGGAGGCTGATGACGCGTTCCGAGGGAATTCCCCAACGCCGAACGGCAAACCGAGGGTAGTTGGTGACGATCCGGTGCAGTACCCCCGCCCGATGCAGTTCTGCCGCCAGGTCGAATGCATGCCATCGACCGCCCACGACCACCGTAACGTTCATTGAGGCACCTCAGGCAGCATGTGTCCGAATTCAGATCGATAGCGAGTCGTACCTTCGACCACTATCCTAAACAACGCGCACAGGAATGTGGCGCGCTCGCATCGTAACGAGAGGTTACATTCGATCGTAAGGTCACACGGGTTCGCGTATCCATCTTCATCACATGCCGATTCGCCTTGCGATCGTTGTCACGCATCCAATCCAGTACTTCAGTCATGTGTACCGGAAACTGGCCCAGTTGCCCGATGTGCAGATTCGGGTGCTCTATGGGTCGAGAGTTGGGCTTGATGCATATCGGGATCCTGGGTTTGGGGTCACGCTTTCTTGGAGTACCGACCTCATTGGTGGATTTGACCATGAGTTCCTGCCAGGCGCGGATCAAGTGCAGACGCTCAATTGGCGTTCGCTCGGTCGTATGCAGATCGGCGATGCACTCCGTCGCTTCGATCCTGATGCGGTGCTCCTTCACGGCTACTCGCACCCATTGGTGCTGCGGGCATGGCGATGGGCACGCGCGCATGGCCGCAAGGTCATCCTGTTCGGCGACGGAAACGGGCGACACGAGCTCGCCCGAAGTGCCCTGCGCCGGCATGGGAAGCGGCTTGCGCTCCGACTACTGCTTCGATCCATGCATCGCGTGCTCTCCCTTGGCGAGGCGAACGATTTGTACTGGACTTCGCTTGGCGTAGAGCCTTCCCGGCTCCAGTGGGCCCCCATGTACTTACCCTCGCCTGACCTTGCGATGCAACCTACCGGGCAGCGGGTCGCTATCCGAAACTCGATTCGGACACACCTGAAAATTGCAGACAATCAACTCGCAGTGATCTGCTCGGGGAAGTTTGTCCCGTGGAAGCGAACGATCGACGTGGTGCGTGGCATTGATCGAGATGACCGACTTGTCGGTATCTACGTTGGTGATGGTCAATGCCGCCAAGCGTGTGAGGCGGCAGCGCTCACAGATCGGCACCGATTCGTGGGATTTGCGAATATTCCACAACTTGCCGAGTACTACGCAGCCGGGGATATTCTCTGCCATGCTGCCGAGCGGGAGCCCTACGGGCTTGTGATTGCGGAAGCGGCGGCCGCCGGGCTGCCCATCATTGCGAGCCGAGTCGTAGGCGCCATCGGGGCACGCTCGCATGGCCAACCAGGCCGAAATGCGGATACCTTCGAACCCCGTGACGTCGACGCGCTGGCAGACGCGTTGGGGTATCTAGCCACCGATCCGGATCGACGCAATCGAATGGCTGCCGAGTCATTAAGAGTGACCACTGAGATGGAGTCCGCGTTTTTCGAGGGAATGCGCAAGTGCCTTTCCCCTTGACAGGAGTCCGCTGAACTAGTCCAGTCACTCTAACCAATCCCGCTGACTCCCCTATCGCCACACCCAACTAGAGCCCACCGATGCCTGCTGAACTTCTGATGGTTGGCACCCGGGCGCACTACGGGGTGGCGGGGTGCATGTGTGACGAACTCCGTGAACGAGGGCAGGAAGTTGGTTTCCTCGAGCTCTACCCGAATTGGAGCAAAAGCACCGTGCACCGCGTGCTGGCGCGGCTGTTGCCAGGTGTGACCCCACAGGTGATTCGCGCAAACCGTCACATCGCCCGTGCGATCGCCGATGACGCAGTGCGGTTCGTCATTGTGACCAATGGAAGGGAACTCCACCCAGCCGCCATTTCGGAGGCGCGACAATCCCTCGAGCGCCGAGGAGGTGGCATTGCCTGTTTTCTTTGCGACGATCCGTTCAATCCCGTACACAGGTGCGAGTCTTGGCTCCAGGCTCTCGCGGAGTACACACTCGTGGTCTCAACGAAGCGGCAGGTGATACCTGATTTAGTTGCCGCCGGTTGCAGGCGCGTGCAATACGCAAGGTTCGGCTATCACCCCCCTATTCACCGACCCGTAAATCCAAAGGCGCTGGGTTTCCTGAAGTGTGACATTGGCTTCGCCGGAAATGCCGATGCTGATCGGCTACCAATCCTTCGGGGTCTTGCGGAAGGCACCTCGGATCTCTCGTTCAACCTGTACGGACATGGATGGTCGGCAGACCCAGTTCTCCGAGCAATCACCCAACCACAGGTGGTCGGCTTGCACTACTCCGCCGCGATGCTGGCCGCCACGGTCTGCCCATGCCTCGTGCGCCGTGCGAACCGAGATGGGCATGTCATGCGATCGATCGAGCTACCTGCTGTCGGTGCATTTATGCTAGCGGAACGGACGGAGGAGCACCAAGAGATGTTTGATGAAGGAGTCCACTGCGACTATTGGGGCAGCGTTGAAGAGCTGATAGACAAATCCCGTTGGTACTCCAGCAACCCACGTCACGCTGCCTACATCGCTCACGCCGGACATGCCCATGTAGTCGCGGCACCCAACACCTATGCGGACAGGGCACTGGAAGTGGTGCAGATGTTGCGCTCCATGACCACGCATTGACTCGCGCTGTCTGGGCTGGCTTCCATCGGAACGGCAGCCCCGAGCGCGTGCCGATGCGGGTGCCATGAAATTCGGTCGACTTCCCCGCTTCACCATAATCTTGGATATCCATCCACATGAAGCCGTATGCCGTTTCCATGTTCATGCGTAGGCCACTTCGTGCACAGCACAGCATCGAACGACTGTTCAGCGCTATTCGGAAGCATCTCCCGTCAGACATCGCTTGTACGCCACACATCTGCTCGCACGAGAGCATCGGACTCTGGCGGCGATTGGCCATCATTCTTGAGGCCGCGCGTCGTCAGGCTGATGTGAATCACGTCACGGGGGACGTGCACTTCATCACGCTGTTCATGCGGCGAAACTCCACCATACTGACCATTCACGATCTTGCTCCCCTCGACCGACTGACCGGGCTGAAGCGTTGGCTGTTTCGTCTCATTTGGCTACGTATTCCGGTGCGGCGTTCGCGGATCGTTACCGCGATCTCCACCGCCACACGAGATCACGTCCGCCGCGCGCTTGGTGGCATCTCGGCTGATATTCGAGTCATTCCCGACTGTCTCTGCGATGGGTTTGATCCGTATCCCAAGCCATTCAATACAGATTGTCCGACGGTCCTGATCATCGGACTACATCCGAACAAGAACTTTCACCGCGTAGTGCAGGCGCTTCACGGGATTCACTGCATGCTGCGGGTCATCGGGGACCTGACTCCTGAGCTCGCTGAAACGCTCATGAGATACGAGATTTCATATACGAGCGACTCGCAGCTGACCGACCAGGCCATCATCGAGGAGTACCGAAAGTGCGACCTGCTTGTATTCGCGTCCACAAGTGAGGGATTTGGATTGCCAATCTTGGAGGCGCAGGCAGTCGGGAGGCCGGTGATCACCAGCAATGTGTCACCAATGCCAGAAGTGGCAGGAGATGGGGCTGAACTGGTGGATCCCTTTGACACGGAGAGCATCCGCGCCGGAATTCTCCGCATCATCTTCGATGAGCAGCGCCGCAAGGAGCTTGTGGAGCGTGGTTTCTCCAATGCTCGCCGATTCAGTGCTGCCGCGGTTGCTGAGCAGTACGCGGAGCTGTACCGCGAGGTGGCGCAAAGGCGTATGCGATGACCGCCGCCTTCGCTCTGTTATCAGGCTTCGCTCTGTGCGTGTTGCTGGCAAGGCCGCGCCTTCACGCGCCATTTCCTAGTTCATTCGCTGATCTGGTACTCATCGGAATCGCACTGTTTCATGTGGCACCAGAACTGCTGCGCGCACTGTTCGATCTTTCGCCTGGACCCTACCGAGAGGGAATCCCGGCCTCGGCGGTGACGCAGTGGGCGATGATTGCGTCCGCGGCTATGGTGCTGTTTGGACTCGGGTGCTGGTCTGTCCGCGCGGTGCCGCACGCACGCACGCGGGCATGGACATTCGCAAACGCGGCGGCGACATCAGAAGAGCGCTGGTTCTTCATCATTGCAGCGGCAGTCGCTCTTTCGGCTGCCGGAGCCGCGACTATCGGCATGTCTAGTGGAGGGTATAAAACTGGCAACTACCTGCTGGCCAATGCAACGTGGGTGGCGCTACTCCCATTTATAGTGACCGTTGCGGTCATGGCGGTAGTGCGAGATCGCTACGCCCTGATCATCATTGTGCTGATGGCCTTTGCGCTTGTTTTGTTTGGGTCGAGATCGTTACTGGCCCATGCCCTGATCTCTGGGATCGTCCTCGTACGGATGCTGGGTGGCTCCGTGAGTACGCTCAAAGTCTTGTTCGGAGTTGCTGGGATTGCTTCCCTAGTCTTCCTGATAGCTCTCACCCGTCAGCAGGCCGGACGCTACGGTTTAGAGGCGGGGTTCCGGGAGCGTGTTGAGGCCATCGAACACACCCTGTCGCGCCAGGACAACACCGAGGCGCTTGCCACAACGCTCGAACCCGAATTTGCGCATCGAATCGATGGCAACGGCTATGCACTTCAAGTGCTCAATGCCCAAGCCTCCAAGCCGCCGATGGGCGTAGGACCTCTTGTGAACTCGCTGGCTCTTGCCGTTCCTTCTGCAGTGTGGTCACAGAAGACCGATCTCCCGGTTGAGGATCGGAATCAGGAGTACGCCAGCATGTTGTACTACAACATCCCCGACACAGACTACCTACCGACTTGGCTAGGTGGCACCATCAGCATGTTTGGCTGGCCGACGTCGCTGCTGGCCGCATGGTGGTTTGGGTTTGCCGTGACTGCACTCGGCGCTGCGTTCTCAGCAATCCGGCCCTATCACCTGCCTATCTTGGCTGGTATCGCGACTCAACTGCTGTACTTTGAGGGGAACGTTGAGTCACTTGTCCTTGGCACTCGCTCCACTGTGTTTGTGGCTGTCGCCTCCTGCGGACTATGGCTTGTCGCAAGACTCGCTGCACGGATTTGGCGGATTTGATCGTGACGGGGTATTCCCTGCTACTCCGTCGCATGGATCGGCGGTCTGAGCGAGAGTGTCACTCCGTAGTTTGTTCGACGACGCTACACAACGCACGTCGGTCTCGGCGCGTTCCCAAGCTGCCATTCGTAGACCGCCCGCATTTGTGCAGCGATCGCGTCCCAGTTGAAATCTCGTTCCATCCAAGCGCGACCGGCTTCGCCATACGCATGGAGATCGGTGAGCGGCAATGCCATAGCCTGATCCAGCGCTTCTTCCAGTCCATCAGGGCCGATCTCGTGCCACCACCCGCACTTCTGACGAACAACTCCAGACCAGGGCGCACCCTTGGAAACCACAACAGGGGTTCCGGCAGCGAGCGCTTCCGCCACCGCGACGCCGAAATTCTCCGAACGCGTCGGGAGCACGAACAGGCCTGCGCGCCCGAGGGCGTCCCACTTCCGAGCCCCGGAAAGCTCACCAAGAAAGCTCAGGCGCGGCAGTGCCAACTCGACAGCCCGCCTCTGCAGCGTGCGCGCATAGTCTGAACCAAGTGGACCGGCAATTTTCACTGTCCAAGACTCGTGGCGCCGATGAAGCCGGTGCCACGCCAGAAGCAGGTCTTCGATTCCCTTCTTTGGGTGAATCCTCGATAGAAAAAGCACGACTTTGTCGCGGTCGGCGGGGTCTGGGAGGTTGGGTGGGAGGTCGATGCCATTGGGGATCACAGCGATCGGCTGTCGGAAACCGTGGCCCCTGATCTCCTCGGACTCAGCGATAGAGGTGGCGTGAAAGCAGCTTGCATCACGAACGGCTCCGCGCTGCATCAAGGGCCAGGCAATCCGCTTCAGCATCGAACCCTGGCGAAACGACCATTGGGATAAGGTTCCACGAGGTGAGAGGATGAACGGACAACGGTTCTGGTGCGCAACCTTCGCGCAATAGACCGGCGGCATGAGCCAGATACAGTGGCAGTGGAGCAGATTGCTCGAGCCGGACGCGATCGATTCAGAAATGAAAGACCTCATTACTGCCGATGCACCGCGTTGAATCACGGGGTAGACCGGACAAAAAGCCCGTTGGGCGTCCGAGTCCGCGCCAGCCGGCATCCCCGGCCAGCGGAGCCCTGCCAAGCGGGATGGGCAGCCCTGACGTCTCAGCGCATCATTGAGTGCCGGAATGGAATAACCTGGCCCGCTTGATCCGCCCACAAACTCGACCGAGACTTGAAGCGGCCGTGCACCACAGGGAGCAGTCGATTGGGGCGAAACCTTTGTGTTCATGAACCGTGCTCCGGGTGGATTGTGAGTCTCTCTACCAGAGTCGACACCATACGTCCACCCCCATGCGAATTGGTGCAACGAAGCAGCAATTGTGTACTCGGCAGTGCCGTAGCGCAGGCGATAGTAACGAATCGGGACGTAGGCAGCGCCTAGCTGGTCGCAGAAAAGGGGTGCTGGATGGGCCTGGAACCAGACCGTCGGAGCGGGTCTTCCCAAACGGATTCCCGAAGACCCCTCTGAACTGACGCGGCTCGGTATCCTGTGCGATTTTGAAAGATCGGTCACCTGCGGAAATCCCCAATACTTGGTGCCTCGACTGCTCCTAATCACTCAGTGGTTCGATCCTGAGCCCACTGCAAAGGGGCTGCTCTTCGCGCGCGAACTCTCGAAGCGAGGCTTCGACGTCGAGGTGGTTACGGGTTTCCCCAACTACCCGGGAGGCCGTCTGTACCCGGGCTATCGGATACGTTGTATTCAACGCGAAGTAGTCGACGGAGTGCGGATCACCCGGCTACCGCTATACCCAAGCCACAGCCACTCCTGACTGGGGCGCGCCCTGAACTATCTGTCATTTGGGTTGGCAGTCGTGGTTTATGGATTGCTCGGTGCTGCGCGATCATCGGTCATTTATGCGTCCATCCGCCTTTAACCGTTGGGATCGCAGGCGCGCTGATTCGCCTTTTCCGCCGGGCGCCGCTTGTGTTAGACATACAAGACCTTTGGCCGGAAGCACTGCGATCCATTGGCATGATTCGAAGCCGCGGTGTACTCAGGGTAACAGGCTGGTTGTGTGATCGCGTCTACCGGATGGCCGATCGAATCGTTGTGTTGTCGCCCGGATTCAGGACATTACTGGTCGATCGAGGTGTGCCTGAATCAAAGACGACGGTGATCTTCAACTGGGCTGAAGAACACACTCTTGTTCATGACGAGATGTTCACCCGGCCAGACAACTTTCCCAAGCGGGGGTCCTTTGTCGTGCTGTTCGCCGGAAATTTAGGTTCGGCCTAGGCGCTTGAGTCCGCGGTTGAGGCGGCAGCGAAACTAGAACGCTCCGCAGAGTCAGTGGACTTTGTCTTCCTTGGCACGGGAGTGCATATTGCAGCGCTGAAGGCACTCGCCGCGTCGTTGCGCCTGAGTAATGTGCACTTTTTGCCCTAGGTGCCGATGTCGCAAGTGGCCGCATATCTCGCAACAGCGGACGCCCTACTCGTTCACTTACGACGAGACCCGCTGTTTGAAGTCACCATTCCGTCAAAGACACAGGCCTATCGCGCAGCAGGTCGACCAATCATTATGGCGGTGCCCGGAGATGCAGCGCGCATCATCGACTACTCAGGTGGCGGCGTGACTGCGAGTCCAGAAGACCCAGAGTCTCTTGTGCACGCGGTGCGCACAATCATGTCGATGGATCCCGCTGAGCGATTAGACATGGGTCGGCGGGGCCGAGCGTTGTACAAGTCGCAACTTTCGATGAAGGCTGGAATTGATAGCTTCTCGATTCTGTTTCGATCACTGACCTCGGCAAACGAAAGTGGCTCGCGTGGGGCTCGGTAGCTGGTGTACCGCACCCTCCTTCTGAGACAAGTTGACGTTGGGTTTCACCCAGCCTCCCCGAGCAGTATGCGTCGGTGCGCTGCGGGCGTTCGTTAGCCGATCCGCCCGATGATCCAGTGGTTGTTGAAGCGGTGGGCGAAGTCGCGGAGCGCCTAGCTGCGCTCCTCGAGGGTGCGGAATCGGTGCAGCCAGAGCAGCTGTTCCAGGAGGGTCCGGATGAATCGCTCGGCGCAGCCATTGCCCTCGGGCTGGAGGATGGCCCGATGCGAAGGCCGTCCCCCCGAAACTCGGCCCAGATGCGGGGACTGCCGCATATGCGCCTGCTGCACTCAAACCCGGCGGCGACGTGCACCGAGAGCACGCGGTCTTGGCGGACGCGTTCGCACTTCCCGCGTACGGCCCCTGCGTGGTAGCCGATGCGGGTCATCTGCATCGCGCGGCAGAGCACGATCATGGTTTAGGCGTCGCGGTCCGAGTGGATGAAGGCGAATCTGATCAGCTTTCCCTCGCAAAGGAACTCGCCACTCACTTGCATGCTCGCGGTCCCTACTGCAGTTCCTTCACTTCGCGGTGGAGCCGCTAGAACCCGGCGCGGTCGTTGCTGTTGAGGGTGCCCGCAGGCCCTTGCCGGCATCGATGCCGATGCGGTCGATCTACTCGCGAAGGTCGGTCTCAGTCAGTTCGAGGTCTTGACCACGGAGCAATCCAGGTCAGGATTCTCACCATCTCGGGGATCCATGAGATTGAGGCAGGTCCAGGGAGCCACCCATGACGCGTTATGAAACTGCTTGTTCAATCATCAGTGTGCCAACCGACATCGCATCCGTCACCGCGTCAGAACTCCATCGCTGGGCTCGGTCAAGAGTGATCCGACTCGCACTCCGTGCCGCAATCCTTGAGGAACTTCGCTTCAACCTCGCGCGGCTAGACGAATTAGACCGAGGACACTCACCCCAGCCGAAACTCTGTTGCCAGTTGAGAGATTTCAGCAAGCTCTCCGCGGAACGTCACTTCGTGCTCATCTCAACGTTCTTCGAACGAGACAACTAGGTGAGAATCCGAGCACCGAAAATGACAGATTCAAGAAATGGTGTCTCACGGTATCCTCGACACGCGAACTGATTGAGCGTTGCTACCACCGACTGAGGATCACAAGGCTTCGTGCTGAGCACGGGCTTGATCTCGGTGACCTTGGCGTATGGTCGCGGTTGCTGCAGTACTGATGTGGCTGACGTCCACGCCACTCGTGAGTGGACGATTGGTGCAGATCGCCGAGGGTTGGCGTGATCGACTGCCGATCGATGCGATTGCCCATGGTGATGCGGTGTTGGTGCTGAGTGGCGGATACAGCGAAGTGCCTGGCACGTCGGGCGCGAGCGAGTTTGACGACTTTGACCGAGCCCTGGCTGGTTACGACCTCTACCGCGCGGGCAAGGCGCCGCGGATCATGTTCACGGGCGGATGGTCGGCGCTTCGTCCCGAACTGGAAACAGTCGGCGCGGTTCTACGCAAACGCGCACTTTCCTTTGGCGTTCCTGACAGCGACATCATCGTCGTCGGCCGTGCGTCCAATACCGAAGAAGAGGCGCGTGCAGTGCGCGAGCATTTCGCCGTCAATCCCATCATGGATGCTGACACCGGCCAGCCGCGAGCACCGCGCATCATTCTGGTCACCTCCGCGTTCCACATGACGCGCGCGGAGTCGCTCTCTCGTGCGGCTGGGCTTGATGTGACGCCCTTCCCTGTGGACTTTCGCGGCCCTACACGCATCACGCTGCGGTCGTTCATCCCGTCGGGCCTTGCCCTTGCTCAGACCGAACTTGCTTTGCACGAGATCTACGGGTGCGTGTACTACTGGCTCCGCGGGCTGGTGGTGGGTTCTTCCATCTGGTGCACCCCACATCGCCGCCGCTTCGGCCACACGCGCTCGCGCCGATCGACGCGCGTGCGTGCAAGGCATCGACATCGCACGCGGCATCGCACTCCTCGGCATCATCTTGGTGAACGCGCGCTCTTTCTTCCTGCCGTTCATGTGGGCGGCTGAGCCGAGGATGATCCCCGCCGACATGCAGGCGAGTACCGTCGACTTGGACGGGGCAGGTATTCGGGAGCTGTACAAATGGCATCATTCATCCGAGTTCGAACTCGCAGACCTTCGCCGAGCATTGAATTCGCCTTGTACGCGAGACATGGCCATACCTCGTGCTCCATGAGCACTCG
>Ga0194133_10004429_pt1 | contig 18839 bp, 17 predicted proteins | sample TA2KigOf40mmetaG_FD_155448 | JGI IMG/M metagenome (GOLD analysis project Ga0194133, IMG submission 155448) | Freshwater microbial communities from Lake Tanganyika, Tanzania - TA2015055 Kigoma Offshore 40m | ecosystem: Environmental > Aquatic > Freshwater > Lake | place: Tanzania: Lake... | reverse complement strand
AGTCAAACTAGGGGTAGGTGAGCTCTGCTAAAATAGTTACCTGTTAATAAAGCAAATTTCAAAATCTCCATTATCTTTGGCCTCGTTTCCTATAAGTTGACCCTCAACACGTCTTGATGAGAAATAAACGATTGCTTTGGTCTGAGGAGCTCTAATTAAAATTAAAATCACTTCATAAAGTAGTAGAATTTATAAATCAGAAACACCCTAACCTGACCCTGACAGTGATGTCCATTTGCTGGCCTGACTTTCCAGCGCTGACCACCTTTATTTAATAAAAATAGAAAAGGCAAGATTTCTAAGTTAACTTTTTATTACCAGGTAATGAAAATTTAGCTTTTGTCCTTGAATAACATCTCCAACGTAATAACATTCTTCACTTTTAGCGGGGATATTCACTACGTATTTTCTTTGAAGGAAAACTTCTCCAGAATTAGGATCAAATATCTGGTCAATGGAGACCGAATTCTCATCTGAGAATGAATAGCCAACCAAGAAGGTCAAAATGAAGAAGAACTTTTCTTTAACCATGATGGTAAGAGGAAATCTTGATAATTCATTATCAATCAAAGTAACGTCAACATTGAGGTAAATCACTATCAGTATCTGTACTACAGCTTCCCACTATATATTTTCTTATCTTCCCTTTCGTCTCAAACAAGTTTTCAATCTCTTCATTTATGGACATCAAAGATGTGCAAACAATATATTATTATTTACCAAAGACTTGCAATTGCAAAAAAAAGTTGATTTTTCTCCATCAGTTTTGCATGATTACATTCATTCAGAAGCTGAAGAAACTACCCACTAGGTACAGACATAATTTGAAGTTTTGGGCCTTTCCTGGGCAAGGTTTGAAACAGTGATGGGTCCAGGACATAAATGGTTGGGTAATTTATTTGGGTCGGGTCTGGAAAATTTCTCCAAAAATCCCACTATTTTCAATTTCTGTATACCTTCAGGTCAAAAAAAATCTCATCGGGTTAGGACAAAATATACCCAGGTTGGCCCCTTATTTACCACGGGTAAGAAGTATGCTTGGGGGTCAAGGGTCCAACTCTTGTCAACTAGTAATGTAATTGGGGTACTGGGGTGGGACCCACATCCATATATAAGTAGATATATAAATCAGACTAATCTCCACAACCCATTAGCAACCCTTCAATCTTTCTTACCCCAACCTCCAAATTATCTGAATTGTTCACTTCATTGAATGCTCTACATTCAGCACACTCTCCTACTCCACACTTCCCCATACCCCCACTACATGTTATCACCAAAGACTCCCCCTACATTTTCCTTAACTCCACCATGCTTCCCTCCACCTCCTCTCACCTGCTCCCCCAGATTGATGTTTTTCGCTCTTTTTGAGTCAGAGGGTCTAGTATCTTTCATTCAGCTTTTTAAGAGTTATGCCCTCACCCCATTGTGTGTGAGGTTGCTTCAGATTAATAACATCAAAAACATCTCACAAACCAACCAAAAGACTCTAAACTAAAGTACTGTAAAGAAAATTGAATCCCAACTCTTGAAAATTTATATCAATTATCATTTATGCAATATGTCGAATGAGTCAATAAAATTAGGTCCAATTCAGGGTCATTTGTTTTTCTACCCTTAAGGATTGTCAGTAAGAAACCACTCAAAAACATCCACGGATACAAAATCAATCCTAAATCAAAAATGAATTGGTAAATTTATTTGGAAATCAGAATAACATCTTGTGTTTTGGTTAGTTGAGAAGATGCCTTCAAACCAACAGTGTGTCATCAATTGTTTCTTCCTTGCCCTCAGGTTGGTTGGCAACGCGACGCAGAACCTTAATTTGAAGTTTATTACATTAATTTGAGATATTAAGAATTCCAATCTTTCAATGATTTTGAGTACCTTAACAATAACGTCATTCAAAGCATCTCTTGCGCCAGCATCGAGAATCTGTAGTGCCTCAGACTGAACAGAATCATCAGAGCCCCGAAGATGCAGCAAAGCCACAAGGGCAGTTTCACTTGTGGCTTTTACAGCAGAGTTTTTCTCTTTTGTTCCATTTACAAGCATCGGCTAGATATAGATGATGCAAAAGTAAAAAATGCAAGAAAAAGAATTGATTTGTTTTCTCTCACCAGTATTGACCTCAGCAAGTCAGTGGGCAAAAGCTTTGCAGTAGATTTCGCAACGAACGTGGCCACAACTGCCAACAAGTGCTTCACGTCGTTGCTGGCATGATTCATGGACTTGCTGAACGGGACTATTAAGTCGACGGGAAGAGGCTCACCAACCTACAAACATGTAGGCCTCATTTTACGTTTCAACAATTGGATTCTGTCAAACTTACCTTGATTAAATGTACAAAGAGATATCCGCATGCCCTTAGAGCATTTTGAACGACAGGAATCCTGTCAGCTGCGATATAGGATTTTATATTTGATACAGTTTTCCGCTGCCTTGACTCATTTCCGTAGACAACCTCAGGAGAGAGTTTTAAAGCGACGAAAAGCGAGGTAGATCTATGTTGTTTCCAAAAATTTAGTCCATGGAGATAAAGCTTAGGGTAAGACCTAATGAGAATTACCTTCCGTGTCTTACAGTCCAGTCAAGTGTAGGGGAATCGTTGCCCAAAATCCTATCACCGAGGACCTGCTCTGTTTCGTCTGCAGGCAACCATTTAAGCAAAGCTCCAAGACAGCCACAGGCAGTACTCCTAACATATTTCCTTGTTGTTTTAGCATAAACTGACTATAAAAGGTATTTTCAGACCTGATAGTATCCTCATTGTGCCCTTCAAGCGATTCGAAGAGATGCAACAATTCTCTTTGGACTGGAGGGGTAATTTTCCCTCCTGACGTTTCGAGAGATCCCCGTAGAGCTTGAAGATATGTTTCTCTCATTGAAGAATCATCGGCGTTCTTTGTGTTGATGTGTAACTCAGTGAACAAGGGATCTAAAAAAAGGATGCTCGAGTAAAAAGCCCTGTAAAATTTGAAAATTTTAAGGACCTGTTTTTAGATGTATAGTGATGAGATAACCAAGGGCAACGCCTGCCTTTAGACGGACTGTTCTGTTCTGATCATTCAGGGCTTTCATAAACGTGGTTTGAAGTTGAGGGAAAAAAGGCCTAACAAGATTGCTAAAAATAGAAAAAATTGAGTTTCATTTATTTAAGGCTTAATTTATTAAGTTTGTGTTTACCCTGCTTTCTTTAGCAGTGCACTTATGTTATCGAGAACTGCAACTTTGACGCTGTGTGAAAATCTGTCACCGAGAATTCGAATAAGAGGGCCTAAATTCAGGCAAAGTTTGATGAAAACATTTTTTACTATTAAAATTTGTAAAGGTATATGGACCTGTGATGCCAACAACAGATGGCTTTAGGGACTCTTCAGTGGTGAGGTTTATAATCTCTGTTAAGCCAACAGATGCTTGCTCTTTCTCTTCAGGCGTTCCATTCTAAAGAAACAACCGTTCAGAAAACAAATTAAGGTTTTTAAATATCACCCTAAATTTCTTACGACAATTGCTTCGCGCAAAATTGGTAGAACCGGTTGTAAGCCTTTTGGGAGGCACAATCCAGGCATCAAAACCGTCCCAGATGCTTTTAGTTCTGCGACTGCAAAACGGACGGCTTGTCGGACGTCAGGCACATGGTCGATCTGAAAAATCAGTTTTCGTTATCTGGAAAACTGCATCTAGTGAATATATTGTTTACGAGTTGCTGTTGATTCATAGACTTAGTGACAGCAGAGAGTGCATTCCAAGAACTTTGCAATACTATATCGTCTTTTGAGGTGAACATCATTATCAACGACCTCAACAACTGAGGAAAATACTGTGACAAGTCGCACCTAAGGATCCAAAGATAATTACTTTTTTGGTCTTAAAGTTTAAATCCCTATCTGTCCGTTACTTTGTATCTCTGCAAAACGAATAAAGTAAGATGGCACCAGAGCGCTGGGTGTTCAAATCCTTGCTCTTGTTACAAGATCCTAGCAGTTCTTCCATGATGCAACCCAATCCAGTCTCAGATTCGTCATCTGAAATTGCTAATATGACAGTTTCTGCATGAATTACAGTCTCTGATTCTTCAGACGTTCCCCGTGATTCTGTAAGAGCTGACACGAGGGCAGGAAGAATTTTGGGCTTTAAAAGAGCAAAAATGTGTTCGTTTTTTCAAACTCTTGAAGCTGAAATTTTTAATTTTTTTACCAGGTGGCGATGCAATGCTTCACCTGCAACTGGAGCAAGGCTTGCCAAAGCCCTGAAAAATCCCACATAACGTATTGACAAAAACAGTGAATTTTTTATTGTGAACGGTTTACCTGGTATTTACTGGAGGTGCAATTAGTTGAGGTATTAGGTATGGCAGCACAGCACGTGCTTTAATAGACATAACTTGACGAAGTCCGTCCAAAGTGTTTTCATAAACACGTTGCCTTTCCTAGATAATCGAAGGATATGGATGTGAAAAGAAGGTATATTTCTGCAGTTTAATTTTCTTTGCATTATTTACCTCTGAGTCGCGCTTTTGGGCCAACAGCTCAAGCATTGGGGGTAGGATGTCATCCTAAAAGCACAAACAAGTTTCAAAGATCGAATGAAAAGCTTCAAAGATGTAAAACACATAGAAAACAAAGTACCAATGCCCTGGATCCAACTGTGTTATGCAAACTGTCAAAAGTTTTTGCTGCTGCCTGTCTTACTTCAGGGAGTTCATCACACAATGCCCGGCGAACTGTTGGTACAAGCGAGTTTACAAAATTGAGCACCATATCACGAGAGGTAGAGGCCATGATCTCAGATAAGCCCACACAGACACCCTAAAAAGGTAAAAATATGTAATGGAATAAGATTCGAAGAGTAATGAAATTAATTTCTATCTATAATACTTTTATCCTGAAAGTTACCTGTCTTTTCTCTGGTGAAGTCGAAGTCAGCCCTTCCTCTAGAATTGGAATGATCTCAGGTAACACACGTTCTCCAAGCTTTTTAACTAAATCCCCCAAAGTTCTTGCAGCAACCTTATGGAAAAAAATTTGCAGTGACAACTTTATAACTGATGTAGAATAAGTTAGTGGAGATTTCACCTGACGCTTGTCGTAAGAGTTACTCGCCAAGCATCCAAGAAGAGTATTGAACAAAACTGGTAAAATTTCCCTCAGTGTTTTAGGAGTGTTGCTAACTATAACTTTCCAAACATGGAGAGATGCCTTAATTGGAAAAATGGGCTCGCTTAGAATGTCATAGGGTTCAAAAATTTATTTTCCTTCTTTTTACCTGCCTAACCATTAGAGCAACATCTGACCTTCCCATATATAATCCTGCAAGGACACTGTGACAACGAACCTCGCCAAGTCGCCGATAGATTGCTATCTGAGATTGCTCGGTGCCAAAATTGTCATCTTCACCAGCTGTCTCTGTCGTCATTTTGCCAGACACGCCAGAAATCTTGTAAAGTAAATCACCTAAAAAATAGGCAATAGGCTTGAGAGCATTCAAGGAGCCTTGGAGAAAACAAAATGAATATGAATTTTTTACCCAACAGTTGTACAGATGAGTGCCGAATCCTCCAATTATCATCGAAAAGGCCTCTTTCGAGCTCTGATAATGATTTGATTTTGAATACTCAGGCATTACTTTAGATTTATTGTAAGGGTATTTACCAGGTAAAAGCAAAGTGATTGCACTATCTGCATACATCATTACAAGTCTCTGACCAGCCTTGTACGCAGTATCGCGAACAAACTCGTTTTCATCTGCCAACGCTCTCAACACAGGTCCAGTTATCTAAATTTAGCATTAAAAGTAAAAAAACCATTCATTGTAAAACCTTTTTTTGTTCCTCACTTGTCCAATATACTTTGTGAATTCCTCAGGAAAAACAGATGGCATGTAAATAAACATCATAATGTAGCCATCTTTCACATGAGGGGCTATATCTGTCCTTTCAGAGTGCTTTATTATGTCTGGCATGACAGCATTCATTTTCTCTACACCCAGCCCTCCTACAACTTCAGCAAGACCCTAAAACAAACAGATAAAAATATGAATTATGAAATAAAATTATTTGTTCTGATAAAGTGTTTTACCTGAGCAGCTCCTGATCTGTCTACACTTGAGGTCTCACTTGTTAAAGTGGCCATGAGCCAAGGCAAGAGCTCCTCAAAAGTGGTTTCTCCCATTCCACGCACCATGGCACCTAAATGAACAAGTTGGAAACTTAAGTGTTTTGATAAAAATTTCGTAAAGTAAAAGTATCGCACCTAGAGCTCTGGCAGACACTGCTCTCACTTCCGGAACAGGATCAAGTAAAGAATTTTTCAATCCGGGCAAAATTCCAGGCAAATATGGGCTTAGATCTTTTTGATCTGTCAAAGAATACATGTTCCCGATGATTTGAGCTGCCATTTTTCTAAAAGAATAAACCAAAAGGACTTCAGTTCTTTTGCTCCTCGAAATAACATTAAACCCTGAGATTAAAGGAAGGAAAAGGTCGATTAAATTACAATTATTACCTTGTCTCAGTGGATCTATCTTGGAACGCTCTTTGCACAACAGGCATTATGAGAGCCAATGAAGGAGCATCAATAAAATGAACAAATTTTGTATCTAGGAGAGTCTGGAGACAGATTCCTGTTTTCTTTGAAGGGTCCTGAATTTCAAATAAAAATTGAAATAATTAGCAAGACCTTTGAGAATGGGTCCCTATAATTTGAATAAAGTGGAAAACAGAAATTTAACCTGTAATGCCTTTAGAAGAATGGGCACAATAGCTTGAATTTCAGGGTTTCGAATGACACTCCCAATTACCTAAACATTGAGCTACTGTAAGCTTTCTCAACGTGAAGAAATGCATAACATTCGTAAAAAAAACTAATATACGTAATACTTTACCTTTAGTGCTTGAGCACCAGCTTGTTGTACTCTGTGGTGTGAATCGCTAAGTACATCAATAAGTTTAGGTACAATCGCAGGCAGGCAAGAAGAAAGCTAAATGGTATTTATATGTAAATAAAACTGTCTGATATTCTTTTTTCAAATAATTTTTTTGAAAACTTCGTGACTTTATGCAATCAAAATTTGTCACCTGCTTTGGAGCACAAAAAGCCATAGCCCCTAGCAACTCGACTGATCCTGTTTTAGTTCGCCATTGGTCTTCATCGAGTGCATTGAGAAGCGACGGCAAAACAAGCTTTACACCATGAGCAGAAAGCTTTGACATTACAGCTTCAGAAAAAAAGTTTGAAATTGAGTTTTATAGTAGGAGTCTAAGAGACCCTTTTTTCAATATTAAGTCACTTAGGTTTAGGTATTTCAGTACCTTTTGCAGTGTCGTCTGCAGCTCTTCTCACATATTCAACAGGGTCTCCAAAGCACAAAAGTAGATGAGGTAACATATGAACAATGTAAGGTTCAAAAAGGCGACCAAGCATATTGCAAAGCATTTCAAATGCAAAGAGAGCACCTTCCTAAAAAATCGAAACATAACTTAATATTTTTCTCAGTGCCAATAGACTCAAAATTGTTGCATCGTACACGGAAGCGAGGATTTTTCTTGTCTGTTACAGCATCTGTCAACTTTTTCATGATTCCAAATTGCTTTAATGATAAAATTCCAAGACCTTTGACTATTCCAGCAACTCCTAAAAAGAATTTTGTCAATATTCATTATGATTTTACTTTCATAATTTGTTAATGTACTATCAATCAAAAAGGGTAATAGCCTACCATAAGCTGCTCCTTTTCTCTCTCCGTACGAAATGTTTGGTTCTAGAAGCGTACTGATGAGATTTTCTAGAATAGTTGGAGCATCATTCTTTATAGAGGGGACCAAAGGGGGCAAGCAGTTTGCAACAGCCTCTTGAACCTTTTCAAAAAAAATATTTAAAACAGTTTACGAAACTAAAAAATATTGAAAAGCCGAACCTGTTGTGATGGAGTGTTCAGTGCAATGATGAGTTGCCTCATAATGGGTCTTACTTTTGGATCTTCAGACTCCTAAAAGAAGTATAGAGAAAGTGTACACTTTTTTGAAACTGCGCACTAAAAGAAAAATTACCAGATGCTTTGCCAAAGACCCCATCAGAATCACGACAGATTGACGTATGTTATCGAAACTTTCATCCTTTGGCGCATGTTCAAGAAAGTACTCAAATATTTTTAACAATTCTTCAGCACTATTCTTTCCATGGCGTTCAACAGTTTCCATGGCTGCAGTTAACATATTTTTTCGAACTTTATCATTTCGATCGGCCAATGACTCCTAAAATTTTCAAACTTTTTTTTACCCCTTTAGGGATATATTTTCCATACTTTGAAATACCTCTACAAAAAATGTTACGACTTTTTTGATCATTTGTTGTTTTAAGAATGGCGAAAGTTTTAGGAGGGCAACTGCAATGCCGCTTCGGGGCTCCCAGTGGTCTACAGCAGGTACAACGACCCTTCCTAAACCATCAAGTACCGCAGCAGACCTGAATTAAAAAATAAAATATTTATGAAAAACCATATTTTTTTGTAATACAAAAATCGGCATTCACCGTTCTAGTTTTTCTCGGTAGGTCTTAAGCAAGCATGTGAGAACAACGTCAATTTGATCTGCATCTCGACCTTTATCTTCTATTAGTTGAGCCATGCTAGCTGCAGCAGCGTAACGGACACACTCAATAGGATGAACAATATCTTCGAGGAGATGTGAAGATAATTCCGGGTAAGTTTCAAGCTCAGCAGATGTCCATAGCCTGTTGGACAGCTCCTTATTTTCGTCTAACGGATCGAACCTTGTTACCCAAACCTGACGTACCTGAAAAATGGGGTTTTCTTTCAAACTATCTAGTTAATTTTCCTTTCGTATAGTACTTACTAGATCTTTGTTGCCTTTGTCAAGAACATTCTGTAATTCAAGCAATCCCCTGAGAGCTGCATCTCGAACAGCATCAACTTCGCTTCTCAGACCGGTAATCAAAATACCAACATCTTGATTAGATGCTATTACACATCCAGTGCCTCCACAGGCAGCTTGAGCCACGACCACAAGAGAATTTAATGCTGACTGGCGAGTCCGGCCCTCAGTTTTAGACAGAACATCAAGCAGGGTTGAGAAAATTTGGCTTATGGGAAGATATTTTGGATGTAATATGTCTGGGTTACAAAAATCCTTTAAAGTAAGTGTGAAAGAAAAAGAAAAACTATAGTAAGAAACTTTTGAAACACTATCGACTCATTTAAAATTAAAAGCCAACCGATTCATCACTTTCAGGATTCCCTCTTAAGGAGGCATGGTCACTTATTATAGTTAAACATTTTTCGTGAACTGTTTCGTTTTCATCGTTTTCATCTGAAATTTTAATATCAAACATTCGTAAGTTTCTGAAACGTGTTTGTGATTCAATTTAAAGCTAACCTTTCAAATGTTCCATTGATAATGCCCCTTTAATAACTGTAAAGGAGTAATGGAAAGCAGGCGTTGGAAATGGGCTAAAAGGTGAAAAAAGAATATTAAAATCCTTTTAGGTTCATGAATATAGTTAATTTACCAGGCATAACTTTCTTGATCTTCCTCCATGGAATTGTGGTTGACTGTCTTTGTGTTTTGGCCAACAGTTGAAGAATATATCTGAAATGTTTTAATTCAATAAAAAACGGCCAGCTTTAAGCAACAAAATCACAACGTTGCCAACCTTATCTATCAAAGAACTCAAAAGCACTTGAAGAGTTTCTTTCGACCAAGGATCTTTAATGTATTTATGTGGGGCTGCAATTTGATTCGAAGCTGCAGCAATCGACAACGACAACGACTCATCTTCTACAAAATTGGACAATAAATCTTTCATTATATTTTTCTTAAAGCATACAGGAAAAACTAAAATTTAATTCAGTAAAAGTTTTGCCAACTGTTACGAATTTTCTTTATTAAGGATTACCTTCATCAAACACTGCTTTTCTCAAATCAGTCAACACATGTGATAATCCATCCACCGATAATGGAGACTTTAAACCCTGAGGCAGAAACAATAATGATTTTTGAAATAAGAACCGGCCACATAAACTTATTCTTTCCTAACCTTGAAAGTTGCTTCAAGAAGTTGACCTTCTCCAACCACTCTTGCAAACGAAGAAGGATTTCCCTCTAAGGCAGCAGATAGAATCAGTATAGCATGATCCACCTAATACAATACCCATTATTATTAAAATGCCAAAAGCTATCCTGCTTGACTCGAGACCATATACCGTGGCTTTTATTGACGACACTCTTTGTCTAATTAGAGACTCTTTGTCTAATTGTTGATCCAGAAGTTCTTTCTGCTTTGGAGTTAGCTTAGGCTCTTGACTCTTCCCCTCTTTGCGACGCTTTTCTTCGAGCTCTTTCCGAAGTGCCATTTCTTCCATCTCAATAAAAGAAAAATTAAATTTAAAAAAATTCTCACAGAGTAATAACTCGAACTCATTAATTTAAAATTACCTGGTCTTTATATGAATAAGCTTTATTTTCTCGCTTAACATTTTTTGATTCTGCACCATGTTTTTGCTGGAAATTGTCATAAAAAGATTTGTCGTAGACAACATCAGCTGAAAATAAGGAGAATTAAAAGCTCTGACACTTTCATAATTTTTTTTTCAAACCTTACCTGGAGTTAAATAGACTCCAAAGTCATCATCCGTAATATATACTTCTGGATTATCAAAAGTATTGAGAAAGTTTTGCACAACTGCAGGGACGAGCTTTCCAGCGTTTAAACGAGCGAGTGTACTAATGGCTAATTTCACTGCATTTCTCTGAGCTTCTGCGCCAGAATCCAAAGCTCGTTGTAAGACATCCTAGAAAAGGACAATTCAAACAAGTCACAAATCATTTTACTTAGTGTTAGGATTTAAATAGTTTACCGGAAAGGCTGGTACTTTTGAGATTTCAACACCCAAGTTTTTCAAAGCTAATTTCCAAAGATTACGGTGAGTTTTATACACTTGAGGATGGTGGGACGGAATTAGGAGACTTGTGGCCTAATAGTAAAAATAACAAAAAACTTTCTCAAAATGGCAATTAATATGCATTCAGAAAATTACCATTTCAACGGAGCTGGTAGTATCAAATTTGGATGCTTTCGATATAGTGATTATAGCTTTTGCAAGAAAGTCTGCTTTGATCGAATATCCTGTTCCCGAGGCTGTTAAATCCCTTCAAATAAACAAACTTTTCTTCAAAACTTTGAACTAAAAAGTCACTAAGTATTTCTTACCGGCTCCCGCCCCCCGGTTCTGCATGCTCTGAATCAGGTACTGATGACACAACTGAAACCTGTGGCTCATTACAAATAAAGTGAAGTAGTTGCTCAACCAGAATAGTCGCATTTTTGTGACCACAAAGTGAAGATGTTATTTTTTTGACCGTTGAGATGGCTTGATTTCTTCAATGCAAAGATTCACATTAAATGACTTGAATATAATTATAAAACTTTGAAATACACCTTGCATCTCGAACATTTGAAGTCAAGGCAAACGTTATAATTCTGAACCATCGATGAAGATGGACTACATCACCACCTGAGGGGCACACAAAGGAGGGATCCAGAATGAGATGCTCAGCAATAGAAGTAAGGGTTTTTAATCCAGTGGACCCAACCCCCATTAAAAACTTGTCGTTTGTGAAAACCTGAAACGCAGGAGTACACTGAAACATAAAAATTGACTTCTAAATTATAGAGCATACCTGCTTATCAACTGAAGCTTCAGTATTGAGAAGTTTTGATAGTTCAACAACTGTTTCTCCTGGGTTAAGGAATTTCATAAGACAGAATGCAGCATGTATTCCTTTGGTGACGACAGGAATCTAAGAGAACTCCATGTTTGAGAGTCAATTTAATAATATAATAATAATCTTGTGCAGATAGACTCGCAATGTTGGTGCACGACCAACACCTTTATAAGTAATCTTGATCTAAGAATATCATCACCTGTGATGATTGCTTCATTGCTGAGTCCAAAGCTTTTAGCAAAATTGGCCTGGCGAGCTTCTAAAAATAAGAAAGTCGAAACAGGTGAAGGATTTCAAGATTCCCACTTTATGTCTCATATATCCGCACCTGATCAACCGTAGAGAAAGAGTTGACAGCAGCTTGAAGGCAACACAGATAGGAGGTTTGCACTAACACAGAAGAAGAGGCTTGACCTACTCCTTTTGCTATTCCTACAATGAATTTCTCGGGTGCCTCGCGACCAAATTTTGAAGCCCATAGTGCAAGATTTTCAAGAGCAACTACAAGAGTTCCCTCGTGCACTTCAGCATCAAGAATCTTCATGAAGAGGTTGGTTGCCTTTAAGTGAAAATAAAAACAAGACTTGAAATTTATTTTTACTTTACAAAAAAGCATCGATGAAATAAACTTAAATGAAATGGTTTTTACTTGAGAACATAACGGAACCAGAGCACTTTGTAAAACTCCGTTGTTGCTCAAACATCCTGCTGCCTAAAATATTTTAAAAAATGCAAGTCCTCCCAAAAATTTTTTTTGCTGTGGCATAAACTTTAATATACCTGCAAAAGGCTTATTTTCAAAGAATTGACACTAAGCTTCCCTTCGGATCCGTTCAGAACAGCAAACACACCGTCCAAAAGTAATTCAATTGCAGTTGCATCCGAGCACTACAAAAATTATTAATGGTAAACAGAAACAGTTTCAAGTCTTTTTGAAGGCAAATAGTTGGGGAATTTTATGCCAGGCAAGTCTTTTTTTACCTGTTTAGCCAATGCAGCCATAGCTCTTACAGCATCCTCTCTAAGGCTGTCATCTTTTGCATGAAGCTGGGTTGAGAACGCTTTACCTAACTAAAGAGACAAAGCCAATGATACTACTCATTCTAAGAAAATAACTTAAAAGACTTGAAAATACCTCAGCTGAGTACTGACTCAAATCAATTGATAAACCGTCCAAAACAAACGCAATTGAGCCAACAACCACCTCAGGGTTTCTGTCATAATTTATCTCATGTTAGAATCTTTTAACAAAAATACTTTAATATTACTGGGATGGCGCATTATTCTTGAGCGTGAAATATTCATAAAACGTCTGTTAAGACAATCTTTTCTTCGTGAACTTATTTCATTTTAAGAAACATCATTGCCTGGCTGAGAAATGCTTAATTATTTTTTTGGTGTATTTTTGTATCAGCACAGGTTCATTAACTGGAGGTGCTGGGGATTCTCGACTTTTTGATCCCCAGCCAGATGCCTTGACCATTAGGCCATGGCGACTTCCACTTTTTTCATTTTGTTATCTCCCTGAACGAAAATTTATGAAAGTTTCATAGGCTATCATAATCATCTTTTAAAATGATGGTTGTAATTTTTTACCGCAGCATAGCCTTTGTCATGGCTGGCAAAATAACTTCTTTCATTTCAGAATGTGAAATAAGCCTCAATAGGGGAGACAAACTCTAAAGTGAAAGTAGAAAATTTATTTGAATTTTTCACTTTAATGAAAAAAAAATACGAGTAAATACCTTTAAAAAATGCTCCTGTACTCGATTCTTGCTACTTATGATCTCTTTAACCAACGTCTCTATGAGTACTTGCTTAAACGGTGTTAATTTATCAACATTATCTTTTGACAAATCAAGCCAACCAAGGAAGTACGATCCGAAAACAAGGGTCTAATATGGTAAAAAAAATAAAAGCGGCTAAGACGTGCAATATTTTGTAGGTAATTACTTGAAGGGTCTGAGAAACATTCGTGAAAGCCTCCAAATGTTTTTCGAAGCTTGCATGAAAAATTTTCGATAGCAGTTTGTAACCCAATGAGGTCAACTTTTGTGTTGAGTGTTGGGCTCCGAAAATGACTAGGGTCAAATTGGCCTCGACCTCCACAAGTTTCTTCCATTCCAAAGCAGAAATATTGCTTTTGGGACAAAAAATAAATTAACTGTAAAATCTTTAAGCCAGATCTTTTAATTAGATTTTTACCTTTCAGCATTGATAACTATAACATTTACCCATTGAAGAGCACCAAGAGAGATTTTTGACAAAGATTTTGTGGGGCACAAATTTGTCCAGGATCCGAATAGTTCCTAGTTATCACCATTTTTGTAGAAAAATTCTCAATGGCAAATTTCAATTTCTTTTCAAACTTACGTGTAAAGAAGAAATTAAGGCTGTCGTTGCCACTCCCTTATGATGGACAATTAGTGATTCAACTAGTTTTAAGCATTTTGTCCTGAAAAGAAATGATCTGAATGACCGGCTTGGCAGAAAAAAATGTACTTTATTAAACCTTACCTTGACTGGTGGTCTTGGTACCGAGGTAATACAATCGGCAGAATTTTACAAATCCCTTTAATGACAGCCTCTGCTGGTACATCGCTGTTTCTCAAAACATTTGGTTGCAGTACAGCAATCTATTGACAAAAATTTGAATCACTAAATATAGGCTTTTCAAAAACAGTGGAGCTTACCAAATCGTTTATAAGAGACTTTCTCTCATTTAGACTTCCTGTTTGAAGTCGAATCGGTAGATCTTTGACAGTGGCTTTTACAGAAACTGCCATGGTTGGAATCGTAAAGTCAACTGAACTCGACGATGATCCTTTCAATTCACTTCAAGATTGACAATGGGTTGTAAGGTTAAATAAAAACTTATTGGTAGTTCAAAAGACTTTTCGAAATATTTGTAGTTTTTAAATTAACTTCAATACAACGTCAACTTTATTCAGCGGAATTACAAGATTCGCACATTGTTGTTTGTTTCCATATCGAATGGTTGAGAAGTCACCGATCTCAACAATGCGGATGCCGGCACAAGTAGTCAAAGTTAGATATCTGTGATATGAGATTTGCTCGTAATTCTTTGGGCTAGAGATGGGCCTTGACCTGACCCGACCCGAGCTTACTTTTGACCCGCGGTAAATAAGAGGCCGACCCGGCTTTGACCCGGGTACTTTCCGACCCGATCCGAAGAGATTTTTTGAGCCAAAGGGAAAAAATTGAAAATTTTGACATTTTAAGCGGAAATTTTCCAAATTCAAACCCAAACCATAAATGGATGAATCCGACCCGAGCCACAAAAAATTGGCACGACCCAACCCGGGTCAAAAATTTTTGACCCGGACCCATCATTAAATATCTTCCACATCGGATCGGGGTGCAATTGGCAGGGTCTCATTGCCCAAAATATGTCTTTTTGGGGGAAATTTGGAGAGATTTTTCTTCAGTGAGGTAAACTCTTGGGTATTCCCTTTCTGCAACAAAATTGAAACTCAAGTGAGGAGTCATGGTGCAAGTGCTGGGGCCTCTGGGTCACCCCATAGATATCGAATACAAATAGGGAGAAAGGGTCATAAAAATCAATTTTGGGTTTATGTATAGGTTTAGCAACAGCTGACCCAGCTATATATAGGTTGCACGGATTCAGCTGTTGCTAAATTGTGCAAACTTTCCCAGCAGCGTGGGCAGGGAGGCGCAGTCTATGTATGTAATGTCAATGGATCACCCCCATCACCACTGGTTGAAGATGTGTCAGCACCATTTTAACTAACTTCTCTAAGCAAAACCCAGAATTAAGTGGGTAACTTAGATTTAGATTTTAAAAGTTTTATTCTCAGGAATAAGCAATTCAATTTTTTGCAATATTCAAAAAGAGATATTTGGGTCGATTGGCGGTGGGGAGCAGGGACTTCATCTGTTAAGCCTAGCTTAGAAGGAAAAACCTGGATTTTACCTCGCACTCAACCACTCACTCAAATGACTGCCCTACCATGGGGAGAAAACCTTCTGGCCGAACAGAGCGCTCTTGCAGGTGGGGGTAAGAGGTAATTAATTGTTAAAAGGATTTTGCTGGGTTTTTGTCAGTTCTTTGATTTTTGACTTGAAAATTTCTTCTGTAAGATCAAACCATGAAAAATTCCATTTCTGGATTACATTATGTGCAACTGTGACAATGTTAGATTTGCAAATTCTTGATCTTGAGTCTCTGAAGACGACGACTTTCCCTGCATTTCGATCATTGTAGGAGGCTCTCGACAGCAGCGTTTCAAACAATCGGGTTGGCTTTTGTGCAGTGACAACTGGCCACACCAGTTTCTTGTGAAGGGGGCAGGCAGAAAAAACAGGAGATATTTTCACATTTCATTCATCATTACTATAATAGAATAATTTGGGGTCCATACCACATATTTGGAGGCAGAACTCTCTGGGGTATGGATATTTTTTTTATTGTTTAGGTGGATGGGTGTTCCAAATGTTGCTGAGGTTGCTTCTAAGGTATCTTGACTTCAACTGCATTTGTAGAAAACTGGTAGGTTGAAAAACAACATCCATTTCAATATTTTTAGGTTTTAATATCTCAAAATTCAAATGAATTGATTCAGTTGAAAATTTTGCAGATTTGTATATGTATTTGCAAATAATTGTCTTCATTTAATAGTTACAAGTAACTATTCTTGAATTTATTGTAACCATCAAGTTTTTTTGTTTAAAACTTAAGTCAACAAAATATGTGAAAGAAATGAAACAATTCGCTATTTTTATATTTAGGAGAGAAAACCATTATTTACCATAAAAGTTGGAGAAAATCATATTGTGATATAGATTATTTTTGCTGACAATTTGGAACATAATTTAAGCAGAACATCATTAATCTACAACTAGGTTGTGAGAAAACAAACCTTATAAAGTGTGTTTTTAGCTACAAAATTGGGGTACTTTTTAAGAGCATTCTTAAAAAAAAATTTTAACAATTAAAACAGGAATATTTTCAATCTAAACATTCTATGTTGTTGCCTGTCATCTGTAATGGTTTGTAGTAGCTGAGACACAAATATGCTGCCCATATGGAAATGCAAGTTGCTTTGAAATTATTGTCTTAAGTTTTGTTTGGTCCGTTCTTTTTCACCAAGATCATGGGAGAGATTTGTAGATTTTTAGCTGAATAAAATGGTTTTCAAAAATGACTGTTAAAAAACACTAATTGATATAAATATAACTATCAAGCTCAAGGGGGATTTTCTAAGTACCTTTTTTTTAATCTATGAAACAGATTTGATGACAAAAAAGCTTACCGAAAATGGTGTCTAAAAACTTTTTAAATTCTTATCTTAATTTTTTACATTTCTTCTTCTTTTTTTTATCTTCAATAATATAAAATAGACTCTTGATTTCATTCTTGGATCACAGGATAACACAACAGCGACAGTATCTCTGACGAGTTCCACCCTGCGATGGGGGTGGAGTCAACGGGGCAAAGTAGGCATGAACTTTGATGCTTGGTAATTGAGTTCTTAGGCGTCTGAAATGAGAGAGGAAAATTTTGAAACCAATATTAAGAATCTTTGCTTGGGGTGAGGATAGGGGTTGCCACCAGAGTGGGTTAATGGTCTTAAAGTTTCTTTTTAGTTTAGTGTTGTATAGTTTTTGTACTGATTGATGTGAGCATTGTTATAATATTGGAAAAGTTATTGAAATTATTAATCAAATCCTATCACAAGATTGCATTTTTTGATCAGCTTACATCTAAAAATACATGATAAAAAAAGCATGCCAAATAGAATAAATAATTCCGTCTCTCTAAGTCTCTTAATTGCCATGGATTGAAAGATTTAGATCAAATTACAAATTTCCTTCCAAAAAAAAATCAATAAATTACAATTAAATGGGATTTGCTTAGCCCGTGGGTCAAATTATTTATTATGGAATTAATGAGCTATGAGGCTTGATTCATAATTGTAAAGTAGTCTTTAATCTCATTACGAAGTACAATCTAGGCCCTATAGTCCAGATAATTGGCACTCTCTTGATGTCACGTCAATTACCTTATTCCAGCCCGTGTGATCAGTTGGCAATCATAGAGTTCAATTCTTTTAAGGTTATGACATGAAACTAAGTGATCCAAAGATGCGTCTGTAATGAGTGGTAAATTGTCCAATTCTAAAACATTCAGGTGTTCTGAGGCGCAAGGAGCCATTCCTAATTGACGGATACCCTCATCAGTTATGAGCTCACAGTGAGATAGGCTTACAGATTCCTGAAAGCAGATAAAGTAGTAAGTTTCTGACACATAAGCCAACATTTTTATACTTACAAGAAGTGGACAAGAGGCAGCCAAGACAGCAATTGTAGAGTCAGTGATAAGAATGCATTCTTCCATGTCTATCCGTTCAAGTTTTGGGCAACTTCTTGCCAGTGCTTGAAAACCTGTGTCACTAAATTGTGAGACTCCAGTGCATTCCTAAAAAAACATGTTGTAACGAATATGAAATTAAGGTTAGAGCATTCGTTTGGAATCTAGGCGTCGTGCATCTTGATTACTTTTAAAATAAGTAACAAAACAAGGTATTTAAATGTGATTACCAAAGTTGTCAGGCTGTGACAGTTGTTTGACAATGCAAGAAGGGTTGTATCAGTCAGGTGGCAATTAGAAACAGACAAATACTTCAGATTGTGACAATTTTCAGCTAACTGTGTCATGCCCTCGTCCTGAAATTCAATGAGTTTAAAGGAGTTATGTTTTTTTGAAAAAAGAATACCAGTAGGTTTCTAGATTAAGTATCTTAAACCAGAGTAAAAGTCATGCACTTCCAAATGCAAATGTATCTCAAAACTGACTTATTCATTTAAACAGTCGTCTCTTTTACTAGTAAAAATTAAGTTAATGTAAATTTTTTGCTCAAAAATGCAGAATCGTCCACGAGCAACAAATTCACCTCAGTAGCAATAAGAAGAATGCTCAAATTTAATCTTATTTATAATATTTTATATCAAAGACCAAAAAATGACACAGACCATGCCATAGTACCGTGTGCAATCCAGAGGGCCCGGAAACTCAGACCTCCAACAAAATTTCAAAAATGCCCTCTGCATATTT
>Ga0194133_10004426_pt1 | contig 18847 bp, 12 predicted proteins | sample TA2KigOf40mmetaG_FD_155448 | JGI IMG/M metagenome (GOLD analysis project Ga0194133, IMG submission 155448) | Freshwater microbial communities from Lake Tanganyika, Tanzania - TA2015055 Kigoma Offshore 40m | ecosystem: Environmental > Aquatic > Freshwater > Lake | place: Tanzania: Lake... | reverse complement strand
ACAAAATTTATACCATTTCAATCTGCATCAGTTGTGTAATTTTTTTCTGCCTATACAACATTTGTCAGTAAATTGAGAAAATGGTGTACCCATTTTTCGGTCGGGAGTAGAAGTCTCAATCATATAAGGTAAAAATAATGTTCTAAAGTTTAATTTTCTTGCATTTTTTAAAATGAAACTTAATATCCCCATTCTAAAAGGGAGAGAAGTCTGCAGGCAAGAACAATATCTATCATTCAGCCAGAGGCAAAATCTATGACAAACTTATAAGAACATCTTTCATAAGTAAAATTTTATTTTCAAGTAATTGACAATATCAAATTTGCTGACTTTTTCTCAGCCTTTATATTTCATAAAATCTATTGAATCAAATTGACCAGTCAAAACAATGACAAGAACATTCTACTAGTGTTGTTTAAATTGATTTATAACAAATTGGACCATAAATTGCACGTCATTCAACTCAATTATAAAACTAAGGGAAGGTTTTTTTGGCAACAAAATTTTTCAAACCTTGACTATATCAAAAAAAGCCAAATTTGATGAAAAAAGCTTAGGGGTTAGATGCAGTCCAAAAACTTTATTTGATTATGAATTTCTGGCTCAACCGAAATTTTTTTTCAAGATTGACCAAAATCTGAGATTTTACCAATATTTCGAAAAATTCAAAATATTCAAATCAGATTTTATCTTTCTTATACAGCCATTAGTCACCCAAGTGATTTCACAGTACAAAACATAACATGCACTGCCATGGTTTATTGTCTCATCTTGAGTGAGAAACCCAACTGAAAAACTATCTCATCATTTCCCAAAAATTACACAATTGTCACATCAATGGAAAAAAAAGACATCTGTTGAATTTTATTGCATTGATTTGTAGATTGCACATCCAACCAACCACAAAATGGACTAAATTTGGGTTAATGGTTATCAGGCAAATAATGAATTTCAGGAAATATTAAATTTAAAAAAAGTACTTTTAGACCATGCTGTTTGGGTTTGGAATATTTCCCCTAAAAATCCCAATTTTTTCAATTTTTTTCCCTTCGGTTGAAAAAAATAACTTCGGATTGGGTCAAAAAGTACCCGGATCAAAAGCGGGTTGGCCTCTTATTTACTGCGGGTCAAAAGTATGGTCAGTCAGGGCTCATCTTTAGAGGAGACAGAGGTGACGCCCCTACCCCCACATGATTTTAGTGTGCTGATAAATCTGACCCTCCACTTGTTTTTGCTTGTGGAGGATAAAATGTAAAATGACTAAAAAAGATAATGAAAATTAGATATCTATTTGATATTGTAGAAAAAAAAGCTTCAAGTTTTTCACTTTTCACTTGTTACCTTAGTTTTTTTTACTTTTCAAACAAAAAAGCCAAATTAATTTTAAAAGTTCAAAATTTTATGTAAGGTCCATTTCCTAGTGACAACTTGACCAAATTTTTTTTTCAAAATTGTTGTATTATACTATCTTTATGGGCCAAAATTCGAGTTTTTACCAACATTTCGAAAAAAAAATTAGTAGGGATTAGGCGACGGCCTCAGGACCTAGATGTAGAGATGGGCCCTGACCCGAGCTTACTTTTGACCCGCAGTAAATAAGAGGCCGACCCACCTTTGACCCGGGTACTTTCCGACCCGACGAGATTTTTTTTGATCAGAAGGGAAAAAATTGAAAAATTTGACGCTTTTAGGGAAAAATTTTCCTAATTCAGACCCAAGCCATAAACGGCTGACCCTACCCGGGTCAAAAATTTTTGACCCAGACCCATCACTACCTAGAGGTCCCTGGTTCAACTCCACCTAGGTGCAAAATATGTTACTCTAAAAGTAGATGCTAATGGTGGAAGAACATGCCTGTGGAGGAAATTCTATTCTAATTTTACTTTTAGAAATGGCATTTGAAAAAATTAAATTTAATTTTCCACATATTTCACAAGAGTGAAATCTAAAAATTCAACAAATGATGGCTCTTTTTTGTCTATATTGCCCAAATGGCGTATTTGTTCCAAATTATCCCTATTAACCAATGCAGATTTTTTAATCAAATATTAAACAAAAGAGGCTTTCACGTTTAACCCAATACCAATTAATTAAGATAATTTCCAATTTACCCTGCCTCAATGATAAAAATAATAACCTTAAAATCAAATTTGATCTTCATTACTTTGTTGTTATAACTATAATGTGATGTAGACTAACAAATTTATTTTATTTTCACTTTTACTTCAGAGTTGAAATGAATATGATATCAATTTCAAGCAAAAACTCAATAAAATGGTGTTAAACAATTTCATAACATTTTTTAAAACTGGTATCTCCAATATCAACTTTTCTGTTACCAAAGGTCATCTTATAGTCATGATGCTGAACAGGGAGAATATTTATAATGATATAAAGTCTGTACAAAAAAAAATGAAAATCATGTTGGTGATAAACCTCCTCATGGTTTGGTTGAAGGTTTTCTACTTCCGTGTGATCCTAAAAAGTAAAAAGAAACTGCTCAATAAAATGTTATTTTAGTAAACAATGTCAAAAAGATGTAAATTAATAAAAGTGTTTGTCTTATGGTTAGTTAAATTGAAACACATCATTACCATGAGGGAAACTTAGAAATCACCTAAAGTTTTTTTCTTTAAAATTATTTTTAAATGCGAACATTTTAGCAAGAGTTTAATACTTAAAACTGACTCCAAGGCTTAATATTAATAACACAAACAGAAAGAAATTTATAGGAGCACCAAAAATACAGTTTTAAATGTGTTAGCAGGCTTTTTCACTCTCAATAATGGAAAAGTGTTAATGAACTTTTCTGCAAAAGAATTAAACTAGCCTTTCTCAGATAAAGCTATTTATCTAAAATACTTTTTTGATTTCTACATGATTCATAACTTAAATAACCAGAAATCCAAAGGAAGAAAATTAATTAAAAGCACATTACCAACTTGTAATATACTATATTTAAGCAGAAGGAGAGGGTTACCTCAGGTTTAATGAGGTTCCGGGGATGTTCCTAGCCTACTTGACATTTTGTCAAGGGTGGTTCTAAGATTCTCAACATGCTGGAGTAGCTCACGGCCAAGTTCCTGGGTGTCATTCCTCAGACGAGTTGAGAGGTCTTCCCTCCCTGCAAATAGCAATGCAGATCAGGTGGGACCTTTTTTTGCCATTCAATATTATCTTAACTATTTATATCAAACACTTTTGAACCCAAGTCTCATAAAAGTTTGAATTGAAAGAAAATTATCTAGACTAACAAAACACTGGTTTGTTTGACATAAAAATGGATTTGGGGTTTTTAAGGCTTTACAATAACAATAAAAAAAAGGTTTTTTTGCACAAGAATTTTAATTATCTTTTTAAAAAATCAGCTGTTTTAATCTGTCTTAGTCAGTAGAATTTTTGTCCTTTCAGTATGTTTTCTATTTCAAGACTTGAATAATTTCCAAAATTTTAAGGGTCAAAAGAATCAAGCTTTGATTTTCAAGTTCTTGGCTAAATAATCATTCATTTTTTTAATAAAAACCTGCACAACTTTCATTTTATGAGTTTTAAATGTCAGGTTTTAGCCTGAACTAGAAAATAAAAGCTTTGCTTTTGATTAATTATAGGAGTGTGTTTTTCAGTCTAACAATTGTGAATTTTCATAGTTAGAACTAACCTTGGGAAACTGTTGGTGTATCATCATCATCACGTGGAAGTTCTCCAGCTCTCCAATGTCTGCCACCAACATCGACTTGCTCAGAAAAGAACTCATCATCTGAATCTGCAAGTGTGTCTGCACAAGAGTGAAGAGTTGGGTCATCAAAATCATCTCCATTCCCATGCTTAAAACAATTTTTCTTTGTAGAAAAGGTTTTTAAAAAAAATACAATGAGATAAATATAATAATACAAGTGTGTCCTCGCAGCTTTGCATGGAGTCCACTATAGAATCAGCAAGGGTGTCATCGTTATCATCGTAATGACGAGCAACGTGGGCAATACGTTTCCGGTCAATGGAGGAATCCACAAGGGTTCTATCCATAGTTGAGGCCACAGACAGGAACTAAAAAAGATCAATAGTTTTAGATCACTGGCCTTAAGTTTCTACTTGACAAACTTTTTCAGGTTATGTTAATGAAAATTTTCCATGTTTCGTGAAAATATGCTTCCCATTTCAGAAAAGATTTCAAATATTAAACAATACAAATTAACTATCTTTTCAAAAGTTTAGTATTAACACTGCAGTAGACAAAAACAGGGAAGGACCCGAAAGATGGTGAACTATGCCTAGCCAGGTCAAAGCCAGGGGAAACCCTGGTGGAGGACTGTAGCGATTCTGACATACAAATCGATCGTCGGAGCTGGGTATAGGGGCGAAAGACTAATTGAACCGTCTAGTAGCTGGTTCCTTCCGAAGTTTCCCTCAGGATAGCTAGCGCTTGTTTCAACGAGTTTCATCCGGTAAAACAAATGATTAGAAGTCTTGGGGACAAAACGTCCTCAACTTATTCTCAAACTTTAAGTGGGTGAGAGGCGGACCAAGGCTTGCTTGACTAAAAAGATATTTTTTCATATTAAAATTGTCATATAACTTTCATTAATGGTATGAGATTTTACTTTTTGATGGAACAATGGTTAAAATAAATATTATGTTTCTTTTTAATGAAACAAAAATATATATTTTTAGTGATAAAAAGTATCGATTACACTCTGATTTTATTGTTCTTAAAAGGCAGTTTTGTTCCTAAAAATCTTCTATGGTAAATTGAGGTGAGGAAATTTGAACATTAAGAAATATGGCCAATGTGATAATAACTTTTTTTTCTAAGGAGGAGGCAGGTTTATGTATATTAAGCACAGATCAATGATCTCAATCGGTCATGAGTTTAAGCAGTCAGAATTGCCATATATATGAAAGGAATGCAGCTAGTATCCAAAGGGAAAAGTAGGCAGGATTATTTCAAGATAATACCAGATTAAAGAAGTTGATTAATGAAAGGGTATAAAAAACGTAACTTTTATTTATAGAATATAATCAAAGATGATGCAGTCATTCTACTATTCTTCTTCCAAGGGTAAATCGAATTTGAAAGACATTGAAAATAAGTCATAGACTTACCTGGTCAACTTGCGAGTGTGAGGAAGATGATCTTGCCAGTAATCCTAAATTATTTTTTCTATTTTTGAGGAAATTCTCTTGATAAAAAGGTGTAAAGTTGTATGTTTTAGGCAACCTGCAGCATGAGGAGAAGGAGTTCTTTTATGAGATCCTCTTTTCAAACTTCTTGTCGGTGCTGGAGGTGCCGGCAAGGGCCTTGTTTGGATTTTGGTAGGATCCTCAACTTCTAAACCAGGTGACACCTGAGATAAGTAAAAGTACATAAGAGGTAATTCAGACTTATATTTTTTGATAAAATTCATGCAAAAACCCTGCAGTTTCCCATTTAAGTCTATATTGGATACTCACTTCTGGTTCTTTTTTTTCTTCATCTGTTTAACTTGCCAGAAACCCTTTCTAGCCTTCACTTTGACTTGAGGGCAAAAAGGTTTGAGGGGAGATTCTAAATACAAACATTAGTGAAAAGGACATTAGTTTGGCAAATTTCAACACAAATTAAAGAAAAGGTGTCAATTCGTTTTTGTTAGATGAAAAACAAACAATTAAAAAACTTGTTAGTTGATTTGTACAATGCAATATCTGACCAAACTTTGGTATGCTTTTTGACTAACCATAGATGTGGGGAAATTGGTACCAGAAACTTTTCGAACTGGGGTCACTTTAGGATCATTCTGTAAACATTGAAGCCTCTCTTTATTTTGAGAAATCCAAAAATATTTGCAAAAGTTAAGAAACAATTATTGTTGTTGGTAAAAGATATATGTTATTTGATTTAGAATCAAAAGAAGTTGAGATTCAATTCAATTCCAATCTTTTCTTATATCTCAAGATACGACATACTTAGATGTTATAAGAGTCCTGAGATTAAAATTTGATTCCAAGGAAGAAGTGTTAAAACAGCTGATCATGAACTTAAACTATACTTCAACAACCTGAGCAACTTTTTCTCAAATTTTCACCAAAAGCTTACTTGAAACAAATACTCAAGGGCCTAAATTTTAACAGGCTTAATTTTGTAATTGCATGCCTTCTTTTTCATGTAAACCCTTGACTTACCTTGTAAGAATAAGCAATCTTGGGCCCAGCTGCCAAAGTTTCTCTTTTGGTCTTGGAATTTCTTTTCCTAAGACTGGCCACTGGTGGAGCAGACTCATTGTCAACACCAACATAGAGTAACATCTCATTCGATCCCAAATTCTCCTGATTTCAACATTTGTGAATCATAGATTCAGAGAGGAAAAAAGATTGCTGCCTATTTAGGTTAATTTACTTTTCTCACCTCTAGAATTTCTCTTGGCTCTTCTCTGTCCCCTGCTATGCCAACCTGACAAATTTATCAGATGCCATGAATTCAAAGAAAGGATTTTCCAGATTCAAGAAAATCTACTCTAATTTATTCCAAAGTTCATCATCAAACACATGAAAAATCTAGTCTCTATTTACTCGAGGAAATAAGGCAAAGATAGTTATTATACATGGATCTGATTTTTTGGTTAAAACAGCAGGTAAAAGAATCTTTATATAGAAGGGTGGCAGCATCTGGTCGGTCAAGGGCCAACCAAAAACAGGATAAGGTAGCACTCACCCAGAAGGGGTGAGAGCGTCTGGTGCAAGAACACAGCATAAGGTAGCACCCACCCTAAAGGGTTAAATGTGTCTGGTTTCCCGCAGGCCAACCAGATAAAGCTTATTCATTATTTAAATAAAATCATAGTTATCAAAATCTGGTTCAGTTTAGGCTCCGGAGACTTTGATGCAAGATCAACATAGAATGTATAGAAGGGTGGCAGCATCTGGTCAGTCGCAGCCCAACCAAAAACAGTATAAGGTAGCACTCACCCAGAAGGGGTGAGAGCGTCTGGTGCCAGAACACAGCATAAGGTAGCACCCACCCTAAAGGGCTAATAGTGTCTGGTTTCCCCCAGGCCAACCAGATAAAGCCTTTTCATTATTTAAATGAAATCATAGTTATGAAAATCTGTTTCAGTTTAGGCTCCGGAGACTTTGATGCAAGATCAACATAGAATGTATAGAAGGGTGACAGCATCTGGTCGGTCGCAGGCCAACCAAAAACAGTATAAAGTAGCACTCACCCAGAAGGGGTGAGAGCGACTGGTGCCAGAACACAGCATAAGGTAGCACTCACCCTCCGGAGACTTTGATGCAAGATCAATACCTTTTTGAGAATCTAGCCATAGACACATGATTATGTGGCTTAAAAAAAGTTCTGTTTTTGTATTCATTGATTTCATAACTGTAAGATTAAGCCTAAGAAGGAAATACAAATAGTAACTACAGATTATTGTTACCCTGACAAATTATAGTGCTTGGTTGACTTTCTTCGCAACTGGGGTTGCCATGGACAAGTGGTCATGGCATCAAACCCCGGCGAGCTCCTCCATAAAAATAACAAATAATTCCCAGCCAAATTGTGTGCCTTTGATGAGAAAAATTTGCATGGCTTACTTAAAAAGATTTGAAAATGGCATGGTCTAGAATAAGGCACATAATCTTAGATGTTAGGCTTTTTTAACCACTCAGTGATTTCTCAATGCAGGTATCAAGGCTTTTCAGCAACTGTTTGAGGTTACTTTTAATTTATTTTTGCAGTCTACGCCTTGCCATAGAATTGAAATATAGACAAACAAAGTTTGCCAATTTATGTCATTTTCTTGACCAACTTTTGGGATTTCTTATTACACATTAATATCTAAATCTTTGTTATGAAAGATTATAGGGACAAGGATCAAATCAATTGAAAAAGATGAGGGAAGTAGCTATTTTGTGCATAAATTGTCTCAAAATTATGCACAAAAATTATTTTATGAAGCTTAAAACAAAATAGCTAAAAGTTTAATGGGGGCATTTTACAACAAATTTAAACTTACTCTGTCTGATCCTAAAGGCTTCTTTGGTGGAAGAGGCGGTGGCAAATGAGAATGATCGATGGAAGAAGACTTTAAAAGACATTTTGAAAATCTTACTTTTTATCTTATTGAATAGAATTTATCACCTGTTCTGATACATCATGGCTATTTCTATTTTGAGAAGATTTCTTCTTTTTTGATCTCAAAGGTGGCGTCCCTTTGTATTGCTCAGCAAGGCTTTCCTCATCTTGCTCCTCGTGGTTCATAGGCCATAGACCTTTAGAATCCTTGCCTTGATCTTTTCGAGATGCAGCATCCAGTTCGATAACTTCATAACCAAAGTCCTAAAAGTTCAAGAAAAATTTCAAATATTGAAAAACTTTTTTTCAATTTTTGGCGCATAATCAGTATTGGCGAGACTAAAGTTTTCAAGTCAGTTGCCATGAACATTTGGCCATGGTGTTCTTTTTTGTTTTATTAGTAAAGAAAATATCCAATTTTACCTGTTCCCTATGAGCTGTTGAATCTGGAGATCCAGTGTCAAACCTTCAAAGATGAAACTGCTAATAAAACATCAAAAATAGACTGAGGTGAGAAACGGTCTACCTTAGCATTTCATCATCTGTGTAAGTTCTATCTTGAGTCCTTGGTGTTGAGGCTGGTGTAAATTCACTATCAACCCCATTGGTTTGGTCAGGCTGTTTACGATTGATGGGAGGTCTTGAATTATAAAAAAATATTTCCAAAGATAAATTTACAAAAGAAATGTGTTTTAGAATCTACAAACCTTGTGGCCATAGCTTTTAAAAACTTCTTGGCTGAAGGTAAAGGAAGATCAGGGAGTTTTATATTAATTGGAAGAGGAAATTCATTGAGGTTTCTAATTTTTGATAATTCATGAATTGATTTGCTCTGCTGAACTTGTTGCCGTCTCATCAAAACATCTGGATCTTCAACCTTAAAAGAATTACCAAGTTGAAAACTCATGCTGAAATATTTTCTGCTGATAATTCATTTTGTTTACCTTGCATCTGACAACACAAGGTTTGATCAAAGATCCTGGTACAATTTTATTCAAAACTATGTCTTTAAAATCTTGAGTATTTTTTGGTATTGAGAGACTTCTTTCAAGTTTAATGCTAATGAAAATTAGAAATGTCATTATTAATTTGGTTTGCAGATGTTGAAAAAAAGTATTTTACAGTTTCTGAGTGGGATCTCTTCCCCTTTCCCAAAGACCTGGAATGGGAACATCTGCCAAAGTGTGCATTTCAGCTAATTGGGATGGAGTCTTGGACCTTGTTAGCTCACACCTTTCACGCTGAACCTCAGGATTTTCAATTTTTGTTCTTTAAAATAAAATAAAATCTATATTATTAATTGTAGAGGGAAAATGTAATGCCTATATGAAATAAAATTATAAAACTTTTGACTGATCTTTTAGAGAGATTTTTTAAAGCTATTAATCCCTGAAACAAATGAGAGATCCAATTTTCAAACACAATACTTTTAATCACTCTTTTCGCAACAAAACCCCATTGTGTAAGGAGGAAACTGGGAATCAAAACGCTCTTTGAAACTTGGTACTCAAGAAACCTTGGACCTAATTTTCCCAAAAACATAAAAAAAAACACCGACAAATCAACAGTTACCTAAAAAGTTGGTATCATTTCTAGTTTGACCTTTTTGTTTTTACCTTACAATAGTTGGCTCTCTCAAGGCTCTGGGTATGGTTTCATACACTGATGCTCTTAGCTCATGAAATGATCTGGATTGACGAGGCAAGGGAGCTACTTCCTCTGGTCTAAAACAATCAAGTTCAAATTTAACAGTTATAATTTTTTTCACCTTGGAAATTATTAAAAAATCAATGCTTGGAAATATGATTTTGGGAATCATAACTCCTGTAAAATGGAATTCTCACAAACCTCCTCGAATACTTTTTAGGCTAATGGTTTCAACAAAACAAAGGGAAGAAATGAAATAAATCCTACACTTTATGCTGTTCATTGTGATGCAGCCACTCTTCTATTCTTTTTGGAACAGGAATTTCGGAAAATGAGTTTATCTGAGACAATTCAATGGGTGTTTTGGATTCTGTTAATGCTTGACGTTTTCGAATTGCTTCATCATCTTCCTCAATTTTACTCCTAAAAAAAAGAAGTTTCATTTTTCCTTCGTCTCTCTCAAGAAAAAAATTGTCTGGCTCAGAAAACAATACCTTATCATAACTTGGTTTTTGAGAGATCTAGGTAAAGAGGCATATATGTCAAAACTTCCTGATTCAGGGACAGGACTTGCAGGTGGCTCAATTTCATCAGATCTGGAGAAAAAAATTAAAAATTGGCTAGGTTCCAATCTAAAATTGTTAAATTTTAAAAACTCACTCAGGCTTGGCCTGTTTCATGGCCTTAGCTTGTTTGATTACATTTTCAATTGTTGTTGGAATGGGTAGGTCTGATAAGGATCTCATTTGTGAAAGCTCACCAACACTTTTGCTTTGAGTTATCTGTTGTCTTTCACGCAATATGTCTGAAAATAATTCAACTAGATATTAATGCAAATAGACATGATAGATCACTCAAAGACTTAAAAACCTGGGCTTTCAACTCTCGTCCTTACTAAAACCTCGGACTTTAAGGACCTGGGGAGTGAGGCGTAAATGTTTTCTTTCATCTGACCTGGAGTAGGTATTCCTGGGGATTGACTATAGAAATAAATATTTTCGTTATCTTAGCTTTGGATCCTTTTGATCAAATTAAAAACTGATTCCCTCTGTATTTTTAAGGGTTAAAAATTAGATCTTAAAAGACACAAAATACGTTATTGTCACAAAAACGTGTTAGATGATTGTTTGCTACCTTCTAGTTTTGGATTTTATAGATCCCAAAATATTTTCAATCCTTTTTGGTAATGGGAATTCATCAAAAGATTTAATTGTAGAAAGTTCAACAACACTTTTGGTCTGAGTAAGCTGACGACGACGTTCCAGTTCAACAGGATTTTCAAGACGTCGCCGGACAAGTAATTCTTTGGAGGTTAGAGTTTTAGGAAGTCTCAAAATTAAGTTGCTTGAAATATTGGTCAAACTGGTCCTGAAGGAGAAACACAATTTGAACTAGGAATTTTATAGGAGCTTTTTTCGTACAGCCCTTAATGAAAATCTCAAACAAGGTAAATTGTCAGCAAACTTGAATGAATCTGAAAGTTCAGCGTTAGTTGTTTAATGTAGTACTGGTCAAGCCAATCCCAAGCTTTTGGATTTTGCTTAAAGTCTTGTTTACAGGCTCAAATCTTCTAATATCACAAGTGACTTTTGTTTGACTATTCTTTTTTGATGGATGAAAAAATCTATTATGACTTTCAAGCCAATCAAACATCTTTCATCATTTTTTTTCAAAAATACTAGAATTTTTGTAGCAATGGATTGGCTTTGACTTTGTAGTTTAAGAATAAAGTAAGGTTGAAATTAAAACTACTGATTAATAATATAAAAAATTACCACGTAGGAATGTCATCTGAAGTAACTGATGGCTCTATGGATCATTTGTATGAGTATCAAAAGTTCAAAGAAAACTCATATTTTTTTTAACCTGTCCTAACTTTTGCAATGATCTTTTCAAGTGTTGTAGGGATGGGGAACTCAGCAAAAGAGCTTATTTGAGAAAGTTCACTTACACTTTTGCTCTAAAATAACATTAAAATATTTCACTTTGTAATTTAATTTTTAAAATAAAGTTTTAACCTGAACAAGTTTTTTTCTTTCCTCTCTTACTTCTGGATCTTCGATTCTTCCTCTTACAAGCACTTCTGATTTCAATGCTTTTGGTAAAGTATCATACAGTTGGTCCTGAAGGTTCTTGGCTGATAAACTCCTCTGTCTGTAATTTAAACAAATGTTGAACAATGAACTAATTTTTGACTTTTGCAATGTTAAAAACCACTAAAAAGTTAAGGTAGGTTATGGTAGAACAAAAAGAAATTTAACTTTAATAATGGATAGGTATTGTGAAAACAACCTTACTTTTCCCTGAACCTTTTCTTTCGTTCAACTGGACGTGGTCTTCTCTGAATCAAGTTTTCAACAGTTGTTGGAAGAGGAAATTCAGACATTGACGTTATCTATAACATGATTTGATTCCTGTTATTTTTCTTGAAAAATTTGAAATGTTCAAAACTGATTGTAAATTTTACTTGCGAAAGCTCGTTGACACTTTTCGATTTTATCAAATCAGCTCTTAATCTTTGCTTTTCTGGATTCTCAACCTTTGATCTTAAATCACAAAACACTATTTTTTAAGCACCAGGCCAAACGTTAGTAACCCAAAGAAAATAAGTACCTTAATCATGATTAATTATGACTAAATGACTTATTAAAAAGCATATTCATAAATGAACAAAGACTATTTTTACCTGACCAAACATTCAGCTTTGAGTGTCTCTGGAAGATGTTCATAAAAAGTCTTTTTTTCTTTCACAGATGGCTCGTGACTTTCCTCTGGCCTAACTTCTCGCCTATAAATTACTTAAGATTTTAGTATTGCATTAAATGAGACCTTCTTTTGTCTCTTTACTTTTCTCTTTTAAGAGTCTTGTTCTTGATTTGTTCGACAAACGTTGGCAAGGGAAATTCTGACAAATCATGGATTTCACTAAGTTGCACCGGAGATTTTGCTCTAAAAATAAACATTTCTATTTCTTATGTTTTCGAACCATATATTCCTCAAAAGAAGATTTTTCTACCTGCACAATTCTTGCCTTTCCTTCAAAACTTTTTCATCAGTCTCAATTTTTGTCCGAACAAGCACCTCAGTTTTCAGACTTTCTGGCAAACTTTCATAGATTGTCTCCTTCTTAAACCTTCTTGGCGGTTGGGGTGGGTCTTCGGTGGGTGGTTCAGGGCTAAAAAATTCATACAAAGATCAGACAAGCGATTTCGACATCAGAAAGAAGGTATGCTGCTACCTGATTTTCTTCATCAATATTTCCAAAGTTGTAGGAATTGGAAATTCTGACAATGAATTGATCTGCAAAAGGAAAATTTAGTTTAAGAGAGTTTGCAAGAAACTTAACAGCAAGCAAAGCAGTTAAAATGATTTTAGCAAAAATTTAAAAAAATATTTGTTAGATGTCCTAATGATTCCTTTTGAACAAAAGGCAGCAAATGCATCAAGATATTTTGCAGTCTAAATTGAGAGAACTTGCCCAAAAGAAAAAGTACCAACCTGACTCAATTCTGTTGGAGATTTAGATCTGACAAGTTCTTGTCTAACACGCTGAACCTCAGGATCTTCATCCCTCACTCTTACTAATACCTCCGACTTCATTGATCTTGGCAGTGTATCATACAGATTTTCTCTGAAGGTCTTGGGCTCACCACCAGCCTCAGAACTATGCAAACCAATGTAAATTTTTATGAAAGGCACAAACATTTCCATCTGAATAAATCTTCAAAATGTTTTGATTTTTACACACACCAAATACTTTTTCAAAAGTTCTAAATTTAGAATCCATTTCTAGGTATAGTATGAAAAATTAACTTATTTTTACCCAGGTCTATCAAATAAACTGACAATCTTGACATCAGAGTGCAAAAGATTTTCAATGGTTTTGGGCAATGGAATTTCTGACAGGGAATTGATCTGAGATAATTCAGCAACGGTCTTCGTTTTGACCGTCTCTGCTCTTTCCTTCTGCATCTCCGGGGTTTCAACCCGAGACCTGACCAGAACCTCGTTCTTCAATGAAGTTGGGATGACATCATACAAATTGCTAATGCTTGAGAGGCTACTCCAACTTTTGCTGCAAAAGAGTAATATGTAACAAATTAATAAAACCCAATTTAGAAATTTATAAGAAAAAAGGACCTTTTTGCATCTTTAGAAAGCTCTTCTTTCTCTTGGGTAGACTTGAGATTTCTTTTCTTTGCCCTGACCAAAGTATCAATTCTTTGAGGAAGTGGAAAATCATCAAGGCAAGTGATTTGGCTCAATTCATAAGGAGATTTCGTCTAAAAGGGTTACACAAAAGATTGATTTTTTATCTGCAAATGTAAAGTGTAAAAAGTTTCAATAAAGAAAAAGATTACAAGGGTGCTAAGGGTGCTAACCCTAACCTCCAATTGATATGGATATTTGAAATGAGAAATACCACAGGTTACCATGGTCATGTGATCAATCATCAAAGGCACCCAACTGGTATGATCTAGGATTACGGTTATGCTAGAAAATTTTCAGCCCAAATTGCAAAAAAAATTGAAATGGCAACCTCAATCAGGTTGATAAAAGTCTGCATTTGCCACAACTACCTATAATGTCATATTACACACCCAAAGTTATCTTTATGTGTCTAACAACAGATAGAAGCTTTATCAACCCATGAGCCAAATCAGTTTCTGATCTGTCGTTTTGTTAATACCTTGACCACTTCTTGTCGCTCTCTTAGAACATCCAGGTCTTCCTCTACTTTTGTTCTGACCAAGACCTCAGCTTTGAAGCTTTCAGGCAAGGCATCATAGCTGAAGAGCTCATTCAATTGTAGCCTTCACAAGCAAATGAGAATCGAGAATGAAACGCAGTCAGTCAAAAATGCATTTAAAATTTTTACTTTTTCTTTGGAGCAGAATCATCTGTTGAATCTTCACTCATCTTTGATTTGAAAAGATTTTCAATCGGTGTTGGGAGTGGAAGATCAGAGAGGCTTTGAATTTGGGACAACTCAGATGGTTTTTTAGATTCCACTAGCTGAATGAAAAACAACATTATTTTTAAACAACTTTTTTGAAAGCTAAAAAGTATAATTATTGAAAGTTACCTCCTGTCTTTTCCTCAGCAACTCTTCATCAGCTTCAACTTTTGTCCTGACAAGTACTTCTGTTTTCAAGGACTTTGGGAGGCTTTCGTACATGCTTTCCAGATTTCGAAGACGGTTTGAAATATTGACTTGACTGATACTTCTATAAGTTACAATTCAGTTCCAATCTCGTTAATTTAAAAGCAAAAAATTAAAGTAAGGATACCCTTCGACACTCTCAGTCTCTTGCTTCGCTTTCTTCAGAAACTTTTCAAGGGCGGTTGGAATTGGCAAATCCGACAAAGATGCGATCTGTGATAATTCAGCTGGAGTTTTGGCCTCTGTCAGGGCACGACGTTTCCCAAGAACTTCAGGATCATCTTCAACTTTTACCTATATTAATGAGAAAACTTAGTGTCTCAATTCAATTGATAATTCAAGTCTGTTTACCTGGGTAATCAGGTTTTGTTGACGCCAAGACCTGGGCAAAGTCTCATACATTGTACCACTGAAGGTACGTGGCAAGCTTTCACTTCTTGTCCTCAAATGGCATAACAAATTTCTTTCAAAAGGTCTTTTTGATCAAAAACTTGAAAATATTTTTACCTTTTTTCCTTTGTCAGCGATCCAGACCTGGAGCGTGACTTTTTATTAAAGATTTTTTGTATCTTTGATGGCAATGGCAAATCTGACAATCCGTGAATCTGAGAAAGCTCAGCTGGACTCTTGGACTAAATAGTCATTTAAAGTATAAATTGGATGAAGTGAAGAAATGGCTTTAATTTAACCTGGATAAGCTCTTGTCGAAGTTTCAACTCACTTTCGTCACACATCTCCCGACAGTTTGTTACAAGCTTTGTTTCACGAATGGATCTGTGAGATGGAAAAAAGGAGCTTTTCATTCAATTTTAAGTGGACGTAAAGTTTCTAGATTTGACAACCTTGGTAAAGTTCCATACATTCCCCAAGCTTTTCCAGCATCTTCACCTATATCTTCACTGCGTCTGAAATTTCAAATGAATCTGATAAATTAAAAATCCGGTAACACATCCTGGTATAGTCTTTAAAATTTAACAAAACATGCCCTCAATAATCAAACTGTTCAAATTTTGACGAGATCTTCTTTCTCTTTACCTCCTTTCCTGGGCCTTTTTCTCCGAGGGATTTAGAAAGTTCTTTATTGATGCCGGCACAGGCAAATCAGAAAGTGAATTAATTTGACCAAGTTCTGACGGGCTAGAAGTTTTGATCAATTCCTATGAAAATTCGTTCGGTGCATTTTTCATTCGTTAAGAGATTTAAAAAAAACCAAGTACTTGACGCTGTTCCAGCTCTTTGGGGTCAATCATCAGCCTCGATCTCACCGTCAGAGGTTGCTGAAACGACTTGTGGAAGTTTGAGTTCTGAAATTGACACATCTCCTATAAATTATTTTCTTTTCTTTTTTTTTAACTTTCCTCTTTACCAAGTATCCTTCTTTCAGCTCGTGAGGCGAGGGCATCCTTTAAAAGGAGTCAATTTGACGTGAGAAGAAGGATTGGCGTTCAGAAGTGATTTTAATTACCTGGCCTTCTTAACCTTCTCATTCATGGCAGCAAATTTTGCCTTCAAATCCACTTTGGGCATTCTCAGCGGTTCCCTGGGTTTCCTTTTGATCAAAGAATGTTGAGCCAACGATTAAGAAAAGGGACCCTTTCTGCGTACCTTTCTTTCTTGGGGACCGGAGGGTCATCATAGTCCATGTCTTCGTCGTCCGCGTATCCGTTTTGAGGCTCAAAGTTGGCGTCGTCGTCGTCGTCCGAATAATCGTCTTCTGCCGAGGACTGGTGCTGCGGAGCCTTTCCAGTTTGAAACCTTTTCGTATAGAGACTGATTAGAGAGCTGTAAGGTAAAAGGGATATATTTTACTTGCCTGGCAAAGTCGTCAAAACCGTCGTTGGGTCCCGGGGATCTACGAGCAAAATGTTTTTTGATCACTTCGTCTATACACTTATATACAGACTGACCTTTGTCCTCCCTGAGCGACAGCCGTTGCCGCCATCGGGGTGTCGCTGTCGTCCTTGGCTCCCACCTCCTCCACGGGCTGTGTGATGAACACAGAATCCCTGGCAGGCTTGGGACTCTCGACAGGAGATGGAATGTTGAATAGAAAAGGAGACTTTTTAGATAGGTCAGAGCTTGACTCCCTTTCTCCTAACAGAATGTCCTCTCTGAAAAATAGAGTAAAAAAGGGGTTGAACGCTGCTGAGACACAAAACTACGTCAGTTGGTAAATCCAATGACTTATTTAGACCATTTAGACTCAGTCTTAGTAAGATGATTAGCTAAATATCCTCTTCAAAGTTCGCCTCAAGGTAGGTCAAAAGATCCCAGCCAAAGATTAAAACAGTGAGATTTTAATTGAAAAGGGTTGCCTCCCAGATCTCAAAACAAAAATTTTGGCACTTTGCTGTAAATGATTTTTTGGCACAAGAACCTAACTTTCAATGTTGCACTTACAGGACTCAAATGGGCAGATTCCATCACGAAAGTTCAGAAGACAGAAGTCTGGAAAGTAGTTTACTAACCTTACTTCAGTTCAGCAGCTGACGCTCCCCAGGGTTCTATTATCATTAATCATTATTGTTTTGTTTTTTTCGAATCACTGCAAGAATAAGTTGTAAAGTGTCGGTCTAAGCTGTAAAGCACTGATTTTCATGGGTCAATTTATAAATGATTGCTGTTGTTTTACATCGGTTTTTTAACGAAAATGTTGTTTTTCACCGGTTGCTGCAACACGAATAAAAGGAGGGGATGCATTTTTGCAGTCTACTTTCTTTCAGAAACGATAAAATTCGCCAAGACCCAAATATCAAAATGAGATTTTGAAGTTTGTTCCTAGGTGGCGCTGCTTTGAAACACAAAAAAATCTCTCTTTGTTGGGAATGTTAAACGACGTTTGCCTTTCAAAGCTACTTGATTCAAAGAATACCATTTTAGAAGTATAAATGACCACGTTTCAATTCTTTTTCTTTTCTTTTAGTGCTTCGACGCATGGGTTGGGGTAAAATGTCAGCACCTATTTTCGACGGACTAGGGTCAGTTCTTGTGTGTCAGCTATTTCAGCTTTAAGCTGCCTCGTACCCCGGGAATTCGCGAGCCCGACTGTGGGTGTGTTGGCAGAGTGCAATGTGCTGACGGAAGTTATCTCCGGCTCAAATGCCCGGGTTGCCTCACCGAGTAGAGGCCAACCCAGCTGCTACATCAGCTGGGGGTCGGTCCGGTTAGAGGCTGAGGCTGTGAGTCGGACGAGACTAACCTTGCCTTGCACAACGGGTATTGCTCCGTCCGACCCGTGGGTTCAACCCCAAAGGGGATAGAACGAAATCTAGGACTCTCTGACCCGACTTACGGGTCAAGACCTAGACCATGGCGTTCAGGACGGCGTAAACAAAGCTCAAACCCCATTTTTAAAGCCTGTCTCGAGAAGATAGGCACTTGACTAAACGGGGGCTGTTTTTAGGGATGCAAAACACGTGCAGAGTTATCCATCTTCTAGTGATGGGTCCGGGTAAAATTTTTTTGACCCGGATCGGGTCCATTAATTGTGGCTCGAGTTGGGTCAGCCGTTAATGATTTGGGTTTGTTCTCGGTCGGGTCGGAAAGTACCAGGCCTCTTATCCTCTTATTTACTGCGGGTCAAAAGTAAGCTCGGGTCAGGGCATTTTCCGGGATTAGTAGGCCCAGATGATATCTGAAAATTCCATAGACATCTAAGATATGGACAGAGCACCAGAGCATAAGAATGCGGAAAATTTTTCAGCTATTGCCATTGTTGTTTTTATCAACCCACCCAATATTGTTCATTTGTTTACCTTCTGTAAAACAGCAGAAATATGTTCTAACCTTCTACTTAATAAGTGCTCCGTCTATATCTTTGATGTCTATGGAAAAGTCACTGAGGGCAGTGATGGGTCCGTGTCAAAATTTTTGAACCCGAGTCAGGTCCGGATCAAGTCAGCCATTTATGGTTTGGGTTTGAGTTTGGAAAATTTCCCCTAAAAATGTCAAATTTTTCAATTTAAAAAAAATCTCTTCGGGTCGGGTCG
>Ga0194133_10004425_pt1 | contig 18847 bp, 11 predicted proteins | sample TA2KigOf40mmetaG_FD_155448 | JGI IMG/M metagenome (GOLD analysis project Ga0194133, IMG submission 155448) | Freshwater microbial communities from Lake Tanganyika, Tanzania - TA2015055 Kigoma Offshore 40m | ecosystem: Environmental > Aquatic > Freshwater > Lake | place: Tanzania: Lake... | reverse complement strand
CCAGGGTGAAAAATTGCAAGCACGGTTGGGTGTCAAAACCCTGTACTAAAGATCTTAGATCCTCAGTCAGTTACTTCTACTGTATGGCCATGTCTACCAAATTTTCAGACTAACATACTTTGTCGAGTAATAGTTTGCTGATTTGTCTATCTTTTGTTGCTATTTGACCTCTGGATTTGCCTCAGGTAATCTTCTGTTCAGATGCTTTCCTTAGTCAGGATTGATTGCTGTACAGAAATTTCATCACTTTTTCATTCATTGCTTGTATAAGCATATACAATCTAGTGCTTTTTTAATTTGTATGAGACAACTTTCGGTGGCATAAGAGGTGTTGTAAGGTTAATATCTATATTTGTTAGAATTAAGTAGACATTTATTTTTGTCAGCGGAAAAATGCTAAACTTCCTGGAGCAGCTGAACTTGAACAGCGTCAGTTGTCTTAATGACGTTGTTTAGTTGGCTTAAGCACATTATGGGAAACTCTAAACTCAAATATCTCAGCTCCTAGAAAAAAATTAAAAAAATCTGGTGCACAAAATGCTTGCCAAGGAACTACTCTATCCGATGCACTAATTATTGTCTTTCTAGCATCAAAACTCAAGTGGGAGATCTAAGTGATAGACATCCATAATAGGGTCTGAACCCTATATTTAATATACTAAAATTCGTATGCCTGCAGCGCTCGCCTGCAGAAATAATATGTTATTACAAAAAAGCTGTCAATTTTTCAATATCTCAAATAGCAGTACCACTCAAACATTCAAACTTTATGGAGAATCAGTGAGTACGAGGTACTCAACAACCTAATCATGGAATCTGCCATCTTACAGAGCCATAGTATCAGGTCTGTTCCTCATACGCATGAACCTGCAATTCTTACCTTTAGGCGAAGTCAGTTTGTTTTAAAATGTACAAAGAAAAACAGAAATTTGTTCTCAATCACAATTGGAAATCCTTTGTTAGAAAAAGATTCATAAGTGCATTGATGAATTGCGTGAAACCAAATTTTTATCTGAGATGTGCAATGCAAGATTTTGAAAGTTCACCAAATACTTTGGTTGATAAAATGTAAATTGTGTATCTTAAAAATGACAAGAGAAACTAATCAATACCCATAAAGAATTTCTCTAGCAAAACATAACAATGTCATGGCCTTTCTCGCTATATTGCAAATTCTTTAAAACTTGTTTTTGTTTTACAAATACCTCTCATCTCTTTGAAATTAACCCTCATACAATTACAAATACTTTTGAGATCTTCAGCATCTCCATTACTTTCTTGGGACTTGACCCACAAACCTTAGATATCACAAATCTTCAATTGCTTTAAGTATCAATAACGCTGAGGAAAATCAAGGAGCCTAAATTTGGAAATTAGGTAGTTAACTGAAAAAAAAGTCAATAAATTATTAGTTAGGACTGTTTATTAATATTGTTAGATTTATCATCTCTGCTGGGAGCCATGAGGTAAAAGTTACAAAAAATGCCATGAGCAATGATTTTTTTCATAGAGATAAAAGGTACAAATTATCTATTATGACTTTGGTAAAAATAATTGAGCTTAAGTCTCTAGTTGTCACAACTGAAATGGCTCTGAATACAAGAAAAAGTTTCTCTCAACATCTGATAATCTAGATTCGTCTGTTTCTCATTTATCTTTTGGTATTTTATTAGTTAAAAGGCAGAAAGTCATTTGCCTGAAGGTCTGATCAAAATTGTTTGCAAAGATGGATGGTCAAGTTCTAGCACCATAGGCAGCTCAATTCTATGCAAAAAAACTAATAGTTTAGCCATTTTCTAAGAGATTAGGTTGTAAGCATTTGAGCAATGAAGGAACAAAACATCAGTAAATTCAATCTTGTTAACTTTAAAATGAAAAAATATAAAATCAATCCCAATCAAGAAAAATTGCATTTGATCCTCAATTGCTTAGGATGCTTATTTTGAAAGGGGAATGAGAAAGTGCGAGGGATCATGATGACTATGAGGGACAAGGCCTGTCTTGATTGAGTTTAAGTACCTGGGGTACGGAAATGAGTCCTCTGGGTTGGGGCACACAGGGATGAATGTTTTACTGCTTTGGCCAATTTCTCTCTGATTGACCTGATATTTTATATTTTTATATTGACTGTTATTTTATAAACTTTTCTCTAGCTTTATAATTATGAGAGCTATTAAAGACATAAATATGAAACATTGAACTTGAATATCTCAACTTCTAGGGAAAACATCAAAAATCTTGTTGGTCACTTTTTAGCCATATATGTGGGGAATATGCATGCCAATTTTCAAGCCTCTTGCTCCTGGTGTGGGAGGAGAATGAGGTGACATACAGATGAACAGGCGTCATGGTATTTTTGACCTGATCCCTACACAAAAAATTCTAAACTCCCCCCTTGCTTCGGAGGCTGTACTTGTCCTAATCATTTGTCCATATGATAACATTTTCAAAGTTTCTCTACTTATGATTTTTATTACTTTATTTTAGGATTGAAGGCTGTGAAAAGGCAATGGTTGACACAGCTTCTGGGTGCAACGAAGCCACATCCACCTTCCACAGCTGGCATGGAGTAAGTTTAAATATTGTTGTCTTTGTCTTTTGAAATAATATTGTTGCTGCTATTTTCATTACTAAACAGATAATGAATACAAAACAAAATGGAAAAACATGTGACCATGTAGTCAAATTGTATAATTAGGGATTTCAATCATTGTCAAAGTTTTCCTCCAAAGATATTCATTAATTCAGTTTGTTTTGCATTCTTTGCAGAACAATCATTAGTATAAATTCTTTGATTTTGCTTGAACCTCCCACATTGTCACAATTCAATAAATTTCACAAGGTTTTAAATATTTCTATAGATTCAAGCAGATATTCTCATTTCAAGTTCATAAAGCGCTTGGCTGGACTTAAAATATAAGTTCTAATAAAAATTTACGAAAATCATATACAAATGAATGGGAAAATAAACTAGACTTTGATAAAAGCCAGAAAACTTTTTTTGTTTTGCATATATATTTCAATTTTGGGAATTTTAAGCTAACGGAAATGTATGACAAAAAGAAAAAATTATTCTTTGTGATTTACAAAAAAAATCCCACGAATGTTTGAAATATTTGAACTTCTGAACGAAAAATATTAGGTAATATCTTTGAATATCTAGATTTTGATTATTGGCAAAGCAAAATGAGGCTTTATGACAGCTTTTTTTAATATAAAAAAATTTCAGTCGGACGAAAACCGTTAACAAAAAGTTGTGAATTAAGTTGCCAGCAAGTATGAAAACATCTGTTTGCCAAAAAAACAAAACAGGTTTGATAATTTGATGATTGCATGCCAACAAAATTGCATATTTTGCACTTCAGTTTTGAACAATTCTGAAACTGAATAAAGGATTCTTATGGCCTTTATGACACATTTGTTTTTTTACTAAGGATATTTTTGTTTCATGATTTTAGCAGGAGAACCTTGAATCAAGACACCAAACATTGAGATCGTGAGACCTTTTTTTTCCAACACTGTGTCATTGATTTGTAGAGAAAAAATAAGTGAACTTAAAAGATCCATGAAGAAGACTTTTTTTTCTAAGCATATTTCATCATACTCTTCAAAGGAATAGTTGAAGGATGTTCATGACGTACTTCTCAAGAATCAAGACACATTTGATAGTTTTCATTAAAAGGTAGTAGTGATCACAAAAACTCGACAAAACCTTTACTGTTATAAATTAAATGAGAAAATTTGAGTCTTGACAGAATTCTTTGCAGATTTTCTTCACCAAAATGAATGTAACTTTCTCTTGTTCCAACAAAACAATGATTACAACCTCATTACATTGTGGAAATTGTAGCTCGTGAAAGAAAGAATCTTGTACATTGTATTCTACCTCTTATCATCAATTTAGCAAAGAATGATTAGAAAATTGAGTGTTTGTTATTCATATAATAATACTTTGAGCAGGGTAAATGCCATTATATGTTTCTTTATTTTGACTTTGCAAGAACATCCATACTATTTTTGTTCTTGCATTGCCAGTCCTTTGACTTTTTCTTTTTTTGTTTTTGTAACCCAGGATAAGAGGCTGATAGTGCTTTGTATGGAAATTTCCCAAACCTTAGATCTCATGTTCTTATTAGTGATTTTTTGTGGCTCAGGTTGGGTCAGCCATTTATGGTTTGGGTTTGAATTTGGAAAATTTCCCCTAAAAATGTCAAATTTTACAATTTTTTCCCTTCGGGTCGAGCCGGAAAGTACCCAGGTCAAAGGCGTGTCGGCCTCTTATTTACTGCGGGTCAAAAGTAAGCTCAGGTTGGGTCAGAGCCCATCTCTAGTTCTTATAGTCACTTACATTTATTGAGGTTGCCCTTCAACTTGGCGTGATCATTGGCCTGACTGAGGTGCCTCTGATTTACGTTTGGTACCCAGGTTGAATGATTCAATTCTTTTCTAGGGTTGACACCTCAAACCTGAGAGCTGATATGTAAAGAGTGTTTGCGTCCCTAAAGGCCGGGCAGAAAAATTTGGCAAAATATGGCAACAATGTTAACTTGACCACAGAGACATTTTTGAGATTGTATAACATTGCTCCAACCTTTTTTTGATGAGGCTACTTTTGCTATATTATAACATAAAAAACACTCACTTTAACCTGCCTGGAAGACCATTTGACTTCATTTAAATTGTTTCAGCAATCCAAGATTCCTAGGTAACATAAAGCTTTGAATATTCTTACACTGATTGTGTGTCTCACTTCTTAATTTATCATCAAAAATGCAAGCTGTTTGAAAGACAACCTTTGGAATATAGTTGATGTTGAAAAAAGAAACCACATATTGGTTAATAAGACTGATTGTTCTTCAATTTGCAAAAGCCTTTTGATTTTTTTGTCTAACCTTTATACTGCTAGCTGGTCGATTTATTATATTTTGAAATTCAGAATCACATCAATCAAGTTTTCACAAGTAATTTTTCAGAACTTTCTCTGTTTGATCTAGCTAGGGTTGATTTTTTAAAAATTCAGGAAGAAGCTAGATAATCAATAAGTTTGCAAAAACTACACTTAAAATTGACTCCATATAAGTTGCTAAAATTACAAAACTTTTGAAATTACTTTCACAAAATAAGTTTAAAGTCAAACTGCTTCATACCAAAAGGCAGAAGTATTTAAATGATTAACAGGAAAGTATGAGTGAGAAATCAGGATTTGATAACTTTGGAGTAAATTAGTTTTTGAAAAAAATTTGCTTAAATTAATACATTGATTGAAGTGCTGAATGACTTAAAAGATTAAAAAATGACATTTCGAAATTTATTGCATTATAACTATCAAAAAGGTTATGAAGAATTTATTGCTCAAGCTAAAAATTCAACATATCATTTCACCAAATCATAAAAACTCTTTGGTTTTATTCAATTTTCAAGATTTTTTATGCATTATTTAATTGACTTCAAAATTCAAAATTAAGAATTTTAATTTATTAGAAACCATTAGCAATTTGTACTTAATTACTCTTTTTGTTACTCATAAAAACAAATTAGCAAGATTTCTTTTAAAATACTGATTTGAACAATACATATTTTCCTTTATTATCTTTAGCTTGGTGGTGGTTCATCCTCTCCTCGTGATGAAGATTCACCAATCCATCAAACCAGTTCAATGTTACCAACGTTCCGAAGACAAGGATCCATCCAGGGAAAGAAAATCCTTCCAAATGTTCCAGATATGGACACTCAGGTAGAGAAAATAAAGCTATTTTCTTTGGATTCTGAAAATAATCTGCCTGACGTCAAAATGCAAACAGATGACATGTTTGAAATTCAACTGTTATAATGGACTTTTTTTAAACCGAGGAAATCATCAAATTTAATGTTTGAACAACATAAAAAACATCTTCTCTGTTGTTTTAGATGTCTTTATCTGCCAAGATGATAGACCGGCGGACATGTACACCTCGAGGCAACCACAGTTACACCCCTTTCTTTCTGGAATACTCACTTTTGGCTGAATACAATTTGGTCAAACAGCAGAAAATTCCAGGCGTTTATATTATACCTTCAGAACACACATCTTTGGGTAAGATTTCAAATCTATTTTTAAAAGTTCTTCTATCTTCTCTTCTTACATAAATAAAAATGGGCGTCTAGATGTTTGTTTCTTCGTCTGTTGGTATGTGGAGGGCTAATGGAAATCCAAACCCTTGCACTGATCTTAATGAAATTTTGCAAGCACATCCCCACCTGTCCTGGGGGGCCTGAAACCCTATAAGCTGAAGGGCACATTTTTGAAAACTGTTTACAAAACAAAAGATGTTCTGCAAGTTGCAAATTAACCCGGGTAGCACCGGGTAGCACCGGGTACCTCAGCTTGTAGAACATATAAATAAATACAAAATATAAAAATGACTTGTGATATATGATATATGTCATTGCTAATATACATGATGCTGCGTCAATGCATTTTTGTGATGCCACATCATCTATTTTTGAGACAAAAATGAATTAAGGAGATGTGCATTTTTGCTGAAAAATGCAGAACCCTCCATGAGAATCCCTATCCCCTCAGTAGGAGTAAGATGGAATGCTCAAATAATAAAATCTTAAAAAGTTTGGAAACTATGTTTTTATCCGATGGAGCTCTGAAAAATATAAATATAAATTACAACTAGCTAGGTCCTGTGATTAGTATTTCTGGCTAGACGGTGAGTTTGTGTTCAACTTTTTAGAGCATGGCATAATGGGATACCCATAATGGGTTGGTGTTTAGGCAAGTCACAAAAATTTGTACCCATCAATTTAGCCCCACTGAAATATTTTGATTTGTGATGTTGCTTATAAGAAAACTCTATCCCTTGATTTTGCATCAGGTGTAAGGAGGTACCCCTAAGGCCTCAGGGTTGAGGGTCCTAAAAATTTTCCATAAGTGTAACCCGCTGACAAACACTTTCTGTTAATAATTTTTTTGAGGTACCACCATTTCTGTTTTTGTGCTTGGCATTATGGGGTACCATGAAGGGGTTGGGGTTAGCGGGTGACAAAACAATTGCACCCATCAATTCAGCCCTACAGTTTTTGTTAAGTGATGTTTTTTGTAAGGGATCATATCTATCCCTTGCTTTTACAGTAGGCATAAAGAGGTACCCCTGAGGGTCCAAAACCTAGACTCCAAGGGCTTAATCAGTTTTTCTTACAAAACAAACCCCATATCAATTTCAATTTTAAGGGTGGGCATTTTTTATCTAATACCAAAAAATAACTTTTCAGACCGTGCAATTGTTCTGTATGCAACCTCAAGGACCTTGAGTCTGTGTGCCAAATCTTAGCTTTCTAGCTTCTAAACTGTGGGAGGAGATAGAGGTGTCAGACAGACGATAACCCTGAGCCCCTATACATGTCATGGCAAAATTTTAGTGCATTCAAAAATCTAACTCTCCACCTGCTTCACTTGCAGAGGTTAAAAATGAGGGGAAGCTTAGCATCTTTTCAAACGCTAGAATTTATTTTTATAAGCTATTAAGGTAACCTTAATAATGAGGCATATAAGAACTTATTAATAAGGGACATTCAATAAATCCAAAGTAAACAGATATAATTAAACTAATCCCAAAGGAAATCACTAAAAACCTGTTAGTGATAAAAATGCTTAGCTTTGTTGACCACTAACTATCTTTGAACAAAAAAATAGAATAAACAAGCTTTGCATACTAATTTCATATCAAAGATCTGAGGAGCCTGGGTCTTTCACAAAATATTTTGGAGATTTGAAATGTTCCTGATTCTGACCTGAAGTTTAATCATAGACTTGACTGGTGATATGTGGCACTGCGAGTTTTTCCCAAAATAAGTAAAACAAGGTTTTCGCAAAAACACTTTCCCAAATGCATTTTTCCCAAAAATAGGGGGTTTAGGTTGGGTTAGCCAAACTTTTTTTCAGGAAAATATTGAAGGGAAAATTGCATTTTGGAAAAACTTGTTCGTGAAAAACTTGTATCGCTGCTGAATATAATTAGGTTGGCCTTGACAATACTGGGAGGTTGGGGTCTATTTACAAAACATTAGGGTTAAGTTAGGTTAGCCAATTAGGTGGGGTGGGGCTGGGGGTTCAGGTGCTGTGTTGTCAGGTCATTCCCCTGTCTCCTGTAGAAGACGATTGTGCCTTGGTACAACAAGAATGATATTCCCCCATTTATTCAAGTAGATGCAATCATCTATTTAGTCCCAAAAATGATTTATTCATAGGTCAATTGACTTAATAGGGTGCTGGAGATTCTTAAGGAAATGAAGATTGTCTTAGAGAATCTTCTTAAAAGACTCAGATATCAATGAGCCACCATAGAAGGGGGTGTTGGTTTTAAGAGTTTTGTTGACATTCCAGCTTAGTGTAAACATAAATGTGTTAAGGAATTTATCAGTGTTTGTAATACTTTAATCTTGGGAAAAAACTCAAGCATATTGTGAATTTAGAAAAAACTTTTTTGAATATTCAAAATCAAAGACTTTAAATAACTTTCTCTAATAACAAAGTAATAAATTTAGAATTTATTGAGCAATAAAATGGTGAAGTATAAACAAAATTTGTGCAACAACTTTTTCCAAAATAAAAAGTCATTCATCCACATACAAAAACAGACATTATTTCTCTTCTGCAATCACGTCAAGCAGAAAATAAATTCAATTAATTATATGCATGGATTATATTTTAGAAATCATTATTCCTTTACTTATTTTTTTGCAGTTTGGTATGGAGTGATTTTCATTCGTCAGGGAATCTACCAAGAGGGCATTTTCAGATTTAAACTCTTCATTCCAGATAATTTTCCAGATGGTGATTGTCCAGTAAGTCAGCTTTTTCTCAATCTACATTAACAGTAAAAAAATTTGTCATTACTACACATAATGACTTGTAATTATATGCTCATGGTCATAAAATGATATATTTGAATTACCATTTGTCCCATCAAAATATTTTATTGGCTTTTGTTCTGAAGTAGTTTCATTCAAGCGTGCACAATCAAAAATACAAGAAACAATTATAAAATTTGGTTCAAAACAAAAAAGTTGTGAATCTAATGTTTGTCATTTAAAAATAGTTTCATTCTCATATTTTGCAATTTAAAATTTAAATGAAAAGCATTATAATAAATCAATTAATTGACATTGTCAGTTCAATCATCTTTATCAAAGCCATTGCTGAAGCTGCTCATTTGTGCGAGCAAGTGCAGCGAGCGTACAGAGTTTAGTATTTTTTCATAGGGTTTGGTCCCATTATGGATGTCTGTCTGTATGTCTGTCACTTGCATCTCCTCCCTGAGTTTTGATACTAGAAAGAAAATAATTAGTGCATTGGATTGTGAGTAATTCCTTGCCAATAATTTTGTCTAGCAGATTTTTAATTTTTGTCTAGTAGCTGTGATATTTAAGTTCAAAGTTTCCCAGGTTGGCTTAATCATTCAAGCCAACTAAATGCTTTATTAAGGCACATGCTAGAGATTTTTACAATCCATAAGCCTAGAAAAACTTAAAAGAAAAGGAGTTTTTTCAGATATAGTGACAATTTTTTTTAAATTATTAAAGGTAAATAATAAGAATCCATAAATAGTTCTAATTAAATGGAATGCACAGATAACTAAAGACTAACTTTGGTGTAGGAAATAGGTTTCTAATGAATAGTTGGTTTACTTAACAATTAAATTTTTAGACTCATTTTACAGTTCTGGGTGTAGTGATGGGTCCGGGTCAAAAAATTTTGACCCAGGTCAGGTCAGCCATTTATGGTTTGGGTTTGAATTTGGAAAATTTCTCCAAAAAACATCAAATTTTTCAATTTTTCTCCTTTGGATCAAAAAAAATCTCTTCGGGTTGGGTCGGAAAGTACCTGCGTCAAAGGCAGGTTGGCCACTTATTTACTGCGGGTCAAAAGTAAGCTTGGGTCGGGTCAGGGCCCATCTCTATCTGGGAATAATAAATCTTATCCTTTGCCATTAGCGAAAACCTTCAACAACTGAATCCGTGCTGGTAAAACGATCCTGAAATTTTGTTGTGTGTGTATTCTTCCTTTAATGCAAAAAAATATTTTATTGATACCATAAGTTGGTTGAATTTTAATAGAGTTCAAAGCTTTTGTTATACCCTATCATGCACAAATTAAGATTTCTTTAGTTTTCATATTCTTGTGGCTAAAATGGTCTTAAATGGTTTCCCCTAATTTTCTTTTTTCCATATATAGAAACTTGTATTCGACGATTTTGTCTATCACCCCATGGTAGACCCGATCAGTCATGAGATGGATGTTCAACGTTGCTTCAACCATCGATGGAAAAGAAATGTTTACCACATCTGGCAAATTTTATTATATGCTAGACGATGTTTCTACAAAATCGATACAAAAGAGCCTTTGAATACAGAAGCAGCTGAATTGTGAGTATAAATACAGTGATCACATTTATTTTGAACTATAATAATTTTGACAATTAATAAGGTATGAGAGAATTGGATCAGAGGAAGATAATGAAGACATCACTTATAAAGAAGAAGTTCGCCAGTGTGTCATGAAATGGAGAGACAAAATTTATGAAAAGCCTGATATTAATGACTCACATTACTTGGTAATTCCTTTACAAAAATTTTGTTGTTTTGGGGGGTCCCAGTTAGGCAATTGGACTCTGGAATCCAAGCATGGTAGAGTTAAAGAAGAAACCAAGAGGGGCCACAAAGATTGTAAAAAGCTAGGCTAGCAATACATTTAGTCAAAATGCCTAATTTTAAGATATTCAATGTGAATCAAACCAAACATAAAATAGGTTTTAGCTAATCTCAACACGTTTTGAACTAAAATCTTCTGTTTTTAATGAAAGTTTTATATTTTACTAGCTGAGGTACCCGGCAATGCTCGGGTTAATTTGCCACCTTCTGAACATCTTTTGTTTTGTAAACAGTTTTCAAAAAATGTGTCCTTCAGCTTTTAAGGTTTCATGCCCCCTAGGCCCAGATGGGAGAGGGAGCGGGGGTCAAACCTGTACCAAAAATATATATATATAATTGTCACACTTTTCAGAACACCAATCTTACTTTGAATTTTATTACTCAAAAGTTAAAACCCTAATTGGTGTCACAAATAACTAGCTAGTTGAAAGCCATTTGGTCACATATTTTCTTTAGGCCCTAGGATCCCCTTACTCTTTTGCTAACCAAATCATTCCTCCTTGAAGCTTGCACATCTCCAGCTTTTGGTTAGCAACAGGTCGTTGTAGCTCATTGCTATGACAACTGGCTGAAAGCTGGGAGGTCCAGGGTTCTATCCCTGGCCTCAACTCCCCTCTTGAATAGCATAAAAATGTATATTCAGAGAGAAGATAAAAAAACTCTTTCCAATTTATTAAGAAATATTTTTTGATATTTTCAAATGCATCTTTTAGGTTTTCTCGCCCTTTGATTCCAAGGTTCATGAAGCTTCACGTCAAACCATGCTTGCCCAAAAATCAGAATCAAATTATCAGTTTACCAATTCAGATCATGAATGGGTAGACAAGATGTTTACAGATACTCTGAGTATAGATAATTCAACAGAAAACAAGGTATTTTTAACCATTCTTATGAGTATTAACTAACCAACCTGTAAAGGACTGATGTTTTCTCTATAGACTAGTCGGAACGACCAACTGAGGATGTCTGGTCACAGCTTCATGGAACCTGGCTCACTTAGAATCTTCACAACTACTTAATTAGCTGTCCTTGAAGTGATTATTCGTCAGCTTTAAAATTTTGATTTCGTGACACAAATTCTGTCCGGATTATAACTGAAATTGTCAGGCATAAACAATTCCTTCCAATAAATCTTAGAATTACCCTTTAGCTTATCATAGAATAAGGAAAACTTTAAGAACATGAAAAAGGAATGATTTGCCATCAATTTACTTAGAATCCAAGTGAGTTTAAATAAAATTTAGTTCAGTGCTGCCAGTGTTTGAAAGACCAAATAATCCTGAGAAAATTCTGAAGTTGAGGAAAGTTACTGGATTTGTCTACCACAGAGATGATATATATAGATTGGGCACCTCCCTGCAAGCTGGGCAGAAAAATTTTAGGGTCACCTTACTGCCAGCTGTTGAGAGTATTCGCTTTTGGCAAAAGACAAGATTTATTTTATTATTCTATTTGCCCTCAAAAATTAAGTATTTTTGTCTGGGGAAAATAATTAACTTCCGCAAGCATGCCAACTTGAACGGCATCTGTTTTCTTAACGTCTGCATTTAGTCAGCTTAAATGCTTAAGCCGAGCTCGGAAACTTTGAACTTAGGTATCTCATCTCCTAGACAAAAATCTGGTGCACAAAATTCTGGGCAGGGAATTACTCAATCCAATGCACTAACTATTGTCTTTCTTGCATCAGAACTCAAGGAGGAGATGCAGGTGAAAGACATACAGGCAGACATCCATAATGGGGCCTGAACCCTATATAAAAATACTAAACTCCTCACGCTCGCAGAAATAAACAAAAAATTCCACCCTGAAATAGGGTCTATTATCTTTTGCCTAATCTAAGTTCGCCTACTACTTTTCGCCCAATGCCATTTCGCCTAATGCAAGTTTTCACGAGCGCAGCCCCGCAGGGTTAGGTTTACGAGCGCTCGCAGGTTAGGTTAGGTTAGCATTAGGCGAAAACTTGCATTAGGCGAAATGGCAGTGGGCAAAAAGTAGTAGGTGAACTTAGATTGGGCGAACTTAGATTAGGCAAAACAAGGTGCGTATGTTCTCAATCTTATTATATATCATATCTTGCTGAGTGGTCAAGGAAATCCAAGGATTGACGCTCGAACCCCGGCTTCTCCAGGCAACCTTTGACCCTGGGTTGCTTGTAAAACAACAAATATTCCCAGCATTAATGTGGCTTTAATGATTTAATTTGCAAGGCATACATTAAAGGTTAAAAAAATCCTTTAGCACATTTTTCAAGTAAGTAATTGGAAAGTGTAGAAAGTATCAAATGGGAAGCAAAAATTTTAAAGCAAAACATTTCTTTAGGTCTATATTTAAAATAAATCTAAAATTTCACATCAAAAGGGATTTTTAGTGAAGTCTCCCATAAAGTGTTTTAATAAAAGGTAGAACTCCTGGGTTAGAAAGGATAAGACAGTTGAATGCTAACTGATTTATTCCATAAGGTACACATACATATATAGGTACAGATGAGCAGACTGGCAGGCGGAGGGTCTGTTAGCTAGGCAGACCCATGGATGATAAAATGTTCAGAGGAAATTTCATCAGATCTTTTCTGGTGACAATTTCTCCGGAAGGATCTGGTTAGATCCGGTCAGACCAAGATAGGTTGGGAGTGTGTCCAAAAGGGAGACGCAGATTGCGGGCCAGCCAGCTCATCAGTTACAAAGGAATGTTAATTAACAAAATAATTGACGTCATGAAATAGGATATAATTGGAAATTGGAATAAATGTAAGATAAAATAAATAAAGGAAATTCAAGAGATAAAGTGAATTTACTTTAGTGTCTTGAAAATGTCCAAAAATTATGATTATTTCAAAAAGTTTGCTTTTTTGCATCCAATATAGAAAACTATTTTTTGATTAAGTGGTCTCACTTCATTTCGGCGTCAACTTCATATTCATTCTACAACTTTTTTTTGTATTTCAGACTGGGTTGTCATAACATCTTGTTCAGCCTTGCTTGGACAGGTGTCTCTCTACCTCATGAAGTTCAGTTTAAAATTGACCGAAATTGATGGAGCTTGATGGAGCTTTTTGAGCTCACAAATATTTGTGGAATGTTGAAAATTAAGTTTAGTGTCTGAAAGCCAAACAGATTCTTTCTCAAAAGAACATCAAAATTGTAAGGACAGATTGAAGTTGCCTATAAGCTAAGGTTGTTTTGGACTTTTACTCGATCATAAAACTAAACAATTTTTGAGTGAGAAATTTTTTCATTTCCTTCAGTCTGACTACCGTCTAATCTAATTTGAGATTTCAAGACATGAAAGTTCACCTTTTAAAGCTGTATATTATTACTTCATTCAAATCACAGAGAAAAAGCAGTATAATTATTGTGATTCTGACCTTCAAAAGTTATTTGAGTGCAATGAAAGTTTTAGGTAATAAATGGAGAAAGCCCATTCAGGCATCTTATTTACTTGAGCATCCAGCTTGAGCCCCAAGAGCAATTGATCACTGAGCTCCTGCATAGAATGCTGATGAACAGCCTTGCACATCTTGAAAAATATAAACTTTTCATTCTCCCAATATCTAAGCACTGTAAAATGATTTTATCATCTTTAAATTTTCAATTTTTCACTTAAAATATGACTTTTGATCACCACACCCTTTTACTGATTGATCGACAACTTTTTGATCGACAACTTTGATCTTAACACAGCCTACTTTTTTTGATACTAGCCACGGTAAATATTGACCACCAATGCAGATTGGCAGAACGTTTGGACTGCCAAAATCATTGATCCATATTTAAAGTGTATAAATCCGTCTCTTCCTCAAATTAACAGTTTAGTATCGCAATTGTCTTAATTCTTGACGATCCATCTCCTCACCTTGATTTCCCAATTTAGAATAAAGATAAGATTGGTTGATTAAGTGAGTTTTTAGATTTTGAGATAATCCTTATCTTACTAATTCCTAATATTAGAATCAAGTCAAGATTAACAAGTGACTATGTAGAATACAAGATAATCTTAACATTTTTAAAAAAATTTAAAGGTATATGCCTTGGTAATCAGCATTCATTATTAAGGCACACTGTTAGTGGTCATTCACTCTTTATAAATTACCCTAGATAGGATTCAAGCCTGGGCTGCCAGGATGGAAATCAAGTGCATAACCCATAGACCACTCTGACAGCCTAATTGTTCATTTTATAAAATATTGACTGTCAACTGTCATAGTGATGGGTCCGGGCCAAAATATTTTGACCTGGGATGGTTAGGGTCAGCCATTTATGGTTTGGGTTTGAATTTAGAAAATTTCCCCTAAAAATGTCAAATTTTTCAATTTTTTACCCCTCGGGTCAAAAAAATCTCTTTGGGTCGGGTCAGAAAGTACCCGGGTCAAAGGCGGGTTGGCCTCTCATTTACTGGGGGTCAAAAGTAAGCTTGGGTCGGGTCAGGGCCCATCTCTACTCTGTTATACTCTTTTACTTTTGATTAAGGAATTATTGCCAGATTTTTTGACCTGGTCCCATATCTCTGGTTCCATCATAAAGGGCACCTAAGAACTAGTTTATAAAAAATATGTATTTTTACTACTCTTTAAGTAGTAGTTGGTCATCATCTTCAAACTCTTTTCCTGTTCAGTGGTAATTCTGGCAGAAAATGTCAAGTGTTTTTCATAAAAAGACCCTCATCCTTTAGAATACTTTATGGAAGACATTTTGTGTGAGATTGTCAAAATGGTTGTTTTCAACACGAGTGGTGAAAATGTAGGAAACAGTGGCTATTTTGGGGGTAAGTTACACAAGAAAATCCCGCATCGAAAATTGATACCAAAGTCTGTGAAATTGTTTTTTACAATGACAAATAGGGGGATGAAAAATATCGACTTTTTTGCATGTATTCATTTGAGATAAGGCAAATAAAACTTGCTTAAGTATATCTATTTAAACAATGAAGGTTGTATTGAAATTCATTGGAATTTTCTTGTCGATATAAGTTTGATGGCATTCGGTGAAATGTGGTTCGAATAATGTATGGCCCAATAAGAGATCAGTTTTCGAGTAAAGCATTTATTTACAGAAGAAAACATCAAGGGGAGACTTCTTTCGGTTCCAAGAATGTCTTTCAAGTTTGCTTTTTTTGATATATGTGACAAAAGCAAACCTTATTCAATTTCTCTTTGTCAACTTTACATCACTTTATTTATTCCACTTTGTTTTTTTCAAAGAAACATTCAAATTTAACAATTTAATACAATTTGCCTTGTTTTTTTATATTTTTTCTTTAACTCTTAAGCATCCTAATTATAAGGTTTTTACAATTGAATTGCTTTTTAAGAGTGCAAATTGAATAACTTTTTCTTGACAGAATGAATTTTCGTGGTAATCCTTTTTTTTCACTGATGGAAGTTTGACCCGGGCGGGAGTCTAACCCGGGCCTCCTTGAGAGATGGTCACTGCGATACCACTTTGCCATTGTGACCCCCTTGTTTACTCTATGCTTTCACATAGGAAAGCTTTTTTAATCTATCACTTGCATGGAATCTGTATTACTTTGGAGTTTTTATCAAAAATCACTCTGGATCCTGTTCTGATGGGATCCTGATTGCTAAACCAAATAATATTGGTATATAGGACTGGTATATAGTTGATTTACTCTTGCATTTATAATTGTCAACAATAATTAAGGTAGTGATGGCCCCTGACCCCACCCGAGCTTACTTTTGACGTGCAGTAAATAAGAGGCTGACCCGCCTTTGACTCGAGTACTTTTTGACCCGACCCGAAGAGATTTTTTTTGACTCAAAGGGAAAAAATTGAAAATTTTGATGTTTTTAGGGGAAATTTTCCAAACACAAACTCCAACCATGGACTGTTGACCCGACCCGACCCGGCCTGGGTCAAAATTTTTTGACTCGGACCCATCACTAAAATATGGAGACGGGTATTTTTTGTGCTTGAAAAAATACCTAACCCTCCCGAGCGACTTGCCTACGTAAAAAATTCATGACAGCATCAATTTGAAAGTTAGAGATAAGTTTATAAAACAACATTTTAAGTTAAATGTTTGAACAAAAATGTTATTTCATAAATTTTTCTCTAGCTATTAAAGGCGTAAATATGAACTTAAATGTCTCAGCTTCTAAAAATCTGATTGGCAGCTTTGGAGGCATCCATGTAAAGATAAAGATACACGCTCCTATAAAGATTGTTGTTTGTTGTTTTTTATAACATGTGTATCGCAAGAGGGAATAAATCTAATGAATGAATGAATGAATGAATAATCTACCTCAAGTTTAGTATCCTTGGGGAATTCACCCATGCAAATTACCTTTGTCTTACTGTTGTTGCACACTATGTCATTGTCCCTAAGCCATTTCACATGCTTTTTCCACAAGTCCTGTCTCTGTATAATCACTAATAATAATGTTTTAGTCATCAGAATGGGTTTCCACATCAGTAAGTTCTTTCAACATGCCCTTCAGTCAAAATATCTATGAGTTCTCTGTAATAAAGATTGTAAATCTTTGGGCCTATGGTTGCCTGCTGCAAAGTCAAAGAGCATTGAAGCATTGCCTTCAAGTTCAAAAGGCTTTTGTATTTGTTAAAATTTATACTGGAATTTTGCGGCCGAATTTTGCCTTTTTGGTTTCCATTTCTGCTTATCTAGTTTCAATCTTATATATATATAAAAATAGGCGTACAGATGTTTGTTTGTCCGTCTGTTGGTATGTGGAGGGCTAATGGAAATCCAAACCCCTGCACCGCTCTTGATGAAATTTTGCCCACACATCCCCACACTTCCAAGGAGGTTTTGGTCCAGGTTTGATCCCCACCCCCTCACCCCCTGGGCCTGGTGGGCTTGAAACCCTAAAAGCTGAAGGACACATTTTTAAGATGCTCAGCAGGTGGCAAATCAACCCAGGCAGCGCCGGGTACCTCAGCTAATGAAAACATAAAAATGTCGAAGATCAAAGTTTTTTATTTGACCAGGTACGAACAATTAGTCACCTCATGTTTATTTTGATCAAGAACAATTTTTGAGTTATTTTTTTGTCTATGCAGATCTTTTACGTGTGTTGTAAGCATTTTTTATGATAATATAATTTTTCTATTATAATATGGTATTATGATTGTCTGAGAGAAATAAGGAATGCAGCAAATGCCTTAAAATTTTCAACAAGAATGTTTGAGTACAGCTAGTAAAAATAACATTTGATTCTTTGACACTTTTTTCCAGAAATGTTTAACCTTTTTGATTGACTTTTTAAAGGATATCAATCCTGACATTTTATTCAATGCTTCTCAGCTCAAGAACTTCTCCAAAGAAATTCCAACTTTGAAAGTATCCCTTTCAACTATCCAGTTTCATTTTTTTTCTTTCAAGACTTTTGCCTGGTCTTCCACTCACTCACCCATCTTTTACATCCACCCCTTACCAAAAAACTGATAAAACTTTTTTGAGCAAACTTAACATTTGCTTATCTACTTGGTTAACTTTCATCGTGTTTAACTTGATCGAGGAAGGGGAGAAAATTGTTCGTCTCACCACTTGTTCGTGCATAATCATATTTCTGATAAGAAAGTTGGAAAGGGTTTTTGTCAAAGACTTTTTGATCTGTTTAGACTTATTAAAGAAGATTTATTCTTGATCTTATTAAAGAGAATCAACCAATTATTTCATTCATGAAGCCACCAAATTTTAATCCACCTTTATCACATCAATAAAAACATGTGCTCTTTTCATTTTTTTCATCATTTCAAGTTAAAAGCAATTTCAAGACAGTCATAAATCACACACAGCTCAGTGATGGGTTCGGATCAAAATTTTTTGACCCAGGTTGGATCGGGACAATATTTTATTTCTCAGATTGGGGCAGGTCAGCCATCTTTGGTTTGGGTTTGGAAAATTTCCCATATAAATATCTCAAATTTTTCAATTTGTTTCCCTTCCGGTCAAAAAATATCATCTGTTCAGGTCAAAAAGTACCTGGGTCAAAGAAGGGTTGGCTTCTTATTTACTGCGGGTCAAGAGTATGCTTGGGTAGGGTCATATGTGTAGGTTGAAAGATGCACATCTTCAAAGCACAAACATTAGCTGTGAATCTTTTAATTCCCGAGGGCAAGAACGATGAATTTTTTTAATTTTTGAGAGCAAGCCAGAGCTGGGCCGAGCGTAA
>Ga0194133_10004424_pt1 | contig 18847 bp, 15 predicted proteins | sample TA2KigOf40mmetaG_FD_155448 | JGI IMG/M metagenome (GOLD analysis project Ga0194133, IMG submission 155448) | Freshwater microbial communities from Lake Tanganyika, Tanzania - TA2015055 Kigoma Offshore 40m | ecosystem: Environmental > Aquatic > Freshwater > Lake | place: Tanzania: Lake... | reverse complement strand
AATTTTTAGCCTTTATTATGAATGTTAAAGGGTAGCTGTGAGCAAAAAAAATCTTTATTTTTTGTAAATAGCTGAAAAATAATTGATAGAGAAAGCCATAATGACCTCAATAAAAGGGGTTGTGAGTAGATTCAAGAATATCAGAAGAGCATAATTGATAATGAAGAAAACTTTTAAACAAAATTAATAAGTCAATGCCTTCCAAAAAATAATTGAATAAAAAGAGTTTGCCTCATAAGGCCAAAAAGCTCTCCAAATAGTCAAATCTTTAATGAATATCAAGAGGTAAGGATTTTGAGCCAAAAATATTAATTGCTAAAAAGCTGTAAATAATCAATTTTTTTGAAATACTTTTTAAGGTATTTTAGCAATAGTTGTGATTGGAAAAAACCTAAAAAATATATTAGATGATCACTAGGGTCCCTCTCAGCCATCTCCTTGTGAAAACCCACCGATTTACAAAAGTGAACCCTGAGACCCCACTATGACTTTTTCAATAGAAGATTATTAACAAATTTAGTAGCTGATATAAGATTATGAAATTTATATTTTAACAAGTTTCTGATCACTGTTACACCCTCATAAATTTTAGGCTCGGAATTTATTGATGTTTTCGCTATTGGCTAAAACCTCAATAAAATCCTAAGTTTATTAAATTGAAGTTATTTTTTCAGGGCTTATTTTTGAGTACTGCTCATAGAATTGAATAAAAAAGTTTGAATGCTCTATCACCATCCCTAAAATGGTAATAACGAGAATGCTAAAGCCCCATTTTTAAAAAGAGCAGCCAAGTTGCCGGCCCTGTAAAATAAAAACCTGTAAAGCTAGAAAAATTTGACTGAATAAAAAAGGAAGAATAGTTTTTTATAATTTATCCCAAAAAAATTCAGCTTGATACCATGTATAGTTCATGAGATAATTAATTTTAAAGATAAAATTTTGAAGATGTCAAAATAAGCTTTCCACACCTTGTATATCTTTCTAATCACTTCTTTGACACTTTGAAAGAGTTTTTACCTCATTTCCGATCTGTTCGTTGTTGATTGATCCACATTATTTCTTAACTGTATTGATGTGGAGGTTTTAGAAGTAACAGCTGAGTCTGTCCCATTTCTGGTCTCTTTGCTTCTGGAACTACTGTGATGGCTTCCTCCTGGTCCATGGTTTGTTGTATAGTCGTGCTGACACAAAAAAGATTATTAATATTACTTTTAAAACATAAATTTTTTTAATGATGGATAAAATTTGCTTAATATGTGAAATGCAAGTAGTCTATAGTTTGGTGCATAACAGTGCATAATAAACTACAAAATAAACTTGATATTATTTCTCTTCAATACAAAAAAAAAGTTTAACTGAAAAATCAAACTGTTTGACTGCATACTGGTTACCTTAAAGATATTCAAAACATTCCACTTTTTCATAAATTCTGGGGTCTTAAAGGTTTAAGAAAAATTTAGTAAAAGTTTGATAATTTCTTACATCATTTTTAGTGAGATTTCAATAAATGTTATAAAATCTGTTTCGATAGATGGGCTTGGCTTTTCGTATTTAATTTCAAAATTGAAAGTAACATTACTGGGAGATCATCTCCAACGTGTCGCTGAGTTAATAGAGTGATGGGACCTTCAGTTACAGTACTACTGCCAAACTTCTTGCTTTTTCCAGCGATATCTCGGAACTCCTCGGTAAAATCCTACATTTAATAAAAGCCATGCAATAAATAAAAAAGCCATGCAAAAATCAAAATGAAAAAAAAGTGAAAGCTGAGCTGCTTTCTCGTTATATCCTTTTCAATATCAGGAAAGGATGATTATTGACAAAAATCAGAACAGCTATGGTTTCATGCAGTTCCTCCATTTACTATAACCATACTTACTTCAAATTGTGGCCAATTCATGGCCATATTTACACCATGCGTGTTGGACCACCACCTGAGATCTTTCTCATGATCTGAATTGTTTATGGTGTGATAAAATTCTTCGTAAATTTGGGGAAGTCTAAAATTCAAACAATAAAAATTAGATACAAAATCCAAAGGTTCTATCGATTTATTTTTACTTACGTTTGATTTTCAGAAATGTTGAGACAATTTTGTATAACAAATAAGACCTCTTTGAAACATTGAAGTCTTTGACCTTCCATCATTTGACACTTTTCGAACACATCCGTCATATCTTCCATATATTTGGGGTTGTAATTATTTAAGTCGGTTAAGGCCTGATCATACTGTTCACGACATTTCTGAACTTGTTCTTTTGCCTTGTTTACACGATCTTGGAGTTTGCGAACCTAAGAAAAGTTACATTTTAGCATGCTCAAAAGATTATATTTAATTAGTTTTTAATCATGAATAAGCTCAAAACTTAAAGCGTAATCCAAACCTGATCTTGAGACAATGAGCTATCAGCATTTGCATTCCTTTCTTGATTTATCGCTGTTCGTTCATTTTTGCATGCATTGTGGTAATCTAATTTGCACTTGTTCACCTTTGCTAAATGTTTTGCCCATGGCTTCTGAGCTTTTTTGAATTGATCGTCCATTTCTTTTTTTTCTTTTAGCTGCATCATAGACTAAATAGAGATATTTAAGATTTTGCATCAAAAGGAGAAGAGCCTCTTATACAAACCACTTCTAATATCATACATAAAATTTTTGTTTTCAAAAAATCAATTAGTTATGGAAGTTTTACCTTGTGAAAGTTATCTTTTTGCCAGACCTTTATCTGTGTGTTTACTTTTGTCAGCTGTAAAAAAAGAAAACTTTGGTTAGTGTTGAAAATAGTTGTATGATTTTTTAAAAGCTTTTCAACATGCCAGATCATCTTTGACTCCATTGTGAAGCTCTGCCCTACGATCAGCCTCGACAAGAATAGACTTCCATGCAGCCTCCATTGTGCCATATTCTGGCCCTAAAATATAAAGTAAAAGTAAATTTCAGAGTCTTAGGACTTGATTTGATAATAGTGAAAAGTTTTTTGTCCAATAGTATAGAGCAAGAACCTATGGCTAATTCAATAAACCAGGTAGACGGGTATTTTTTGTGCGGGAAAAAATACCTAACCCTTCCGAGCGACTGGAAACATGTTCAATTAATTGATTCCATAGCACAACAAACAATAAAAAGATTCACTGGTATGGGACAACCGACAGGGGGGAGGGTTTCTTGCTAAATTCACTACATAACTTTGAACTTAAATATCTCTGCTTCTAGACAAGATATCAAAAATATGGTTGGTAAATTCTGAGCCACTAATATGATGATTATTCGCGCAAAGTTTCAGCTCTCTAGCTCCACTGGGCGGACTAGCTAAATTCACTAAATAACTTTGAACTTATAGATCTCAGTTTCTAGACAAGATATCAAAAATTTGGTCGGTAAATTTTGAGCCACCAATATGATGATAATTCCTGCCCTCTAGCTCTACTGGTGTGGGCGGAACAAGTTGTGGCAGACGAACACAGGACATCATGCTGTTTTCCTGCGAATCCCTATACAAAAATTCTCAACTTCCCCCCCCGAACGAAGCGAGGAAGGGACTAATCAAGATTCCTGAAGTTTTATAGGAGGTACCTTTTTCAATTAGGTTGTTCCACTTTGCTGACCAAGCTTTTAGTTGTTTGCTGTAAGCTTTTTCAATTTCAGCACGTTCTGTCACTAATGTCATCTAAACAATAAAATCCAAATTATACATTATATTTAATCCATTTATAAAAACTCTTACCAAATCACCACATAGCTTGTGGCCATCTTCAATGCGTTTCGTGGTTCTTTTGTAGTTCCCTGGCTCCCAAAATGAGTCAGATCCAACCGCAAATGTGTCTTCCGAATGATGGGACATCTTGGTCGGATTGAACGCCACAAAAGTATTTGTTTGCTTGAAGCACTGCACAACACAACACTTCTCAGTTCTGTTTCTTTTGAGGCAAGTGTGACGTGAGTTCAAGTTCAGATACGTAACTTTATAGACTCTTCACATCATGAGGTTTTTCTTGTTGTAATGTTGAAATCTAAAAAAGAAGTTTTGACGTTAAAACACTACTTTTCAACTTTATCTTGTCTCCATTGCTTCATTCCTGATAGCATGACATAATTACTTACTGTTTTGCATCTAAGATCAGATATGCAGATTTCTTATCTCCCCTAAACTTAATGAAAAGTCTTTCATTGATGAATCCTTCAAAACACAGGGTCATGCAGCAATAAAAAAGTAGCTTTCAGAAAGCAAAGGAAAATTTCAACAACTTTTTGCTTAAAAGTAATGGTAAAAAAAATCACAACAAATCCTTTAGATACACTTATATTAAAGTTGACCGATTGGAACTTTATGGCTTCTTAAAGATCTAAAATATCTTCTTTTTTTTGACCAAAAGAGCTGATTTTTTCCAATTTGAGAGAAAGGCTCAGGCATAGGTCGAACCTTAGATCTCTTGATCTTTAATTCTTATCAATGCAATGGTGAGCCTGTTATGTTGGTGAAATTAACTTTCTTATTGATAATTGATTAAAAATACTCACCTTCTCGTTTTGAAAGGTGGAAGGCATCAGGCGGTCTACCTCTTCTGGTACTTGAAATCTAAAAAAGAAAAATAACTTTTATAGATGTGCTTTTCTCTAATTTGAAACATAAATAGACTTTATTGGAGGCATCGTTTTGTAATTAAACTTTGAAACAAGAGAAAACAACTATTACAGCAAAGTTAAATTCGCCTTAATAAAATTTCCAACGTAGGGTTTTATTATTTACAATGTTATGGGATTAAAATATCTTCAATATCTATTAAACAAATTTTTTTGATGGATGAATCGTGTCAATTTTGTTGCATTTTTTTATTTATATGGTGCATAGTTTTAACTTGGATTGTTTTGCTATGAAAGCAAAGTCAAGTCATAGGTGTAAAATCTAGGGCAAGATAGGTAAGGCAAAGAAATGTTAATATCCGAGGGATGTGGGGCCAGCAGAAAATAAGTCAAACAATCTACAAGTTTTTATCTTTCAGAAGGGAATCAAAACTTGAAGCTTTTAACTACTATTTGTCTCTTCAATCAAGTTTTCAAAGAAAGGGATGAAAACAAATTGTTCCTTTTTCTTGACTTTACAGTTTTGTATTTTTTGGAATCATTGGGGCCGGAACATTCATCCATTTCCCATATATAACTTGAACAGGATGATTTATTGAAAGAATGAATTTGCTCCGACGATTGTCCTCATTAACACAATTTTAGATTTCTGTTTTGAGAACACACCCTTTTCTTCATCACATAGTTTAGCATCATGGAGAACTTAAAAAAATAGTTTCAACTCTAGGCCAAGTATAAAAGAAAAGAATCCTGTTGCAGCTTTTCTCCTTTAGCACATTATACTTGACGAATGAGTGCTGCTTTTCATAGTTTTTATCACTATCTGTTTTGATTCACAGACACGTTCGAAGCTTTCGTTTTCGTCTTGTGACCGTGTAAGCACCACTACTATCAGGCGAATAGACTGCGGGTCACATGTCTGGATAACGCCAACTGCCATGCTTCTCACGTTGGTTCGACCAACTACCGGGCAAATTATGTGTGATTGCTGGTGGAGTATGGGCTGGCAAACCAGGCTGAAAAGACAGATCCATCAAATATTTAAGATTGTCAGTGTGAAGTTTAGGTGATAATTTGGAGTTGTGCTTCACCTGTTGATCGGGTCGTGATGGATGGCCCCCACCACTTGTGACAGGTACTCCTGGTGCACTACCGGGTGGCCAACTAGCCGGGCTTGGTTGAGCTGAGTTATGACCTGGACCAACCTAAACGGAAAAAAATTGAAGCTATGTGAAGTCTCTTTTGAAAAATCAACTGGCAGTTACCTGTGTTGTAGTGACGTTCACCGGGGTGTTGAATGATGTCTGAGGGGGAAACACGTGATCATTACCAGATCCAGCAGCTGCAGATCCTTGCAAATTGCCAATAAGACTCCAATTCGCCTGACATTAGTGAAAACAACGGTCAATAACTCTCGAAATGGGAATTAGAAAATGAAGGAGGTACCTGATTAAGGGCTGCAACCATGGGATGGTTTATCGGCAAACCCAAGTTTACATTCATTCCCATGCCTCCAGATTGCTGACCAGGTTGGTGATTACTGGATAGCCCTAAACCTGCTATGTTTGGCATTTCGAGGGAACCTCGAGTACCAGCTCCAGCTCCTGTTGGAGTCCATCCTGCTCCACCAATACCCATTGGCCCTTCAAGTGTGAAACCTGCTTTGATTAAATAAGAAACATTTTTTGGTTTCAAATGTTTTTTTACCTCCATGCGATAAGTGCCCACTTCCTGCAATTCCAACTCCTCCACCGGTTCCGCTATTTCCTCCCATTCCTCGAGGCCCTTGAACATGGTGCATTCCACCTCTAGGGGGCCGTTGCATATGAGGCTTTGGAGCTGCATTTGAAATGTGAACAGAGACTCCTTTGACTATGTGGTCCTCTCCACAAAGGCTCTTAAAAAGATCAAAATATTAGAATTGCGTTCAAATTCCAATTTTCTCTATTTAAATTTCATGCATAAAAATTGTTACCTGTGCAATTTCAGGATCCAAGAAAGTAACAAAAGCAAATGCTCTAAAAGGTTTCGGTATGAAGACATCGGTGACTTCACCGTACTTAGAAAAGTACTCTCTCAAATCATCTCCATTGATATCTTCTGTACAGCGCCCGACAAAAACTTTGCAAGGAATTTGTTGATTTGACCCCTCCTTTGGATTTTAATTTTTTGAATAAACATTATGTTGATTGTTCAAGGAAAAAAATGAAAACCCGTGGGCTCTTACCTTCGAGTTTGGAATTTTTACATCGCACCATCTCCCATCAATCATATGTCTTTGGGAAAGAGCCCTAATCTGAGACTCATAGCTGGCAAAGCGGATGAATCCAAACCCTTTTGACTGGCCGGATTTAAGATCTTTCTTAATCTAGAAAAGAATCATCAAGTTAAACAGTTAAAATTAACATGAAGTTCATCTTTTAAAAAACAACCTGAGCCATCAGAACCTCGCCAAAAGCTTCAAAATATTTTCTAAGGTCAGATTCTGAAGTCTTCCATGGCAACCCCAAAACGATCAAATCTATAAAAAGAAAAGATATTATTAACTTAGTACTTAGTCGTTAATAAAAAATTTCAATTTTAAAATGTTAACACTATTAATAAACTGGTCTTACCAGAGCATTTGTTTCTCTCAACGCGTTTATTTTTTGCTATGGAGTTGTCAAGGGCTTGTAACTCATCTGACTTCCTTTTATCGGCTTTTGGCATAACTGTCACATAAACCTTTGAAAAAAAGTTTATAAATAAACTGACCTGAATGTTCTGGATTTGATAGTTTAAGAATGAAATTGATCGAGTCTATCTAATTTTGAACTTTTAACGAATTCGAGAATAGCCAAACTTAATTTCAACCCACCTGATTGCCCCATCCCGTTGCTATTTCGTGGGGGCAAAATAATTTCGAATCTGAAAGACGCACACCTCGCCATGACATCGATTCTGGGCTTCTGTATTTGAGGCCACAGGCACCTAAATGTAATGGAATGAAAAATTTAAAATGATTAATTTACTCCTCTAATGGCCCTTTCTCTAACGCTAAACTTTTTCAGCCACTTCCAAAGATACATCTTATCTTAAAACCCATTATATTATAGGTATCATCTGAAATCTAAACAAACTTTTAACCGTGTCTGAATGAGATCTCACCAGGGAATTGTCCCGTAAGCGTTGTTAGCAATAGTGACCCGTCTTCCTCGACAGGCAATTCCATAGGCTCATCGCCTTCTTCCTCTGCAACTTTGACAAAACTCATGTTTGCTTTTCACTTCAGACTTTTTTCAAACACTCGACCTCCAAATGAAGTGTGCCAAAGAGGAAGCCGTATTGATAACAGTAGAATAAATTAATATACTCTAATCAACCAACAACTTTAAACTCAGTAAGAACTTAGACTGCCAATGAGGATTTTAATCGATCTTAAATATTTTCATGCTCAAACTCTCAACCATTCTCACACATTTCATATCATACACGCACGCCAGCTAAAACGGAGAGGGAGATGAAGTTTGGACATTCTCTGGCACGGGCAGAATGAGACCAAGAGGGCATCCTGTGGGGTAGCTAAGAGGATGTGGAGCACCTCAACTGAAAAAGATATTTACCATAAATTAAGGCCAAATCAACTAAGGATATATTTGTATTTGTATTTGGTTCTTTGGCTTCATCTTACAATTTCATGTATGAGATACAAAAAATAGCACTTTTATATAAATCAGTACCTTGGTCCATTCGCACGTAAACTGTAGGTCAAACACTCCCTGGCTCACTCATTCTAGCCTAAAGCTAGCCAAGCCCAAGTCTAACTGAAAAATTAAAAGTATCTTTTTTAAATGGATATTATGGACCAATAGATATTGTAAGTTGAATGTTCGTTAAGTAATTCTCAGGATTGCTGTTTCCTTAGATACAAGCTTCAAGCTTAAAATTTCACTTAAAAAGTTTCTTGTGTGATAATCTTTTTGAAATAGAATCATTCTCTACAAATCAAATAACTTTTGTTAGAAATTAAAATGTAAAGATTTTGCAAAAATTTCAAAGTGACAGCCCTCAATTTTTTGAATGAATTTAAGGTTGGGTCACCTTTAACTAACCGCAAATCTCGATCAATAGAAAATCAACGGGGTCTGGTGATTTAATGATATCTATTTTCGCATCTAAGAAACTTAAATTGAGAAATTGGTAAATTTTGCCATTGCTTTAATCTTCAAAAAGTTATTTTACAAATGAAATTCTTGCCCAATGTTTGACAAGTTTAAAATGTTTTTCTGTTTGTCAGTTCATTAAAAATCAAAAGTTGTACAGAAATATAACTTATGAACAAAATAATGAGCATTAAAGATTCTTTATGAAAATTTAAAACTTACACCATTAAAGCAGTTCAAGTTTTCAAAATTGCCCCTAACTGTTAAGTTCGACACAATTTATTTCGTTTATTTAGATGAAGTGAATATAAATTCATCTTCTTAGGCAGATTGGCAGATCAGGCTGGACAACGATACAGCCAAAAGCAGCCGTGGTCAGCTGAATATGTCAACAAATTTCGGTCACCCAACCTCTTATCACCTGAAACTTTTTACTCATCAAAATATACTAGAAAAAGTATCTAATTTGCAATAAAAAAATTATTTTTTACTAGAAATGATATAAAAAGAATAAAAGACTTTTTTATGAAAATTTATTTATAATGGAATTTTTTGAAGTAAAGCCTTGAAGCAAGCCAACATCATAAATCCCCTCCTATTTTCAAATAATCCCTATGAACCTATGAGCTTTGTACCTCACCCTTGGACTCTATGTGCCCCTATCTTTTTTGCAGCGACCCATCCAGTCCTTCCCAAAGCTGTCCACTACATTTCAAACTATTTTTTCAAACATTCAAACTCATCGTAAAACTCTACCCATTTTAAGACAGACACTAAGACTGACAGGGATCTTCCATTCTTTACTTGAAATAAACCAACATTATAAATCCCCTACATCTTTGCAAATAATCCCTATGAACTCATGAGCATTGCACCTCACCCATGGACTCTATATGCCCCCTATCTTTTTTGCAGCGACCCATCCAGTCCTTCCCAAAGCTGTCAACTACATTTAGAACTATTTTCTCAAACATTCAAACTCATCGTAAAACTCTACCCATTTTAAGACAGACACTCTGACTGACAAATGAAGATGCTTTACATCTTATGGATCTTCCACCCTTTCCTGTCAGAAATATCGTAGTACACGCTCATTTCCCCTTTTCTTCGTGCTCCTTTTCCCCTTCCATAGTAAGTTCACCTAAACAGGCTGCCGTTACTTTCACTCCTGCATTTATTTCCTGCCAATATTCTACCCTCTTCTAAGAGGTCCGATATTTCTCGATCTGATCACCTTGATCTGATCTTTCCCTCATTTGTGTATATAAAGCATCACCTTCCCATTAATAAACAGTTTAGTATTGACTCTTTTCTTAATTGGGAAGGTCTCCACTGGGATTTTAGCTCATTACAATCACTTCTCCTACCGTCTCCGCTTCCGCTCCGACGCCCGCAGCACCGAACGCGCAAGAAGTGTCTTGTGACTTCATTGTGTAGTAAAGAAATAATGTATATTCAAAAAGTGAGAATATATTTCTAGATAAGAGAAAACTTTTTCATGATCATATCATGACAGTACAGAAGAATGGAGAGACAAGAAAATCCAAGAAAAAGTCCTAGGTTTCCTCCTGCTGCAGATAAAAGGTTGATGGTATCATAAACCACTGTCTCAACTCTTTCCTCAACAAGTGGGGTCTTGTAGAAAAGAGAGATGATGATTTCAGGAAGAAAGTCATTGCTCTTGACACCATTTTCTACCACAAGATCAGAGTTTTGATGGAAGTAACTATAATCCATCTCATACAAAACTTGGTCGCAAGGCAAAAGGCATCCAAAAAGGTTCAACCGATATTCATACAATGCTGACTCGAAAAAAGAAAAGGTGACTTGGGCCTCTTCAGGTGTTGAACAATTCAAGGTATCAGAGGAATCATACAACTTATGCAAACCTTCCATCAAAATTCAATTGATCAGATAAGTGAGGATTTTCAAAAACATATTCTAAATTCTACCAGGCAACGTGCAGTTCTTTCCCATGTATTTCTTTAAACCCTGTTGAATGCATGATTTCAATACATCTGTACCATCTGAAGAGCAGGGATTACTACTGGTCGAATATCTAACAATTCTCTTCTCAGCTAATCTAATAGAGATAAATTCCATTCCAGGATCCACTGTTGAAAAGTTGAAAAAAGTCTTTGACCGTTCAGTTGGGAATTGGGAAAAGTTCAGCCAAAATTCATCTCCAGGCATATGGACTATAAACTTTTGTAGAAAAGATTTGTGTATGAACTGGAAACTGGTGATTCATATGCTTTGCTCTTACCTGAATACTAACATTTTTGAAGATTTTCACATATGCCCTATTAAAATTAAGACTAAGTGATTCAATCTCATGAAGAGTAAAACATCGGCCATTAACTAACGTATCCAATTGGGATATTTGGAAAAATTTCTTTTTATGGTAATTTCGACTGAAGATGGACTCCTCTGGCCAAGCTGACTCTTCATAAAGGTGCTGGAAATAGTGTTGACCTGACAAATTGAATAAGAAATCTCAAATCTCATGCCAGGATGATAGTTTGAGAATGGGATCAAATGTACAGTGGGTTAAAACGTGATACTTAAATGGCCAACTAAAAACCTTAGTAGCCACGCCCAGGTCGAGTTGGGTAAATTTTTGATTGCTCAGGTTTGGTCAACATGGGTCAGCTTAATGTAATGAAAATTTTCCCCCAAAATTCCAAATTTTACAATTTTCAATCCGTTAGATCCAAAAAATTGAGACCCCAAAAATCTTCTTTCTTTGGGTTAGACAAACCTAGAAATTTTGGCCAGAGATGCAAAATTTTTAACTAATTCGAAAAAAAATTCATTAAATTTGGGTAAAAAAATCTGGTCGAAGCCGACAAAGTCCCTTATTTACTGCAGATCAGGGGTATCTTCGGGTCGTAGGTCACAGCCTACCTCTACACCAAAGGTAGCATAAGTCCTTTTAGGAGTGGGATTTTATCAAAATTTATTCAAAATTGAGCTAAAAATATTGAAAGTTCAGTTTAGCATTTGACAAGTGAAAAAAATATATGAAATTAAATCTACCTCTCTTTTTGAATGAAGGAATCGGACAAATTGATATTTTAGGAAGATTCTTTTTTTTCTCAGTGTCCAATTTGAATCGAATGTTAGTGGATGTAAAACCATCTTCATACTTGGACCAGATGCTAGTCATTGTCATCACAAAGAGAAACAAGCAGCCAAGATAGATTATTATTTTGGTGAGGTGAAACATGTTGGACCTTTTGTAATGAAGTTTGAAAGTTTTCTCTCCAAAAGCTGCATTTCAAAAAAGCGTGACAGAAAATTATTGGGTTTATTATCTTCCAATTTTTTTTCTTTGTCTATGAAACCCAATAAGGACAAACCCACTTCACTTAAAATGTTAGTTAACTTGGGTGGGTCTCTTTTTGTGATCTAATTCTTTTATTGAACTCAGGCAATCAATATAACAAGATATTAATTTTTATAAGAGTTGTGCCCCCCTCCTGTTCTAGGGAGGGAGGCAATACAAGAACAAGAATAGATTGTTTAATGTAAAATGGAATTTTCGACAATTTTTTTAAAAATTAAAATAAAGACAAAACCAAAACTTTCAATTGAATAGAACTAAAAGTGAAAAAATATAGCAAATATATATCTTCAAGTTACATTTTATAGAATGACTTCTTAAGTAGCACTCTGACTGAATCTTTAGATAGGGACTGATCGCACCATGGGTTAGTAATCTCCCCTAGGGCACTACCAATCCAGTTTTTAGTCATTTGTTTTCCTATTTTAGTTTTTGATGAGTCATAGGAGTAAATATATCCACGTTTTCTTCGTTTTGTATAGCAGTTTGCAGACGCCTCTCGGAGTAGAGTTTTTGGCTCCTTTCTATTGTACATGTTTAAGTACAAAGATGCAAGGGCAAATCTTGCCCATTTATCCGGTGTGAGGCGCTTAGTTTTCACAGTAACGGTTTCTCTGCTAACTTTCTGCCTGTAGTCTCTGATTATTAGTCTTAGGGCTCTGTAGTGCATGCTTTCAACAATACAGTACGTCTTTCTGTTAAGACTAGGGACAGGCCAGACACAGCTTGCATAATAGAGAATAGAGAAGATCTGCGCAGTTACGATGGTAATTGCTTGTTTTTGGGTGAGTTTGTTTCTAACCATTTTTACTCCACCCATGACCTTCATTACTCTTTTCTTGAGTGAGGTTACATGTGGTCTCCATGTTAGTTCTTTGTCAATTATGATTCACAGAGATTTTATTTTGGATTTAGACTCCACTGCAGCTCCTTTCACGTTGATGAGGATATTTGGGTTATCTTTACCAAAGAGGATGATTTCCGTCTTATCCTCATTTACCTTCATGCCTATTTCTTCTAAACATTCAATGTGTTTAGATAGGCAGACCTCAGTTTTATGAACAAGGTTCTCCAGATCTTCATCCTGGATGACGATATTGGAATCATCTGCATAGGAGGTAATGTGAGACGCAGATGGAAGTTTTCCCGCAATGATCCCAGTATAAAGATTGAATAATACGGGGCCAAGAACAGAGCCTTGGGGGCATCTTCTGTCTATTGATTTGATGCATGATTTTTTACCATTGATCTCCACAAAAAATTTCCTGTCAGTTAAAAACTCATTTAGAATGCCTAAAAGATCTGCAGGAATTTTGTCCTTCATTAAGTTGACAAAAGTGTCTGGTCGAAGCATATCGAATGCGGCAGACAGGTCTAGAGAGTATGCAAGGACATTTGACTTAGAGTCGAGTTTCTCACAGATATTATCTTTTACTTGCATGAGACAAGTAGTGGTGGAATAATCCCCCATGTTTATGTGCACCAATTAGTTCATCATAGTTTGGAAGTGACATTAGCCTGTGCAGTATACAACGCTCAAATAGTTTACTCAGAGATGATAGGTTTGATACTGGTCTATAGTTAGAAGGGATTTTTAGATCACCTTTTTGGGTATTGGTGTAACTTTAGCAAGTCTCCATTCATTAGGAAATCCATTTTTTAGTACCTGGTTGAAGATGTCTAGTATCACCCCAGGCCTTTTTTGGGCATAGAACTTTACAAGCCTCATGGGTACACCATCTGGGCCTGTACTCATTTTTGTTTTGTAAAATTTTAACGAGTTTATTAATTCTGTCATTGTAAAGTCCGTTGGTCTGCATTGTTCTTAGCTTCTTGCTGTTATGGGCTGCTTCCCCGATGTAAGTTTTGGGATTTTTTCTTTGAAGAAGTCCGCGAAACCGCCTGCTTAAACTTCATCATCGTTGGTAGTCAGACCATTTACAACAAGGTTTGCTTCAGTCACCTTAATCTTTCCTTGCATTTGGTTGACTAATTGCCAAAAGCTTTTGCAATTAACACCTTGCACTTTTATTTGGAATATTCTTTTCGTTTCATTCGTTATTGCTTTCTTTAGCTTTTTGTTCTCAGATTTAACTTTGTCTAGGTAGTGGGTATCATGCGAGGTATTATACTGTTTATATAGACAATCCCTTCTCTTTTTGATTTTTTCTACCTTAGGGTTTACTCAGTTGTAGGGCAGCCTTGTTCGAACTACACGAAGGGGAGCTAGCTTGTTCAGAAGGTATTCAAAGCTATTGGAGAGCTCATCAAGTGTAGATGGATCAGGCGCACCTGATACCAGACGTACTATGCTACGGGGGATGAGTTGAGTCCAGTCGCGTATAAGCTGCTTTTTGGTTTCCGGAACATGCCTGTTGTTAGCAATACTGACACAGATAAGCCGGTGGTCGCTCGTGGTGGTTTCAGAGAAGATTTCTTTGTTTTCTTTCTTGTTAGTAAGTACTAAGTCAATTGTGGACTCTTCCAGCACTATGCCTGAGTGCCTTTGGACTACCCTAGATCTAGTTTTAAAGTCCACCAATTGATATAAATCATTGTTGATTTGGAGACTATCTAGATATCTACCTTGGGGTGTATTGGCATCTCTAAGCGGGTAAATGTTAAAATCACCGACCAATGTTAAATCCTTTGTTGTCTTACTCGCATTTTCAAGGAGGCCAAAAAGGTAACCGAGGGAGTCAAACCCTGGCTGGCGGTAGTTTTTGAAGCCTCTATACACACCAATGATACGGCTGGATTTAATTTCTAGGATGATTAGGTTTTCACGTGATCCCTCAAGGGATCTATTTGATATTTCCAGATCCACTAATGAAGTACCATAAATTAAATTGACAGTCTTACTAACAAGATAGGTAAGACAAAATATCTTTGTATGTGCTCATTCCAAGTTTTAACTTTCCTTTCAGTTTATGATATTTTATGTTCATTTACCATTCAGGTGATTTCCAACAGGCTACCATTATTGTTTCTCATTCCTCCCTAAAGCAGTTCATTCCAAACAGACTTTCATTCGACCTCTTGTTGGTCCTGGCACTAACATTTTTAGCCCTCTTCAATTTTGCCAGAACATTCTGGCTCCATTTTTTTTATATAAACCTCTGTTCACTTATGGATGAACAGTTCAGTATAGATTCTTTTCTTGATTGGGAAGGCCATCACTGGGTTTTCATCTCTTGTCATAAGACCACAGCATCCATGTTGTTTCAAAAGCTCAGCTGACATGATTTATTGAACTAATCAAATCGATAAAATAACGAATGAATTTCATTAAAAGTTACATACCCTACATAAATCTTAAACTTTTGAAAAAAATCAATATATGGGCAAGAATTCTTCGATGCAAGTTATTTGTACAGTTTGGTGCACTAGTGAAAACTTTTCTCCGTTGCCATCGTTAGTATATTTTCAATTTTAGCATGTGGCATAGACATGGATTCTCTTGCCACTGAGTAAAGTGCAGTTCTAGCACGTATTTCGTCTGCTTGAAGCTTTAGCACTTCAATCTCATAATTCAGCTTTTCGGTTTTGAGATTCGCATTCTGGATATCTGCCTGAAGGCGAAGGACATTGGAACGTTGAATCTCTCTGGCTAGCCTTAAAGTTTCATTAAAACCTTTTTTTTAAAATGGCAAATGATTTTCAAAAAAAAGATTTTTACCTTGTCTTTTCCTTTAATTGGAGAATTTGAAGCTTCAGCAAACTAGTTTCAGATTCAAGCTTTCTCTTTTTAGCTACGTTGAGTTCAGGATCAAAGCCCACGTTTCCTTCCAAAGACGAATGGTGAAAGAAACTTTCTTGGTCAACAGCCTAAACACTAGTTGACATTGAAAGAGGTTTTGAGAAATTTAAAGGTAAATAGAAAATCACCATATCTTGTAAAGACATCGGCAGCGAATTTCGAGTAGTGTTCAAGTGATGGTCTATAAACAAAATGGATTATCTAGACTGTTTTTTGAAGACGAAATGGGTTTTACCTATGGGATCCCCATTTGTTTCATAAAGTGTGGGCGTCACCACAATGTTTTCACCATCTTGGTGATCTGCTCCGTTTTCATAGACGGTGGAAACTATTCCCATGCCATCATCTTCACCGCTTCCGCCAGCCCCGTTTACAATATCAATCACAATCTAAAACAGGTCTGCCATAAATAAAGGGCTCTGAGAAATAAAAATTGCCATTTTCAAACAATTTACTTTGTCCAAGTCGGTCATCCGATTTTCTGCCTGCCTTTTCATAGCAGCCCTTTTTAGGTTGCCCCATTCAAAGTCGCGGACACTCCGGACGCTTGGCAGATCTGCTCCAAGACTATAATAAATGATGGTATCAAAAGGTTGTTTTCATTTGTCAACAAAAAGCATCTTACCTTTGTAATCTATGAAAAATAGCTGTCCAGACAGCACCCTTTTTCTTCCGTGTCACATTGGGACCCACTTTGGCAAACAAAATGTGCTAAAAGAGAAATCGTAAAATGTTACACGACCATCAAAAGTGATCAAAGTAATGTCACTTTTCACATGTGTCTGGAGACATCTTAAACATCTAAATATTACAGTCAAGAAATCTCAAATGACTGACAAAATATTAACCTCTAACCTGATTTTGTTGAACCATTTTGACAAAAGTTTGCTTTTGAAGTTTGTTAAGCATCGCGTGATTGATTTTCAGAAGGAATAAAACAGAAAATGAAGAATGAAATTGATTTGTGCTAAACCTTGTCTTTGGTGTCACTGGTGTGTATTTTACGCCAAGTGGTGTCCAATGCCGATCTGCCCCGGCGATCGAGGCGATCCCGTCATCTATACCTACTTTTCTTCTCTCGCGTTTTGAGATTTTGCATTCATTTCGTTCAGCTGGTGGAACTGAATAAAGAAATTAGAAAAAGAAATATATCAGCAGCTGCTGCTTGCTGTGCCCGGCCCTTATTTTTACACACTATACGGCCGGCTCATGTGTAGATATCTGTGGCTCCATATATTTCTATACCAAAAGGGCGCAGTGCATGCTTTCCAGCTGTTTTGCTGCCCATTTCTTTTTTTAATCTTAATTTGAAGATTCGACCAGTACAAAGTAAAATTGATACAAAATTAAGATTGTAAAAATTGTTTTTGTATTCTAAATATTTAAGATTTGATCTTAAGTGTTGAATATCAAGGGTTTTTTCCTGAACTCAAATAACTGATGGGCAACAAAGCAGCTGATTTAGTTTTTGCAAAATTTAGAAAAAGTTAGGTGATTCGGAAAGGTGTCTTTTTCATACCCAAACCTCTCACAAAGCATGAAGATGATCACTAAATGTTTTTAGGAAACATCATCAAAAACATCAAACTATGAAGAAAATAAGGATTGAGTAAAAAAACAACCAATTATGTTCTTCAATCTATAATTTTTTGAGCCAGATTAATTTCATATTTGACAAGTAATTGATCACAAAATATTGGATGTCTTAGAGATTAAAAACCCATGCAACAAAAGTTTTTCATTTATTAAGACACTAGACATTTGTTTTCATGCTGAAATACAATTATAATAATAGGAATTATTGAAAAACGAAAATCAGAATAAAGTTACAGCAGAAAAAAATGTAGGAGCTTTTTAAAAAACTAGTAATTAATGATTAATTTTACAAGAGAAAAATTTATATTGCAATTTCAATAAGATATACATAATTAATTGAAGGGAAGTAAAATTAATTTTTTTCCCTTTATATATGGGTAAACAGTAATTTTTTTCATTCTAAATTACTTAAAACAATGAATTATGAGCTTTTACTGATTCTATTGATGTAAAAAAGTTTTTTGAAACAAAGGTTGAATTTTTATGGAAAAAAATTATTAATTAATTTTTAAGAAATTAAAAATTTTATTGAAAGAAACAAGGTGACTAAATTTCGCATCTTTTGTCAAGAACATCAAAGCACCCTAAAGATTGAACAGCATTTTTATTTAGAACAAAAAAAATCTTCCACCTCCACAAAAAGTCGTTAACATTTAGCTTAGGGCCTGAATAGAGCGTTTGTAGTCGACAAAGGCTTGTGTTTTTCCGTTGCCCAAAATACAATCTATCAAGTCACAGTGTTGGAGTCATTTCGCCAAACCTTTGGCAGCGGAGGTCTTCATTACTTGTTTTGAAATACTCTTACGCTCTACTAAAAAGTTTACTTTACAACAAGAGAAAAATATTATGTCTTCGCTAAACGGCCTAGCTTATTTAACTTATAGTGTAGGTGGCGGGCGAAAATTGTTCTTAAGGTCCCCGTTGTCTTGGATACTGAATGACAACAACTTCACGTCATTCTTCACCCACAGATTTGCTCAAAACTGAAAAAAAGTATTACCATTCTAACTGATATTAATCCTAAAGTTAATTACTGTAAAAAATAAGTGTAGTGTTTAATGTACAAAAATGACCAAAGAATCAAAATTGTGATTTATCATATCCCATTTTCTTTTTCACCAAGTTCAAATATTATCCACTATTTGGAAAGTTTTAGTATTGAAGAAGCAAGAAGGAAACCAAAGAAACAATCCATCATGATATTCTAAGGTAACTTTTATTTGGCTAATTTTGAAGAATACATTTGTTGTAGAATAATTACAAACTTGATGTTTGATAAGTTCCATAGACAAGTTAGCAACCTTCAATTTGAAATTATCTAGAAAATAAATCTACAGTTGATTCCCTTGGCATATGTGGTAAAATTAATTTGGTAGATGAAATCTCCAATTAATCAATACTCAAAAAAGTAGGTACTTAATG
>Ga0194133_10004423_pt1 | contig 18848 bp, 12 predicted proteins | sample TA2KigOf40mmetaG_FD_155448 | JGI IMG/M metagenome (GOLD analysis project Ga0194133, IMG submission 155448) | Freshwater microbial communities from Lake Tanganyika, Tanzania - TA2015055 Kigoma Offshore 40m | ecosystem: Environmental > Aquatic > Freshwater > Lake | place: Tanzania: Lake... | reverse complement strand
CCCAATGCGGTCGCCATCCGCGGCTTCGATCCGAACCTGACCGCGGTCACGATGGACGGTTCCCAGTTGGCCAACGCCTCGGGCAGCGCCGCCAACCGCTCCTTCCTGTTCACCCAGGTCTCGATCAACAACACCTCCCGGATTGAGGTGACCAAGGTCCCCACCCCGGCCAACCCGGCCGACGGCATCTCCGGCACCGTCAATATGGTGAGCAAGAGCGCCTTCGAGCGCAGCCGGGCCCAGTTCAATTACCGCGTGACGATGACGGCCAGCAGCGACGGCCTGCAATGGAAGCGCCAGCCCTTCCCCTTCGACACGCGCGAGCGCCGGATCAAGCCCGGCTTCGACTTCGATTACACCCTCCCCATCTCCAAGGACTTCGGCATCGTCTTCACCGGCCTGTCCTCGCAGCAGTGGAACGAGCAGAACATCTCGGGGATGACTTGGAACGCCACCGCCGCGAACACGGGCGCCTCGCCCTCTCGGCCGTTCCTGCAGACCCACCAGATCATCGACGCCCCCAAGTGGTATACCCGCGATTCGACGAGCCTGAAGGCCGATTGGCGCGTCTCTCCCAACTCGGTCCTCTCCCTTGGCGGCCAAGCCACTTATTACCGCGACAAGAACGGTAACGTGAACCGCTCGGCCACCGCGGGCACCAACCCCACCCCGAGCATCGCGGGCGGCACCGCCCTGAGCTTCAGCCCCGACACCACGATCGGCGCCACGGGCCGCGGCGGCGTGACCTTCTCCGGCAACGCCATCCACATCGCCGCCCGGACGCTGGGCACCAATGCCCGCTACCGATTCGACAACGGCACCTGGCGCTTTGATTCCGGCGCCCACCTTTCGACCTCAAAGACTTGGCGGCGCTACCACGAGAAGGGCAGCTTCAACCAACTGAACATCTCGATGCTCAATCCCGTGCGCGTTGCCTTCGAGGGCATCGCGCCCGACCATCCGGCCCGCATCCGCGCCTTCGACAACAACAACCGGGAACTGGACCTGAATGACGTCAACAATTACCGGCTGACCACCGCCACCTCCAACGCCTACCGCGACCACAAGGAGAACCTCTGGGGCGGCGACGCCCTCCTGCGCCGCAACCTGACGATTCTGGGCATCAACTCGTCCCTGCAGGCGGGCGGCCTGTTCCGCTCGCAGGAGCGCGACCGGCGCGAGTGGAACCGCCAATGGACCTACAATCCGGCCACCCCGGGTGACTTCTCCCCCGCCCCCTTCCTCGCCCAAGTCTACAAGAACCGCCCGAACTACTTCGGCTTCGGCAACATTCCCTGGACCTCGACCAACGTCGCCGTTGAGGCCTGGAAGAAGAACCCCAGCCTGTTCGTGCAGACCCCGGCCCAGGTGGTCGCCCAGGAACAGAGCCGGATCGTGGCCTCGGAATGGCTGCGGGAACAGGTCAAGGCCCTCTACCTGCAGGCGGAGGCACGGCTGCTCAGCAACCGCTTGATCGTGCTCGGCGGCGTGCGTTACGAGGAGACCACCGACCTCGGCCAGGGCCCCGTCTTCGAGCCGGCCAATGTCTGGCAGCGCACCGCCTCCGGCGCCTTCGTCCGCAACGCGGCCGGTCAGCGCGTGCGCCGCCCTGAAGCCGGCGCCGTCGGCTCGATGGAGGAACTGCGCTTGATCCGCCTGGAGCGGGCCAACCGCGCCGAGCGGTCCTACGACGGATATTATCCCAGCCTACACTTCACCTACAACGCGACCGCCAATCTTCTCTTCCGGGCGGCCTACGCAAAGACCTACGGTCGGCCGGACTTCACCAACATCGTCCCCAACGCGACCATCAACGAGGCCGATCTCGACGAGAACGCGGATCCCACCGCGATCCGCGGCAACATCACGGTCCGCAACACCGGCCTGAAGCCCTGGACCGCCGAGAATTACGACCTCTCCGCCGAATATTACACCGATAGCGGCGGGATGCTCACGGCGGGCGCCTTCCGCAAGGACATCACCAACTTCTTCGGCACCCTGCAGACCTTCGCCACCGCGGAGGACCTGGAGAACTTCGGCCTCGATCCCCGGTACGTCGGCTGGCAGCTCAACACCACCATCAACTCCGGGGACGCGAAAGTCTCCGGCTACGAGCTCAATGTCCGCCAATCCCTCGCCCCCTTGGGCTCCTTTGGCCGGCATTTCACCGTCTTCGCCAATTACACCAAGCTGCGCCTTGCCGGCAGCCGCACCGCGGACTTCAACCGCTTCATTCCGGAGAGTATGAACTGGGGCGTAACCATTACCCGCAACCCAATCACCTTGATGGCGAAGTGGCATCACCGTGGCGAACAGAACCGCGGTCCCTCCTCCGGACAGGGCCCGCTCGCGTCCGTCTATCAAGCCGCGCGGACGACCCTCGATTTAAACCTGTCCGTTTATCAAGCCGCGCGGACGACCCTCGATTTAAACCTTACCTACCAAGCCTCCAAGCGCATCTCCCTGTTCATCAATTGCCGCAACGTGGCCAATGTTCACTTCAACGCGTCCCGCTACCAGGCCGACACTCCCGCCTACGCGCGGCGGTCCTCGGCCAACTCCTACGGGGCCCTTGGTTCCTTCGGCCTGCGGGGCACGTTCTGAGCGCCATTTGAGCCGGCCGGGGCCACGCGGGACGTCCGGGATCAACCCAGGCGTCCCTCCGCCGGACCGGGACGTCCGGGATCCACCCGGGCGTCCCTCCGGCGGACCGCGCCTCAGCTGGCGCGAGCCTTGGCCTTGCGCTTCTCGACGCGCGAGGATACCAGAATCGAGATCTCGAAGAGCGCGTACAAAGGACCCGCGAAAATGCTCTGCGTGAGCGGATCCGGGGTGGGCGTGACAATCGCGGCGATGACGAAGATCAACACGATGGCATGCCGCCGGTACTTGCGCAGGAAGGCGGTCGTGAGGACGCCTAGCCAGACGAGCAGCACGACGACCAGCGGGAATTCGAACACCGCGCCGGAACCGAGGACCAGCCAACTCATCGTCGAGAAGTAGTTCCCGGCCGTCCAGCGGGTTTCCAAGCCAAAGGCCTGGTTGAGTTCGATCGCGATCCGGACTGTGCTGGGCATCAGCAGAAAGAAGCTGAAGCTCGCCCCGAGCAGGAAGAGAAACAGGGCCGCGAAGCACATCGGCTTGACCGCGCGCAATTCGCGATCCGTCAGGGCCGGGGAAACGAATTGGCTGATGAAGAAAAGGATAAGCGGGCTGGCGAGGAGGAGCCCCCCGAACACGCACAGCTGGATGATCATATTGAACACCTCCAAAATCGAGAGGGTGCCCAAGCTGGTGTCCAATTGGGGGTAGTCCTTGGCCACGGTCAGCAGAGGCCATTTTAGCCACTCCATAAAGTTAGTGGCGAAGCTGCCCACGAGGACCGCGCAGATCACGAATGCGACCACGCTCTTGATCAGTACCCCCCGCAGCTCGTCGAGGTGTTGCCAGAATCCCATCGGCTTCTCGCGAGTGGACGGCAGGGCCTCGGCGGGCACGTAGGGATCGTCAGGAACTGGGTCGGGCAAAGTCACAACGCACGGAAAGACTATCATACTGGCGGAAATCCCGGAAAACGGAAGCGCGATGTGCGGTATCGGCCGTGAACGCGCCGGCGGGCCCGCTGCGCCGTTGACACTCCAGGTGTCCCCCCTATTGCGTCTGGCGCTCGTGCGCCCACGCAGGCGCGACCCTTTCCAAATCCTTAACCACACCACGATGGCTGCCAAAAAAACCGCCCGTAAACCCGCAACGAAGGTCAAGGCCTCCGCGAGGCAACCCGCCTCCAAAGGCCCGAAGTACGTCTACACCTGGGGGGCTGGCCGCGCTGACGGCGACGGCTCGATGAAGCCCCTCCTTGGCGGCAAGGGCGCCAACCTCGCGGAAATGACCCGCATCGGCCTGCCGGTGCCCCCGGGCTTCACCATTACGACGGAAGTCTGCACCTACTTCTACGCCAACCGGAAGACCTACCCCAAGCAGCTCCAAGCCCAGATGGAGGCCGGCGTCGCCAATATGGAGCGCATTATGGGCACCCGCTTCGGCGCCACCGACGGTATGCCCCTGCTCGTCGCCGTCCGCTCCGGCGCCCGCGACTCGATGCCCGGGATGATGGACACTATCCTCAACCTCGGCCTGAACGACGCCTCGGTGCTTGCGCTGGTGCGCGCCACCCAGAACGAGCGCTTCGCTTGGGACTGCTACCGCCGGTTTATCCAGATGTACGGCGACGTCGTCCTCGGCGTGCAGAAGCGCGAGAACGAGGACCACGAGCCGTTCGAGACCGTCATCCACACCTACAAGCACGAGGTCTACCACGCCGACATCGAGGACTCGAAGCTGACCGCCGCGGACCAGCAGGAGCTGGTGCGCCGCTTCAAGGCGCTGGTGAAGGAGCGCACCGGCAAGGTGTTCCCAGACAATCCCTGGGACCAGCTGCGGGGCGCCGCCGGAGCCGTCTTCAGCTCCTGGATGAACGACCGCGCCAAGGTCTACCGCCGCAAGTACAACATCCCGGAGGCCTGGGGCACCGCGGTAAACGTCCAGGCGATGGTCTTCGGCAATACCGGGGACACCTCCGGCTCCGGCGTGGCCTTCACCCGCAACCCCGCTAACGGCGCCAACGAGTTCTACGGTGAACCGGCTCCGGCGTGGCCTTCACCCGCAACCCCGCTAACGGCGCCAACGAGTTCTACGGTGAATTCCTGATCAACGCGCAGGGCGAGGACGTCGTCGCCGGCGTCCGCACGCCCGAGCCGGTGCTCAAGCTGAAGGACCAGATGCCCAAGACCTACGCGGAGCTCCTGAAGGTCCGCCAGATCCTGGAGAAGCACTTCAAGGACGTGCAGGACGTCGAGTTCACGATCCAGGAGGGCAAGCTATTTATGCTGCAGACCCGTAACGGCAAGCGCACCGCGGCCGCCGCCCTGAAGTTCTCCATCGATATGGTGAAGGAGAAGCTGATCAACTGGCAGACCGCCATCCTGCGCAACCCGGCCGACCAGCTGGAGCAGCTCCTTGCCCCGATCTTCGATCCCGCCGAGATCAAGAAGGCCAAGGTAATCGCCACCGGCCTCCCCGCCGGCCCGGGCGCCGCCACCGGCAAGGTGTACTTCAACGCCGACCGCGCCGTCCAAGCCGCGGGCCGCAACGAGAAGGTGCTCCTCGTCCGCGTCGAGACCTCCCCCGAGGACCTGCGCGGAATGATCGCCGCGGAGGGCATCCTCACCGCCCGCGGTGGCGTCTCCTCGCATGCCGCCCTGGTCGCCCGCCAGATGGGCAAGGTCTGCGTCTGCGGCGCCTCCTCGGTCCACATCGACTACGAGGCCAAGACGGCCACCATCGCCGGCCAGGTCTTTAAGGAGGGGGATCACCTCTCCATCGACGGCACCTCCGGCACCGTTTACGCCGGCCAGATCAAGACCGCCCCTTCGGAGATCATCTCTGGCCTGCTGAACGGCGACAAGACCGCCCAGTCGACGGAGAAGTTCCGTAGCTATGCCCAGCTGATGAAGTGGTGCGCCAAGGTCACCAAGCTTCAGGTCCGCACTAATGCGGACACCCCGGAGCAGACCGCCAACGCCATCGCCTTCGGCGCGACCGGCATCGGCCTCACCCGCACGGAACATATGTTCTTCGAGGGCGACCGGATTGACGCGATGCGCGAGATGATTCTCGCCGACTCGCTCGAGGCCCGCCAGACGGCCCTCGGCAAGCTGCTGCCCTACCAGCGGGCGGACTTCCACGGGATCTTCAAGGCCCTCAAGGGCTTCCCAGCCACCATCCGGTTCCTCGATCCGCCGCTACACGAGTTCCTGCCCCACTCCAGCGAGCAGCAGACGGACCTGTCCCGGAAGCTTGGCATCAGCGTCGAGAAGATCATGGGCCGCGTCCACGAACTCCACGAGTTCAACCCGATGCTCGGCTTCCGCGGCTGCCGCCTCGGCATCCGCTACCCGGAGATCACCGCGATGCAGGCGCGCGCGATCTTCGAGGCCGCCGCCGATGCCAACAAGCAGGGCTACAAGGCCAAGCCGGAAATCATGATCCCGCTGGTCGGCTTCAAGAAGGAGCTCGATCTGCAGGTCGCGATCGTCCACGACGTCGCCAAGGCCGTGATGGCCGAGCGCAACACTAAGGTCGCCTACTCCGTGGGCACGATGATCGAGATCCCCCGCGGCGCTCTCACTGCCGACGAGATCGCCGAGACCGCCGAGTTCTTCAGCTTCGGCACCAATGACTTGACGCAGACCTGCCTCGGGATGTCCCGCGACGACTCCGGCTCGTTCCTCCCTCCCTACCAAGAGGCGGAGATCGTGACGAAGAACCCCTTCGCCTCGATCGATCAGACCGGCGTCGGCCAGCTGATGAAGATCGCGGTCGCGAAGGGCCGCAGCAAGAATCCAGGCATCAAGCTCGGCATCTGCGGCGAGCACGGCGGCGACCCGGACTCGGTGAAGTTCTGCCACCGCCTCGGGCTCACCTACGTCAGCTGCTCCCCCTACCGCGTCCCCGTGGCGCGGCTGGCGGCGGCGCAGGCAGCGGTGACCGACCTGAAGGCCGCTCGCAAATAATCGCGCCCCGCGCGAACCACGAGGCCCCGCGTCCCCCTCGGACGCGGGGCCGTTGCTTTTCCGGATTCGGCGAGGCCGCGGCTGGACATCAAAGCTCCGGGCCAACCTCCGGGGCCTGGCCAGACTCTTGCGGCGAGGCCCGCCCTCCGTTCGCTTCCAGCGCGGCCGCCGGCTGGGCGAGCGTGAGGGCGAGGGCGCCAGCAGCGCCGCAACGGAGTCCGCACGAGAGCCAAATCAGGACTGGACCACGGCCGGGAAGAAGGTTGTCGCCCGCCCGCCGCCTGTCTCAGGCTCCCGCCACCCCTATGCCCCCCTCCCCTGCCTTTCCCGCCATTCCGCGCGGTCCGGCCGCGATCCTGCGCCAGATCGGTCCCGGCCTGATCATCACGGCGACGATTGTCGGCTCCGGCGAGCTGATCGTGACCCCGAAGCTGGGAGCGAGCGCGGGCTTCACGCTGCTGTGGTTTATGATCCTCGGCTGCTTGCTGAAGGTATTCGTGCAGATCGAACTTGGCCGGCACACGGTCACCACCGGGACCTCCTCGTTGCAGGCGATGGACGCGATGCCCGGGCCGCGCTGGCGGGTCTCGTGGATGGTTTGGATCTGGGCGGTGATGTTCATCGCCACGGTCTTCCAGATCGCGGGGATGCTCGGGGGCGTGGCCAGTGTGCTCGCATTGGCGGGGCTGCCGCTGCCGAAGGCGGTGACCGCCTGCCTGATCGGGGGCATCACGGCGGTACTGCTGGTCGTCGGGCGCTACCGAACCGTGGAGAAGGCCTCGACGGCGATGGTGGTCGCCTTCACCGCGTGCACGGTGGTCGCGGTGGGCGCCCTGCAGTTCACTCCCTACGCGATCACCGGCGCCAACTTGGCGGAAGGGTTGAGCTTCAAGCTGCCCGCGACCTTCACCGTCGCGTTCGCGGCCTTCGGGGTCATCGGGGTCGGCGCCTCGGAGCTCATTTATTACCCCTATTGGTTGATCGAGAAGGGTTATCCCCGCCACGTCGGTCCCGCGGATGGGTCGCCTGGTTGGCTGGAACGCGCGCGCGGCTGGATCCGGGTGCTGCACACGGACGCTTGGGTCTCGTTTGTGGTCTACACGGGCGCGACACTCGCGTTCTACCTGCTCGGGGCGGCGGTGCTAGGGCGGCAAGGTAAGGACTTTTCCAACGCGGATATGATCCCGACGCTCTCCCGGATGTACGTGGAAACCTTCGGGCCTTGGAGCCTCTGGTTATTTCTGATCGGCGCGGCGGCGGTGCTTTACTCGACCATCTTCGGGGCCACCGCGGCCAATACCCGGCTGATCACGGATGCGCTGGAGGTCTTCGGCTGGCGGCGGAAGGGGGACGAGGAGCAACGGCGCCGGAGCATTCGGATGCTGTGCGTGGCGTTTCCCGTCATTTGGACGGTGCTGTACCTGCTGGTCGGTGAACCGCTGACCCTGGTGCTCGTCGGGGCGATCGCGCAGGGCCTGATGCTGCCGTTCCTCGCGATCCTCGCCCTGCGGCTGCACTACAAACACACGCCGCCCGAACTGCGGCCGGGGCTGCTGTGGCGGATCGGGCTCTGGTCGGCCGCCGCCTGTATGGTGACGGCTGGAGCCTACCAAGTGGCCAGCAAGCTCTGGTAACCCTGTCCGCGGGGCCGGTCAGGCTCCGTGGCAGTTCTTGAACTTCTTGCCGCTGCCGCAGGGGCAGGGCTCGTTCCGGCCGATCTTGGGGGTTTCCCGGCGAATCGTGACCGCGGGCAACACGATCTCGTCCTCCGCGGGCGCGGCAGGCGCCGCGGCGGTCCCGCCGGTCGAGACGGTGGTGGTGACCGCGGGCGCCGCCCCTCCGCCCTCCTGCGGGCCCTGAGCGCGCGCGGTGCGGCTGAGCAGGGCCAGCATCTGCTCGAACGAATCGAGATTGGAGGCGCTGCGGAACAGCCCCGTGCAGATCTGGAGGCGGACGTTGCCCATCAGCTCCTCGAAGTACTTGTAGGCCTCGCCCTTGTACTCGACCAAGGGGTCCTTCTGGCCGTAGCTGCGCAGTCCGATCGAACGCCGCAACTCCTCCATCTCGGTCAGGTGCTCCTGCCAGTGGTGGTCGATCGCGTTGATCACCACATAGCGTTCCAACGAACCCAGGGCGGCTGGATTCTCGACAGATTCCTTGACTGCATAGGCCTCGCGGATGCGAGTGAGCATCCTCGCCACCAAGGGGGCGGCATCATTGCCCGACAGTTCCTCCACGCGGATGCTGATCGGGAAGTGGGAGTTGAGCCAACCGACGACGCCCTCCAGGGAGGTCTTGGTCGGACCGACCTTCTCGCCGAAACCGGCCACCTCGAGCCGATGGTGGAACTCCTCCTCGATCTGCTCGAAGATGATATCCTTGGGCCGGTCGGCGTGGATGGCCGCATTGCGGATCCCATAGACCACCTCGCGCTGCTGGTTCAGGACGTCGTCGTATTGGAGCAGCCGCTTACGGATGGAATAGTTCTGCTGCTCCACCTTCTTCTGGGCGCTCTCGATCGAGCGGTTCAGCCAAGGATGCTCCAGCTCCTCGCCCTCCTGCATCGACCCCTCCATCAGCTTGGAGGCTAGGTTGCCCTGCAGGAAGAGGCGCATCAGGTCGTCCTCAAGCGAAAGGTAGAACTTGGTCAGCCCGGGATCACCCTGGCGGGAGCAACGCCCGCGCAGCTGGCGGTCGATGCGCCGCGACTCGTGCCGCTCGGTGCCGATCACGAACAGGCCGCCGAGGTCGCGCACGCCCTCCCCGAGTTTGATGTCGGTGCCACGGCCGGCCATATTGGTGGCGATGGTGACGGCGCCGCGCTGGCCGGCGCGGGCCACGATGTCGGCCTCCTGCTGATGGAACTTGGCGTTCAGCACCGTGTGGATGATGCCGGCGCGCTTGAGCATCCGGGAAAGCACCTCCGAGGACTCGACGCTGACCGTGCCGACCAGCACCGGCTGACCGCGCTTGTTCGCGCCCTCGATCTCCTTGACCACGGCAGCGTACTTGTCGCGCCGCGCCTTGAAGATGGAGTCGTTGCGATCGATGCGGATACAGGGCTTGTTGGTCGGGATGACCTGCACCGCGAGGCGGTAGATGTCGTTGAACTCCGTCGCTTCGGTCTCGGCCGTGCCGGTCATTCCGGCTAGCTTCTCGTACATCCGGAAGTAATTCTGGATGGTGATGGTGGCGTAAGTGCGGGTCTCCCGCTCGATCGCGACGCCTTCCTTGGCCTCGACTGCCTGATGAAGCCCGTCCGACCAGCGGCGTCCAGGCATCACGCGGCCCGTGTTCTCGTCGACGATCAGCACCTTGCCGTCGGGCGAGACCACATATTCCACATCCCGCTCGTAGAGCGAATAGGCGCGGAGGAGCTGGGAAATGGCGTGGATCTCCTCAGAGACCCCGGCAAAGCGTTGCTGCGAGGCCAGCTTCCGCTCCTCGCGCTGCTCGGGGGTAAGGCTGGTCTCCTTCTCCAGATCCGAGAACTCCGTCGCCAGATCCGGCAGAACGAAGGCGTCGGGGCTGTCGGGACGCAGCCGTCGCCGGCCGATTTCGGTGAGGTCTGCCTGGTGCTGACGCTCGTCGATCACGAACAAGAGGTCCTCTTTGAGCCGGTACAGTTCCTCCTTGTTGAGGTCGGAGTTGAGCTCCGTCTCCGTCCGGTCAAGGGATTTCCGCCACGCGCCGTTCTCCATCAAGCGCAGGAGCTGCTTGTTCTTGGGATGGCCCAACTTGACCTGCAGCATCTTGCGGGCGGCTTGGGTCAGTTCCTCATCCCTCGCGCCGGCCCTCTCCAAGAGCTCCTTGGCCTCGCCGACGATCCGGTTACAGAGGCGGATCTGCTCGTTGACCAATTGGTCGACGGCGGGCTTGAGGCGCGTAAAGGGCTGCTCGCGTTCGATCGGGGCGGGGCCGGAGATGATCAGGGGGGTCCGTGCCTCATCGACCAGAATGGAGTCCACCTCGTCCACGATGCAGTACCAATGGTCCCGCTGCACCTGGTCCTCGCGGCGAGTGGCCATCCCGTTGTCGCGCAGGTAGTCGAAGCCGAACTCGCTGGCCGTGCCGTAGGTGATGTCGCGGCCGTACATCTCCCGGCGCACCTCGGGGGGCATCTGCTGCTGGATGCAGCCGACCGAGACCCCAAGGAAAGTGTAGAGGTGGCCCATCCACTCGGAGTCGCGGCGGGCGAGGTAGTCGTTGACCGTCACCAGCTGGGTGTTTCTGGCCGCCAGCGCGTTGAGATAGAGGGGAAGGGTAGCGACGAGGGTCTTGCCCTCGCCGGTGGCCATCTCGGAGATCCGACCCTGATGCAGGGCGAGGCCGCCAATCAGCTGGGTGTCGAAATGCACCATATCCCAGCGCAGCTCGTGGTCGCAGACGACCACCGTGCGGCCGGCGAGGCGCCGGGCGGCGTTCTTGACCGCGGCAAACGCCTCGGGGAGCACAGCATCGAGGGCGGCGCGGGGGTCCGCGGCGGCGGCGACCCGGGCCCGGAACTCGGCGGTCTTGGCCTGCAGGGCATCGTCGGACAGCTCCTGGTAGGAACGCTCCAGCTCATTGATGCGCGCGACAATGGGTCGCGCCTTCTCGAGGAACTTCTTGTAATGCCGACCAGAAAACCGCTTGAGCAGGAACGAAAACATCAGACGGGCGACGGTAGGTCCGGCGGGGACCTTGGCAAACGACAAATGGCCGGCCTAGCAGGGTCGCGCCCCCGCGGCGGCGCGGGCCCGGTCACGCGTGGTCGCGGAAGTAGGCGATGGTGCGACGCAGGCCCTCCTCGAGCGGCACGCGCGGCTCCCAGCCGAGGGTGCGGCGGGCCAAAGTGATGTCCGGCTGCCGCTGGCGGGGATCGTCCGCCGGCAAAGGCTTGTGCACAATCCTGGAGCGCCCACCGACCAGCTTGAGGGTGAGTTCGGCCAGCTCCTGCATTGTGAACTCGCCCGGATTGCCCAGGTTCATCGGACCGACCGTCTCGGTCTGCGCCATGAAACGCACGAACCCCTCGATCAGGTCGTCCACGAAGCAAAACGAGCGGGTCTGGGTACCCTCGCCAAAGACCGTCAGGTTCTCTCCGCGGAGGGCCTGCACGATGAAGTTCGAGACCACCCGGCCGTCGTTCGGGTGCATCCGGGGTCCGTAGGTGTTGAAGATCCGCACCACCCGGATATCCACTTTGTTCTCCCGGTGATAGTCGAAGAACAGCGTCTCCGCGCAGCGCTTGCCCTCGTCGTAGCAGGAGCGGCGGCCGACCGGGTTGACATGGCCCCAATAGGCTTCCGGCTGCGGATGCACTTGCGGGTCCCCGTAGACCTCGCTGGTGCTGGCCTGGAAAACGCGCGCCTTCACCCGCTTGGCGAGCCCGAGGCAGTTGATCGCACCCATCACCGAAGTCTTCGTGGTCTTGATCGGGTTGAACTGATAGTGCAGCGGCGACGCGGGGCAGGCCAAATTGTAGATCTGGTCGACCTCAAACTTGAAGGGGTCGATCACGTCGTGACGGACCAACTCGAAACGGGGATTGGCCAGCAGGTGCGCGATGTTGCGCTTCTGGCCGGTGAACAGGTTATCGAGACAGACCACCTCGTGGGCTTCGGCCAGCAGGCGATCGCACAGGTGGGAACCAAGGAAGCCGGCGCCGCCGGTGACCAGAATGCGCATAGGAACAGGCTGGCGACAACGATGGGCCGGGACGAGCAAAACCTCTGGGAAGGCCAACCCGTGGCTGCGCCGTAGCGCCAATCTGGGCTTGCGCCCCCGCGGGCCGACGCGCCTATCATCCGGATCGCACCTATACCTATGCGCCTAATCCCCCTCCTGCTCTGCGCCCTCCTCGCCATTCCCGTGGCCGCCCAGACCTCCGCCCGCACCGGCGTGGTCACTGGGCAAGTGATCAACCAGAACACCGGTGACGTCCTGACTAGCGCCTTTGTGGGCGGGGCAGCCTCCTCGCTGGTAGGGGCCACGGACAACAACGGGATGTACCGCCTAGTGCTGCCCGAAGGCCCGCAGACCATCGTGGTCAGTTACTCGGGCTTGGATGAGCAGCGCTTCGGCATCGAGGTGAAGGCGGGCCAGGAGGTGCGGCGGGACGTCGCCATGACCTCCGCACTCTATAAGATGGATAAGTTCGTCGTGAAATCGATCCGCGAAGGCCAGGCGGCAGCGATCAACGAGGAGCGTTCCGCCGCCAATGTGAAGACCGTCGCGGCCATCGACGCCTTCGGCAACCCGGGCGCCGCGGTTGGCGAGCTCATCATGCGGCTCGCTGGCATCGCGGTCGATGGTTCCGGCGGTAAGGTCGACGCGATCTACGTGCGCGGGATGTCCCAAGACTTCTCCTCCCTCCTAATGGACGGCAACCAGATCGCGGTCTCACAACCCGGGCGCCGCGGTTGGCGAGCTCATCATGCGGCTCGCTGGCATCGCGGTCGATGGTTCCGGCGGTAAGGTCGACGCGATCTACGTACGCGGGATGTCCCAAGACTTCTCCTCCCTCCTAATGGACGGCAACCAGATCGCGGTCTCAGGAGGCTCGTCGGTAAGCTTGGGCAACGTCTACTTCGGCCAGGTGAGTTCGGGCAGCGTCGCCTCCCTGGAGGTGATCAAAGCACCGACGCCGGATATGGACGGCAACGCGATCTCCGGCTACCTGAACCTCCGTACCAAGCGCGCTTTCGACCGCGCCCCGGGCCGAGTCATCACCCTCACGGCCGGCTACACCTACATCAAGGACTACCAGCACAGCAGCGTGCCCTTCAGCACGCCCCTCGAGCCGTCGCTGATCGACGTCAATTACTCGGACGTCCTGAGCATCTTCGGCGGGAATAACAACCTTGGCGTCAGCGCGACCTTCAACCGCACCATCACCAACAACGTCATCAACGAAATCGGGCACCGGACCGCGGCGGGCAACAGTGACGCGTACTGGGTGCCGCCCGAGCTCTCGCGGGCGCCGGTGAGCGAGCCGCTGCTGCGCGCGGCGGGCGCGGGCCAATGGGGCAACCTAGGCACGCAGACGCCCTCCTACAACACAGCCCTCTCCCTCGACTACAAGATTAGCGACCGCTCCTCGGTGTACTTCAAGAGCACCGTCAATCTGATCCAGCGGCGGAGCGGCTCCAACAACTCCTATTTTCGCTGGCTGGCCGCCGCGCCACGCGCCGCCTCCAGCTTCAAGCCCGGCTCCAACTTCAACGTGGTGAGCATCACGGACGGGGTCGGCGAGATCAACACCCAGTCGGTGCTCTACCTCCGCGAGACCCGCGCCTCCACTTGGGCAGCGGGCTGGGAGACCAAGCTCTGGGACGGCAGCGGCCTGCTGAAGGTCGATACCAATTTCTCCAAGAATATGACCCACTACCCGAAGCTGCACCAGCTGGGCGCGCGCCTGCGCGGCGTCTCTTGGGTGCTGGACCGGGAGGACGATCAACACCCAGTCGGTGCTCTACCTCCGCGAGACCCGCGCCTCCACCTGGGCAGCGGGCTGGGAGACCAAGCTCTGGGACGGCAGCGGCCTGCTGAAGGTCGATACCAATTTCTCCAAGAATATGACCCACTATCCGAAGCTGCACCAGCTGGGCGCGCGCCTGCGCGGCGTCTCTTGGGTGCTGGACCGGGAGGACGGCGGCCTGATGCCGCGGATCCAGCAGAGTGGCGGACCGGATTGGAGCAATCCGCTGAATTACTTCATCCGGCCCGACGCCCAGCTCATCAATTACCAGGCCCCGGCGGAGCGCAGCGGCGCCAACATCGACCTGCAGCGGACCTTCGCCACGCGCTTCCCGCTGACCCTGAAGGCCGGCCTGAAGCAGGCCAACTTCAAGCAGGAGCAAAAGCGGGACCTCTCGTACCACACCTACGCCGGCCGCCCCACCACGCCTGAAAACGGCGGCATCACCCCGTTCCTGGGCTACAATATGCTCGTTTCCGAAGGCAAGTACGGCCCCTTCCCCTTCGTGCAGCTCGCGGAGACCGGCAACCCCGGCGATCCGTTCGCGAACCGGGCCAACTGGACTCAAACGCCCGTGGATGTCTGGAACACCGTATACCAGTCGCTGGCCAATGACGCGGCCTTCGAGAACACCGTGAACGCCGCCTACGTGATGGGCGACGCGCGGTTTGGCCTGCTCCGGGTGCTGACGGGCCTGCGCTGGGAGGAGACCCGTTCGAGCGGCTCCAACTACCTGCGCGTCTCCAACACAACGAACAACGCCAACGCAGCCCTGACCGCCGAGCAGAACGCGGCGCGCGCCCGGGACAATTTCCGCAAGTGGACCACGCAGGGAACCAAGTACGATCATCTGTTCCCCGGCCTGCACTTCGTCTACTCGATGACCCGCAACACGCAGGTGCGCGCGAGCTACAATGCCACGATCACCCGCCCGAGCCCGACGAACCTCCTGCCGGCGATCGTGCCGAATGAGCTCAGCCAGACTCTCTCCTCGGGCAACCCGGCCCTGAAGCCCTACACTTCCGACAACTACGAGCTCTCGTTTTCGCATTTCCTCGGCGGGATCGGCCAGATCTCGGCCGGCGGCTTCTACAAGGACATCAGCAATTACTTCCGCTCGATCCGCTCCGTCGTGCCGGAGGGCCCGAACAACGGCTACGCCGGCGACTACGCGGGCTGGCAGCTTTCACGCAATGAGAACGTGGGCAGCGCCTGGATCAAGGGCCTGGAGTTCAATTACACCCAGCAGTACACGATGCTGCCCGGTATCTGGCGCGGCCTCGGGTTCTTCGCCAACTACACCTACCTGAAGACCTACGGGGACTACGGCGCGGCCACGGGCAGCACCAGCCGCCTGCCCCTGCTGACGCCGCACACCTTCAACACTGGGTTCTCGTTCATCTACAGCGGCCTCGTCGTGCGCCTGATGGGCAACTACCGCGGCGAGTTCTTCCGTTCGACCGTGGCCGGCCTGCCGACCCGCGCGGCGGCCTACGACACCTACCAGCACAGCCGCACGCTAATCGACCTGAAGTTCCAGTACACCTTCCGCCAGAAGTACGTCCTGAACGTGGACATCTATAATCTGACCAACGACTACACGAATAACGACTACGTCCACGTGTACAACCGGGAGATGTTCACCTACGCGGCAGGTTCCGGCTCCGCGGTGCGGCTCGGCCTCACGGCGCGCTTCTGACGCCTTAGCTTCCCCCGGTCGGCGCGACCCAAAATTGGTTCATCGCGCCGCCCGGCGGGTGACCATTCCCGCTTCGTAGCGTTCGATCCACCCGCGGTGCCAGGCGCCATAGTCGCCGGCCTCGAGGTGGCGCCGCGTCTGAGCCATCAGGTCGAGGTAGAAATGTAAATTGTGCAGGGTCAGGAGGGTGCAGCCCAGGATTTCCCCCGCGAGGGTCAGGTGCCGCAGGTACGACCGGGAGAATCGGGCGGTGTAATTGTCCAATCCCTCGACCACGGGACGGGCATCCGCCCGGTACTGTTCATTGCGCAGGTTGAGCGGGCCGTCCGGCGTGTACACCAAGCCATTGCGCGCCACCCGGCTGGGCAGGACGCAATCGAACAGATCCACCCCAAGGGCAATCATCCGCAGGAGTTGCGGCGGCGTGCCGAGGCCCATCGTGTAGCGCGGCCGGTCGGCGGGCAGAAACGGCGCGGTCGCGCCCACCTGCTTGAGCATCTCGGGTTCCGGCTCGCCCACACTCACCCCGCCGACGGCGTAGCCCGGAAAATCCAGGGCGGTCAGAGCCTCCGCCGCCTCCCGCCGCAGGTCGTCGAAGGTCGAGCCCTGGACGATCGCGAACACGTGGTGTCCGGCGGCCAGGAATCCATCGCCCTCCGCGATCCGCCGGCACTCCGCCGCCCAACGGAGGCTGCGGTCTACCGCCCGGGCGCATTCGTCGCGGCTGCAGGGCCAGGGAGGGCATTCGTCCAGCACCATCGCGATGTCGCTGCCCAGATCCTGCTGGATCGTCATCACCTCGCGTGGCCCAAGAAACAGCCTCCGGCCATCCAGATGGGAGGCAAAAGCGACTCCGTCCTCCCGGACTTCCCGCAGCTTGGCGAGGGAGAAGACCTGGAACCCGCCGCTGTCCGTCAGGATCGGGCCATCCCACTGCATGAAGGTGTGCAGCCCGCCCAGTTCCCGCACCAACGGACTGCCCGGGCGGAGGTTCAGGTGGTAGGTATTGCCGAGGATGATCTGCGCGCCGATCTCGCGCAACTGAGCCGGGGAGAGGGCCTTGACGGTGCCTTGGGTGCCGACCGGCATGAACATCGGCGTCTCGATGCTGCCGTGGCGGGTCTGCAACCGGCCGCGGCGGGCAGCGGTCGCGGCATCGGTGCCGAGCAACTGGAAATAGGCGCTCATCGGAGGGAAGCTACCTACCGCCACGCTTGACCCGGGTGTCAATCCGCGAGGTAGTGCCAACGTGCTGCTGGTCATCGACAACTACGACTCGTTCACCTTCAACCTCGTCCAGTATTTTGGCGAGTTGGGGGTGGAGCAGCGCGTGTTCCGGAATGACCAGATCACGGTCGAGCAAGCCCACGCGCTGCAGCCGAAGCGGATCCTCCTTTCCCCCGGGCCGTGCTCCCCCAAGGAGGCTGGGGTTACTCTGCGGATGATCGAGGCCTTCGCCGGTTTCCGGCCGATACTGGGAGTCTGCCTAGGGCACCAGTCGATTGGACACTACTTCGGCGGCCGAGTGGTCCGAGCGGAGCGCCTGATGCACGGGAAGACCTCGCCCGTTTTGCACCGGAACACGGACGTTTTTGCGGGGATGCCCCAGGGGTTTGCGGCAACCCGGTACCACTCGCTGCTGGTCGAGCGGGAGACCCTTCCGGCCGCGCTGGAGATCACGGCCGAGACGGCGGAAGGAGAGATCATGGGGCTGCGGCACCGGAAACTGCCGGTCTGGGGCGTCCAGTTTCACCCCGAGTCCATCGCCACCGCCGGCGGACGCCGGATTTTGGAGAACTTCCTGCGGCTCGGCTGAGCGGGCGCCTGCAACCAACTGCCCGTCCCAAACGTCATCCCCCCATGCGTTGCCCAAGGTGCTCTTCTGTCGAAGATAAGGTAATCGATTCCCGGATCAGCCGGGACGGGGCGTCCATCCGTCGGCGGCGGGAGTGCCTGGAATGCGGGCACCGCTACAGCACCACCGAAATCTTAGTGCGGGACGGGGTGATGGTGATTAAACGGGACGGACGCCGGGAAGACTTTGACCGGGAGAAACTTGCCCGGGCCGTGCGCGCGGCCTGTCACAAGCGGCCGGTGGACGCAGAGCAGGTGGCAATGCTCGTCGAGGACGTGATGGATGCCTTGGAGGCGCAGTTTGAGAAGGAGATTCCGAGCCGGGCGATCGGCGAGGGCGTGATGCAGCGGCTCCGGGCGGTGGACCAGGTGGCTTACGTTCGGTTCGCCAGCGTCTACAAGGAGTTCCGGGATGTGGCGGAGTTTGTGGACGAGATCAGCCTCCTGGGCCGCGAGCCGCGGACCTAAGCCCAGGGAGATGAAGCGCGACCCGGCGACGCTGCGGCGGCTGCACTTCGTCAACGCCCTGTTCGCCCAAGCCACCGGCCGGGATCTGTACCTCGCCGAGCAAATTCGCGCGGCGATCGCCCTGAGCGTGACGGAGCTGCAGGCGCGGGCGATCGCGGCGGGTGCGGCGCCGCCGGATGAGGAGACGGCCTTCAATGCGGCGGCGGCGGAGTTACTCGCCCGCCTGTTCGCGCGGCACCCGCGTCACGGGTTCTACCACTGGGACGCCGCGCTGACCTTGGCTTCTCCCACGCCGCTATTCACCCGCGCCGAGATCATGACCGGCCTGCGCGGGCTGGCCGGCTACCGGGAAGCGACCCTGCTAGTAACCAACCTGCGGGGCGCACTGGTGCCCCCGGAGCGCCGGGCCACACTCCGCCGGCAGCGCGATTATGAGGATGCGTTGGCCTTGATTCGGGATCTGGCGGCCGCGCGCACCTCGGCCAGCACGGAACTGCACCTGCTGTTCCTCTAGCCAGAAAGAGGTTTCCTTCCCGGCGCCGGGCAGTTTCCGTCACGGGATGTCCAAGACCGTCTTCCAAAGGATCATCGACCGCGAGCTGCCTGCCCGGATCGAACACGAGGACGAGCACTGCATCGTCCTGCACGACCTGCACCCCCAAGCTCCCATTCATCTTCTGGTGATTCCCAAGCGGCTCATCGAGCGGGTCGGGGCCGCCCAGCCCGAGGACGCCCAGTTGCTTGGACACCTGCTGGTGGTGGCCGGGGCGATGGCGCGGAAGCTGAACCTCGC
>Ga0194133_10004421_pt1 | contig 18855 bp, 17 predicted proteins | sample TA2KigOf40mmetaG_FD_155448 | JGI IMG/M metagenome (GOLD analysis project Ga0194133, IMG submission 155448) | Freshwater microbial communities from Lake Tanganyika, Tanzania - TA2015055 Kigoma Offshore 40m | ecosystem: Environmental > Aquatic > Freshwater > Lake | place: Tanzania: Lake... | reverse complement strand
ACAAAATTGCTTAACTTCTTGGTTTGGGGGAGGAAGGGTATAAGGGGGTTGATTGGGTCAGGTAAGGTTAGGTTTAAATAGCAATAATATTCCCTAAGGTTATTTGGGGGAGGGAGGGTATAGGGGGTTGGTTGGGTCAGGTTAGGTTAGGTTTAAATAGCAATAAAATATTCCCTTAAAGTTTGTTGGGGGAGGGGGGAAGCTGCTCGGACTTGGCTTTGGGTTCGGAAGCATTGTAGGTAGGCAGATCAGTAAGATAAGCGATTTCTCATTGGGCAATTTATCATTGGGCGATTTATCATGTTCCCAATTTAATAGGTAGGCGATTATGTTAGGTAGGCAATTTCAAGTTAGGGAATTTCTCTTTAGGTCAATTTGAGTTGGGCTAATTCTTATATTACAGGTTAAAAGACACCTGGGTCTTGTATCGAGGCTAGGTGGATTTGCTTGGTAAAAATTTGTGTTTTAGAACCCAAAATGCATCAATGGAAATAAGTTTGAAAAATTTTGATTGGGTTTTGGAAAAAGAAAATTTCCTGTTTATAAAAAAAACTTTTTCAGATTTGACCAGCATGAAGTGGTGGAAAGTCAATGGCAGCTACGGAGGCTCCAATATTTGCAACAACCTTGAAGGCACCGATGGCCAACAATTTCGCCCTGGATTAAAAACTGATGATAAGATTGTGATTTTCCAGACTGACTTGTGCCGGACAATGCACATGACTTACCAAGTATAATGAATCCATCATTTGTAATGCCATTCGACCGGACTGACAAATTGTATTAACTGCTCCCTAGGGTGATTACTACGTTGAGGGTATTCCAACCTATCTTTTCGCCCCTCCACCTGCTGCTTTACAAGTCAATACAACAGCCAACATTGGATTCTGCATGGAATTTGTAAATCTATCTGGCTGTATCAAAGAATCTGAGGATCCAAATATCTTAGACACGTCAGCATGTTTTAAAGAGAATCCAGACAGGCCACTTCTTGAAAAGGTTTCGAGCAAATGCCATTTTGATTGTATTTTTAGCTCCTTTTTTGCCCTCATTTCAGTGCTATGATGGCATATTGAACATTTCAAGCTGCAATGCTGGAGCCCCTGTTGTTTTATCATCTCCATACTTTTACCAGAGTCCAGACTTTTTCCGTCATGAAGTTGGGCTTAAAGAAGCTGATCCTGGTTATACTTAATAATTTGCCTCAGTTTACAATGTAAAAATTGAATTTTCCTATATTTAGATTCTCATGAGACACGTCTTTATATTGAGCCCACAGTCGGGATGACAATAAAGTTGGAAAAAAGAATTCAAGTAAGACAAAAATATTTTTTTAGTGTTACACACAATGATTAATGTGAGTAATCAAAATTCCAGATCAATTTGGCAATATTTCCAAGTGAAAGTGTAGACATTCTTAAAAATGTGAATGAGACTTTGTTCCCACTTTTATGGCTTCAGGAGGAGGCCAATATTGACGAGGTAAACATTATAGCTTGAGATAAGAAAATTTTAATCTCACAATTCAAAATTATTTTACGAATCATGTAAATGAAAAAAAAATCTTTTTTAGGCCAATGTTGACAAACTTTTCAAGATGGTTGTAACACCAACACGGTAAGATCATTTTTCATTCATTGAATAGAATGTAGTTAAACTTGATTTTACTTTTAAGCATCGTATATGGGCTCCAGTGGACTTTAATTGCAGTCGGAATACTACTCGCCATTACAGGAATTGCTATACATTTCTTTGCGTGTAGAAAATAAAATTAATTTAGTTAGTATTTAGCAAAATATATTAATCCGATTTGTTCATATATTTTTTTAATTAATTAATGACATGGATTTCACCTTTGTTCAATTTTAACCCAAGTTTGATTTGGCTGCTCAAACGACATAATGACTTCGTCAGTTTGGTAATGATTTTCATCGATTGAATAAACTGTTTCAACTGAAGATGGGTCGGTAACAGTCCTGATTGAGGAATAAAACAAAATTACCTTCAATTTATACAAATAATTTACTTGAATTCCATACCTGGGCTTTTCTCTAGCAACAACTACACTTCTTCCTTCTGTGAGAGCAGCTTCAAACAAATCATTGATGTTTCTAAACCTAAAACAACTCAAAATTGTCATTAGGACTGATAGCTGCAACCTTAAATTTACTCACTTACCGTTTATCAGAGTCTATGATTATTGATTGTGTGTTGATGTCTTGAGAATCATTTCGTTCGACCATAACGACTCGAAACTCGTTCATATTTTTGGCTTCTCCATCCAAAAGAAGCTTAGAGAAAGAAACAAGAAGAATAAATTTACAAAGACAGTATTTCAAACTTATATGCACTCTACCTCCTGTGACCTCTTAGATCTTTTCAGGTCATTTATTTCACTTTTAAGCCTGGTAATTGATTCAACATACTTCAGCCGCCTTTTTTGATGCAGTTGCTCAGCTTTTATCCTGTTTGACATGGATGCTCAAAATAAATTTAATGGCTACAATCGAAGAAGACTTTTTTACCTTGCTTTCGTCAATGCCTTTATTTTTTGCAGGAATCTTTTCCTCTCAGATTTTGCCTGGCTCATCTTGACCTCTAAATTGAAATTTTCACGCTGAAGTGCAACAAACTTCTCTCTCCATGACTCGACTTCTTTTCTTAAATCATTTGGGTCAAGAATGGCGATTGGACCTTTTCAAACAGATTTTTAAGCACAACTTCAAAAGAGAATTCATTCCCATAGTCCAATAAGCAAATACTCTGTCTCAATTTTTTCATCATTCTCACATGAATCCCAGTAAAAAAAACTTACCCGGAGGAATTTCTGAAGGTACGCGAAGTGTAACAAACGACTGAGAAGAAATATTTTCCGACTTAAGACATAGAAATGAAAGTTTGTCTATGATGTTAATTTGTTTATAATGTTACAAACTAATTTTTACCTCAGGCTGATAACATTTATCAAGAATGGTTTCTTTTGGGTCTTCTATCTGAGATTTGTCAGTAAAAATTAATCGCGCATTGATGGGAGGAAGGGGAGATGGAGCAGGTGGTAATTGATTCGTTTCATCTCCAAAGAGGATTTTCATTGAACTCGATACTGGGACCGGTTGTAAAAGGCTAAGCTCCGCTAGAAACAGAAAATCAATCTTAAACAAAGAAGCACGAATAATTATTTTATATATTCCCTCTTTACCAGGTGGTTGCCTCATTTTAGCTGCAAAAATAGCAGGATCGTAACAATCTTTAAACCAAGGAGGAGGAGTCTTTCGTCGCTTGAAGTTGCTCGATGAAGAAGTCAATTTCAAAGCTGAGCTGATGACTTTGGGAAGATTTAGGCCAGATTTAGACTCGGATTCTTGAAAAAATAGTGCATATAAGTACTTAAACAGTGTTGTGGAAACCAAAATCAATTACATTATTTTGCTTTTTACTTTCTTTTGAATCATCATTCTAATCTATGATAAAATTACCTTCTCTTTGGCATGGTCTAATTTCAAACAGAAAAGTCGCTTTGTTGCCTCTCTTCTTTCTTTTGCAATCAAAAGTTCTTTTGGATTGATCTGCCAAGTCAGCAATAAATTCCTTAACATTCTCATTTCGAAATATTCGGCCAATTTTGCTTGGTGCTTTTCCAAAGGCCACAGGGAATTCTAAACGAAATCCCTTGTTGTTTTCCAACCTTTCAACGTGAACTTGTAAGTCTCTGTTGATATTTGAATTACACACAGAAACTAATGCTGAGGAGAGGGTGCTCGGCATTTGCTCATTACCACTCTCAACTTGGATTTTTCTATTGGCAAAAAACTTTTCTTTATAAAGTGTAAACTCTTGTAAAAAAAATTTAAGAATTGCCTCAATCGTTCCTCTTTTTCTCTTTGATTTTGTAAATCTCTCTTAGCCTTTTCTATAGCCTCAACACTTGCCTCTTTTTGAATATCTATAATTCTTTGAGCCTCTAAGGTTAGTTCTCCATGAACTAGATTGAGACTAGGAACAGATCCTTAAAAAAAATTACAACATATTTTATGTTCAGAGTAGAATTTTTTGCACAGTTTACTACCTGCTTTCAACCTTCTCCTAAGCTTTCCATCAGATGGTCTAAAATCTTCGTCTTTGAAGTGTATTTCACAGACCCTTGAGTGTACAGAGGGTTTGAAGGTCCCCTCTAAACCACAAGCTTCTATCCATTTCAGGCAAAGGTCATGCTTTACAGGGAAGCTAAATTGGCCAACTTTAGTTCTAGAAGAAAAACTTAGTTTAGTAATCTTTTGGCAGTATTCAACAGAAAATTCTCACCTAGCCTTAACAGGACAATTAGTAACTTTGCACTTTTTTACCATGTTTTTACACCATTTTATAGCGGCCCTCCTGCAATTCTTATTTCTAAAAATCTATATTTTTCGAATTTTGATGATTCGTAATGTTTACATTTTTGCAATCGGAAATTTTTATTTTTGTAACACGCAACCTATAAAAGCTTTGAAAGTTTAAATATTGGGACTAATAATAAAAATATTTATCATGTTGATCTTCAATGCTGAGATTTATCAGTTCACTTTTGAGGTATCTATATCAGTTTCAAATTTTTGAATTTTGATTTAAAGCCACCTTTTGGGTACTGAATTTTTTCAAAGTTCTTTATTGAAGTTAAAAGTGTAATAAGTAGAAATCACTTAAGGTGGTTTGGGGAGATCCTCCTCTGCTTTTGACCGGTTGGCACATATTGGGGTCTTCTGAAAGAAAAAATGGAGAGTTTTTATTGCAAGAAGTTCCTCCTCCGTTTCCAAATGGATAGAACACGTTGAAGACTCGCCTTTCCAAAAAAACAGATTTCTTGGAAAATACTGTAGGGCCTCTTAAATGAGGCACAAATACCTCTATAGACTTTGGCCTATTCACCAGAGTATCAACTATTACTTCAGCTCTATTCAGATCAGGCCCTTCAGAGAAAAAACTTCTTCAGATGAGATTAACCATCTTCAGCTTAGTGGATTAAAGGTGTTTCGGGTTGTTAAAATATCTACAGAATGCACCATTCCTTTTTGAAGAGCACTTGATTTGTCAACAAAGGGGCTGCAGTGGCTGAATCACCTGACTTAGAACTTTAGATCTAAGGTTGTGGGTTTAAATCCAAGGGTATGACAGCAATTTTTCAACCCCGGATCACAAAAAATCAACAAGGCAACCTACGTCAGGGTAATAGTAATCTCCTGTGTCCATAGACATGTTAGACATGTCTGTGGCTGGACCCTGATAAAGGTGTTGATTGTACATCAACATCGCCTGAGTCTATACTGCACAAGATTATTATTATTGTCACATATAATATAGAAGAACTTCTGTGAACTCCAAGTCCACCTTTCTCTTCATATATTTAGTAATACTTTGTCATTTCATAAAGGTATAGTCAAGCCCTTGTGCAAGGAGATCCATGTGGGAGCTTCATTTTTTGTCTAATTTTGTGGGTTTGAAGAAACAGGGAGTGGGTAATAAAAGCAGATTGATGGGGATTTAAGGAAAAAGGGGTGAGAAGTAAAGAGGGGTGGTGGGGGCATACTCGTGATGTAAGATAAGATTTAGAAAAATGAAAATGTAGGAGATTTAAGCTTGTGTTGGGAAAATACCCAAGTGTGAGTGAATGAGGTGTGGGGTAAGGGTGCAGAATGGCAGTGAGGAGATGGGTGAAAATTGTTTGAAATACACTCCTCTTAACTGGGAACTAAAACAATGAACCATGCCCTACTTAATACCACCCTTTTACCCTACACGGTAAAAAAAGTCTTCAGTTTTCAGCTATTTCCCTCGATTTTCTATGCCCTCAAATTATCACTCTAGGTAGAAAATAAGTAGAAAAAGGAAGATTTCATCTGAAAATCAAAGACTTATGTTATGTGATCACTTGAGGACATAGAAAATGGAAGATTTTTTTACCGTGTAAGATTCCCACTTAAATACCATTACAAACTAAGAAGTCATTTGATCATCAAACCTTCATATTAAAGCAATTATTTGAAATTTTATTTTCATTTTTTTAGTTTGCCATAGGGCCAGGTTATGTATATTAATTTTTCCACTGGTCACTGCCAATGGCAAAAGCTGACAATCATCGTGTAACCGCTCCCTCTCCATTGGATAAGGGGTCGCCAACCTAAAACAAAAAAATGTCTTTTATTGGCTTATTGCTGTTATTGTATAAGTTCAGAAAATTTCTGACACGTAGGATGAACTGAGGTACTTGTCTATTGAAAATTGAAGAATTTCTGTGACAGTACGTTCAAAGTGTCTTGTTGATTGCACCACTGAATGTTGGAAGTAAGTTTTGAACATCATTTCACAATTAGGATCAGTTTTTGAAAGGTAAAAATGGTTTCATCTTCCATTCGCTTACATATGAAAAACCAACTTTCAAACATCAGGAATGAAGCGTTACGAAAACTTTTGCTTCTGGGAGACTCCAACCCATTTCATTTTTGAGCCTCCATTCTCTCTTCCCAACGCTAAGGTGTTAGCTGTTGCTAAGGAAAATGGCAGTGCAGATGTCTTTGAAAGACCTCAGAAACCTCCGGGAGCACAGAAAAAACAAGTTCAGGTAAAAATATATGGTATTGATTAGTTTGAACCATGGATTCCTGACCATTTTTGACCTTTACAAATTACTGACTAAACCTTCAAATACTATTAACTAGCTTTTTAATTTTCATATTTCTGCTTCAATATGTCTATGGTGAATTTTGCATTTGTATTTGTTTTGCAGGGTATTTTAGGGGTCATCCAGCTCCCCTTAGGCTCAGCTTTAATTGTGATATCAAAGAAAACGAGGTTAGGGGAAGTCGACGGAAATATCATCTTTAGAATGGATGCTGTTGACATCTACCCACTAAATTTCAGAGTAACAGGCGAGGATTCCAAATGTAAGTCTTATCTAATTATCTTTTTTTGAATAGTGAATGTTTTAGTGAAATACTCCCACGTTAAATTCTTAATAAATCTAAAGTTGCTTTATTTTAGGTGCTACAGAAAGCCACACTAAATGTTTAAATTCAGTGTTAGAAGTTTTGGCAACACCTTTCTTTTATTTTTCTTACTCAGCTGATTTGGTAATTATGTTGAAATTAAAATCAAAGCACTTTTTAATACTTCCATACATGGCATTTAGACAAACTCCAAGCAGAGACAATGGCAAAGCATTCGAGATAAAGGACCAGTAACGAGCCATGTGGATGCTTTTTCCAGGCTTGATGAAAGATTTTTGTGGAATGCCAACTTATTGTCCGTTTTGCTAAAAGCCGGCAATGCTGAAGAAATCCATCCATTTCTGACACCTGTGATTCATGGAGCACTGTTTATCAATAGATGTATCATTCAGGTAGCTTCCTAAAGCACTTTTTTGTCAAAAAATAAAACCCAAATATTCCTCTCGTCAAATTTTTCACTTGCTATTTTTCAAGGATAAAGCATTCATCTGGTCTCTTTTGAGCCGCCGCTCTCGCCACATGGTTGGAACAAGGTTTTTTGCCAGAGGTGCTGATGACAAAGGAAATGTTGCAAATTTTGTTGAGACTGAACAAATAATTGAATTTGGCAAGCAGGTAACTCGACAATCGAATGTAAATTGAGCAACAAACTTGAAGTTACTGTGTTTAATTTAGTTGAGCTCGTATATCCAAACACGTGGCTCAATGCCTATGGTCTGGGAACAGTTGCCAAATCTTAGGTACAAGCCTTCTCCAAAAGTTGTTGGATCCAGGAGGTAAACTGAAATTGAAATTGATTTATTTGATTCTTTCGTAATAATAAGACTATGAATATGTCATATTACTACTTTTTAAGAATATCACTTTTTCACTTATAAATAATGATATAGATATAGATATAATAATATGAATTAATAATGTAAATTATTAGGGTCACTGAGGCCGTTTTCAAAGCACATTTCCAAAATCAAGTGTTGATTTACGGACAGCAGGTATCATAAAAACAATTCATTTTAAAATTACATTTCATAATGGTGATAATTACTCAAAATATAGGTTTCGGTTAATCTGATAGATCAAAAGAAAGCTGAGGGCCGCATGGAGTCAGAATTCAGGAGCTTGTTCAATAATGAGCCTGTAGTTAATAAGGTAGGACACACCTCATAATATTTTTCGGATGCTTTGATAATTTATTTTTTCAAATTCAAATTAGATTCATTATGAAGCCTTTGACTTTCATAAAGAGTGCTCAAAAATGCGTTATGAAAGGCTATCAATGCTTATGGACCAGCTTTCTAAATACGAAATGTTGTATTATTTTGCTCGGGAAAAGAGCAAGGGCCCTCAGCTATTACAAGATGGAGTTTTCAGAACAAACTGCATTGATTGCCTCGACCGAACAAATGTTGTTCAATCATTGTTAGCATCGAAAAATCTTGCTGCCGTTTTGGTGAGTTATCTTGAAACTACAAATAATTCTGCAAAGTATACTTACGTTTAGTTATTACCTTTTTAGAACAAAATGGGAATCTTACCAACAACCTCTGTCATGACAATTGAACGAGATAAATCTTTTCAGGTGAGAGGTCTAAGGCTGCTGACTGAATTAAGATCTAAGGTTCAATCCCTGACCATGCCAGCAATTTTTTAAACGTTGATTTCTAAAAAAAAGATATACATGGCTTTCTCAGTCAGGGTGATAATAATCTGTAATGACCACAGACTCTAAAAAAGTTGTTGTTCAGGTATTAACATAGGAAGAATCTATACCCCGCCAGATTACTGTATCAATTACTTTTACTTTTTGCTGCAATTTCTTGTCTGAGAATAGTGTGAACTTGCTCTTGCAGAACATTTATCGAAACACTTGGGCTGATCATGCTAACTTAATTTCTGTCCAATACTCTGGAACGGGAGCCCTCAAGACAGATTTTACAAGAACTGGTGTACGTACAAGATATGGAATGCTAGAGGTAATCTCAATTTGTATTTTTTCTTTTCCGAACATCACCTTTTACATCACAATGTTCTTTAAGGACGGGTGGAATGCATGCTTAAGATATGTGAAGAACAACTTTAGTGACGGCAAGCGCACTGACGGAATGAGATTGCTCGTGGGAGAGGCCTCTGTCTCGGACTATATGGCAACTTATATATCAACAAAGAAGGCAAAAGAATCCCCCGAAAAAGCCATGCTTCAACATCTACCACTCTTATTGAAGGTCCTGTTAGCCATGACAATATTCACTGTCATTTTTTCTGGTACGGTCTGTCTTTTATTTTATTGGCTCAAGAAAATTTTGTTCCATTTTTTATAATTATCTCTATAAGTTGATTGATCTAAAGTTTAATTTATTTTCAGGTCATTTGTCTTTTTCAAACTTCAGCACTTTCCTCGTACTTTCTTTGGCCACGGGTTTGGTTGCAATTATGATGGTTCAAAACAACAAGGACTTCGTGGACTTCCCTTTAACAATGACATTTAAATAGACCAACATTTGATTATGGAAATCATCTTTAAACTAGATGCACATTGAATAAGAAACTTTAAAAAAGGCAACCGGTGTGTTAGAAAATCAGTCTTATCACATTTAAAATATAATCGAAAAGAATTTTAAGTTTCCATGTTAGGATCCATTTTCAAAAATCATTTTTATCCAGGTTTAATCTGATTTGAGGATGCATCACACGTATTCGTAAAGTAGTCCTCTCATTGTAAGTTCAACTAATAAGAACTTTTACTATTCATTAAAAATCTAGAAAATTAGTTAGTTTTTTCCTGTTGCCATACTTCGATTCTGTAATTAAACTTTGTCTCTTTTTGCAATTCATGTTTATCAAATAAATCTTCTAGATACTATTTAATTGGACTTTAAATTGATCATTTTCTATTTTTAAGCAAAATTCCCTCTTTAATCTTGGAATCATTTCAATAAAAAAAAGTTTGTTGTTTGAACTTTCACTCCCCTGACCTTGCCCAACAATTGCCCCATGCCACCCAAACACCCGATTCTTCACTACAACCCCCTTTTATAAAAATTAGACAACATTTCAAACTTTGACCCACTGAGGTTTTAACAGCAGTTTTTTTTTTACCAGGCAGCTATTTAAATCACAGGGTTAGTAAAAGTACCTCCAAAGGGGAGTAAATTTGAAAATTGGGGTTGGGTCAGGGTCATTAAACAATTTCAAAGAAAGTATTGGCTAGGCTATCCAAGCCAGACCCTAATCCCAATCCAATTGGTAGGAAAACTGGCAATGCTGTGAATAAGACTTGAAATTAAATTAAATTAGCCTATATAGTTCCTATTCAAAACGCTTATGGCAAAGGATTACAGTTCTAATTTTACTCCTTACGAAGGGACAGCTTCAGGAAAACAGACAAACAAACCAAACATTATTTGCAAAAAACGATTGTTGACAAGTAATGTTTTCATTATCCCGAAAGGCTTATAGTTTGCTCTCTAGACTCACACAAGACAATAAATTGCTGTATTATCGTCGGTTCTCCTGCTATTTGCAATTGGTAATGGGAATTTTAAATCTGATCTTAAAGTTTAGCTTATTTTAAAATAATTTTATTAATTATGATTAAATACTTTTTTGGTTTGTTATCTGTAAGTAAGCTGCAATGATGTAAAATCAAAATTTCATAACTTTTTTTTAAATTTACCTCAATAGTGAAAGATAAGGTATTGAAATAGATTAGAGACTTATTTCTAGCTGTATATTTAGTTTGAAGGAAAGAATTGACAGCTAATTTTTTTTAATTATTTTAGAAAATGCCAGAGACTTGCAGCGCCACGTTTTCATATCCTTCCCCCAGACGTGATGAAGGGCAAGTGGAGGAAATCCATGGACACCAGGTACTGAGCTTTAAAATGTGGACCATTTCTATAACGTATCGAAAGTTACTCAAATCAACTTTTTTTCAAGGTTTCGGATCCCTATAGGTGGATGGAGGATCCAGACAGTGAAGAAACAAAAGCATTTGTTTCTCAACAGAATGCTCTTAGTCTACCTTACATAAAATCCTGCTCAGAAATTGAAAAAATTCGGGAGAGACTCACAAAGATGTGGAACTTCCCAAAGTACGGTCTTCCCAGAAAGGAGGGGGACAAATACTTTTTTGTCAAAAATTCTGGACTGCAAAACCAATTGTAAGACTTTTTAAACTCTGAATCCAATAAGCATAATATTTGACAATCTTGTTTTTCGAGCATCTTATTGTCTACCCATTCAATGCAACTGTTACTGAGTTTTTACACTTTATTTTAGTGTTTGGTACATGCAAGATGACCTAGATAGTGAGCCAAGAGTATTCTTTGATCCTAATACTTTGTCAGCTGATGGAACAATAAGCGTATCAAGCTGTGTGTTCAGTCATGACGGGGCCACGTTTGCCTATGGCCTGTCACATTCAGGATCAGATTGGTAAATCGCAATACAATCAGCACATAAATATCGGATAGATTCTGATTTTAAATTTCACAAATAGGTTTGACATTCATTTCAAAGATGTAAAAACAGGAGAGGACTATCCTGAAGTACTAAAAAAGGCAAAGTTTTGTGATTTGGATTGGACACATGACAATAAAGGCATCTTTTACGGATGCTACTCAGATTTTGACACTGACGTTACTGGTAAAGTAATTTATAAAAAATAGGGAAGCCGTATTTTTGAATACTTAAATTGCCAATGTTTAGGACGAGACACAGCAGAGCAATTAAACCAAAAATTGTATTACCACGTCCTTGGTACTTCTCAATCAGAGGACATTTTATGCGTTGAATTTCCGGACCACCCAAAATGGCGAATGTTAGTTGTACAAATTAATATCAAAAAACTTCTAAATAGAAACTATTTTATTCTATTGCAGCCGTTCCACTATAACAGATTGTGGTCGCTACCTTTTAATTTGTCCGTGCCAAGATTGTCGGGACAATTTAGTTTTCTTCACAGACTTGTCCAAGTTGCCTGAAGGAAAAATCACTGGAAAATTACCCCTTACGCAAGTCATATTTCAACTAGAGGCTGATTATTCTGTAAAGCAATTTTACCCTCAATTTTGATACAGTTCGAGCTTATGTTTCTTCATAAAAATTTTTAGTATGTGGCAAACACTGGTAGCAAAGTAGTTTTTCATACAAATAAGAACGCTCCCAATTATCAACTCGTTATTTTCGACTTCGAAAATCAACCAAACAATCAAAATTGGGCTATGGCGACGCTTGTACCTCAGGCAAGTAATTTTCACATACTCCGTGTTACAAATTAAATTTCATAAGATTTTAAAATCATGTCTTTCAGCACGAGAAAAATGTACTTAGATGGGCTACCTGTTCTAATTTTTCAAAACTCATTTTGTGCTACATGGAGGTAAAAAATACAGCTTTCAAAATTTTTCTTCTTCCATTTGAGGGCTTTTTTAGGATGTCAAAGACACTCTTGAAGTCCATGATTTAGAGACTGGAAACTTCTTGTACAAGATCCCAGTACCCATTGGTGGTATTGCATCTGCTCACGCAAAAGCTAAAACGTTTGACTTTTTTTACAAATTCTCATCCATGATCAGCCCAGGAGTTGTATACCATGTTGATATGAGGGAACCAAACCCAAACCCTGTTGTAAGAAAAGATCCTTGATGCCTGAGTTGTAAGAGTCAAAACACTTTTTCGTGCTTAGGTTTTTCGAAGAACTACCATAGATGGTTTGGATCTCTCCCTCTTCGAATTAAATCAAATTTTCTACCCAAGTAAAGATGGCACAATGGTATCTATGTTTATTGCAAGCCGAAAGGACATAGTTAAAAGAGACGGTACAACTCCTTGTCTCCTCTACGGATACGGTGGTTTCAACGTGTCCCTCACTCCTGAGTAAGTTATTCTTTGGCAAATTATCCAAAGTTACCTTGAAGAATAACAACCAGATTCTTCTTTCATTTTTTTTAGCTTTTCAATCGAAAAGTTGTTTTTTGCCAATCACTTTGGTTACGCTTGCATAGCCAACTTGCGTGGTGGAGGAGAGTACGGAGAGGCTTGGCACAATGGTGGCAGGCTTTTTAATAAACAGAATGTTTTTGACGATTTTCACTCTGCAGCTGAGTATTTGGTACGTCTTATGTCAAATTTGCATTTTGTTAGAGTAATCCACTAATCACTGACCTTGTGCAGATTCGTGAGGGGTATACTTCAAAGGAAAAACTTGTTATAAGAGGTGGATCGAACGGAGGTCTCTTAGTTACTGCATGCCTAAACCAGAGACCCGATCTCTATGGAGCTGGTGTTGCTCAAGTCCCGTAAGATTTTCAATTTTAATAGAAAAACAGAAGTTTTGTTCAAGATTGTTTCTAATTTTTTATGTACTTCTTTAATAACCAGTAATTAACTCTGCGGATATAATTTTTACTTCTAGAGTGACAGACATGCTTCGGTTTCACAAGTTTACCATCGGATATGCTTGGTGTTCCGATTATGGAAATCCCGACCAGAAAGAATACTTTGATCACAATTTAACGATATCTCCTCTTCACAACATCAAACCTCTTCAGGTAAATTTGAGCTCATCATTTTTATCCCTTGCTAAAGGTCAGCAGATTAATTAAAAAATGTTTGGCAGGATGGCTTGCAATACCCATCCATATTGGTGACAACTGCTGATCACGATGACAGGGTTGTTCCTTCACACACTCTAAAGTTCGTCGCAGAACTGCAACACGTCTTGGGGGGACTACCGACTCAGGTAAAAAAAAATTTCGAAAAGCAAATCAAATATTCTTTATTTATCTCTTTGATTTTTAGAAAAATCCGTTAATGACAAGGATTGATACCAAAGCAGGACATGGTGCTGGCAAACCTACAACCAAAGTAATAGAAGAATTGGTAGAGAGTTGTAGTTTTGTTGTGAAATCACTCCAATATGAATTCAAAGAATAAAGTCAGTGTTATTATTCGTCACAGAATTATCTTAATTCTTATTGCGTTCACGGGACGTCCCCTGTCAACTCTATCTCCTCCTACACCCTTGGTCCTAGAAGGCTGAAATTTAGCAGGAATAATCCTCAGTGACGGGTCAAAATCTGTGGACAAGATTTTTGAAATTTTGTCTAGAAGCTGAGATAAAATTAGCTTCAAAATTATAGTGCATCTTTTTTGGAATGATTTTGAGCCATCACTATGAGGATTATTCCTGTCAAATTTCAGCCTTCTGAGACTGAAGGTGGAGGAGGAGACAGAGGTGATGGTAGGGCAGAATAAAACTGCCTTTAATCTAATTTTGAACTTGAACTGCCTTTTTTTCTATTTGATCTTTAATATATGAATTTGAATTTAAAAATTTTAAAATCAATTTTGAATATGAACTGAATTTGAGTTTAAAAAAGACTGTAGCCTAGACTGGGACTGAAACCCTAATTCCAGGTTGGGAAGTCAAGCTTGCTAACCGCTTGACCACACAGCTTAATCAGATGAGAAGAAAATTTTCTAGTATTTATAGGAATAAAACAATTTGGGGTGTAGAAAAATCTCCATTGTTTTTGTGACTTTTATCAGTTTAATAATTTTAATTAATATTTATCATTTCATTTGATAATATTGTTTTGGTCAATTTGAGGGGTATTGCAAGCTAAAAGGGGTTGGCATTTTTCCCAAACAAAAAATGCCCTTTTGGTTAAAAGGGGGGTTGGTTGAGAAAATGAGTGAGAAACATGCTTTGCAGGGTTAGGAAGGAAGATACATGCTTTGGGAGTAGGGGGGTCAGGTTAGGAATGAATGCCCTTTTGGTTAAAAGGGGGGGTTGGTTGGGATAAATAATGTGACTAGGATTCATTTGCCCAATTTAAGTTCACCCAATCAACTTTTTGGTTAATTTTGGGGGGTAGGAGGTTCAGGGGAATTGGAGGTTATGGGGTATGGTTAAGTCAGATTAGGTTAGGTTAGGTTAGGATAGCAATAAAATATTTTTGATCAATTTTGGGGGGGGATGGGAGGTTATTGGGGGGCTGGTTTGGTTGCCATTGGTTGAAAGATCATGTTATCTGTTTTGGTTAATTTGGGGAGTTTCGCATGCTTGGGAGGGTTTGGCATTTTTCCTCGCATAAAAAATGCCCATTTACTTGTTATTTTATTGCTTTTTTAAGTGTATTTGGTATAAAACTTTTAATTATTTACGGTGCATTTCTTATTATTTTTAATCAGATATTTATGAAAACTCAATTTTTTGTAATATATTTATACAGTAAATTGCCTTTTTGTAAATAACAGAGCATCATCAGCTGACATAAGATTTTTGAATAGTCGTAACTTTTTCAGGCCTGCATTTGCCCGACTGTACGCACTCTAAAAAGGATTTATATATCTTGTAGATTTGCCAGTTGGCGGATTTTGCCATTTTCTATCTCAAAACTTTTTCTTTTTTCATCAGCTGAAAATCTTCCTCCTGCTGGCAGGCAGCAGTCAGTCGACCTTTAGAAAGTCAACAAAAGAAAAGCACTATTTGACTACAGAGGAAATAAATGTCAGATATCTCAATAGAAGCAAACTGCCTTGGAAGATGTTTTGAAAACTGTCAGTCTTTTTTGAAGGTGAGTTAAAGCATAAACAAAAGAGGGAGGAGAGGGTTGCTCAGAGGATGGATGTGATAAAAACTGCCCTTAAATAAAGAAATAGAGGCGCAGTTCTAACCTAAATTGGCACAGTGCCATCAAGTTTAGGGACAAAAGTGAATATAAATCACTGTGAATCAAGGTTCTGAAATAGGTCAGACCATTCGAGTGATTTGTGGGCATTTTTACATAACAAGTTCTGCCAAAAGAATTGAAAAAGCCTTGTTGTATTGAATAGAAATTTACCCTTTTACCCTGACTTAACTGTCAAAGGTAATTGTTTTTTCAGTGCTCTAGAGCTACATTTGTGGAGTGATTCTTGTGAGAGGGTCCACCGTCCACGTGCTTTTACAAACAACTCCTTATAGTCAAAGTGAAACCAAACAATCCAAGTGAAACTCATTGCAACATGGCATCAGAGGGTAAGCAATATCTTTTATCTCAAGAATATATTTTGAAGAAGCTCTCATCTGCCTCTCTTTCGTTCTTGACCTTTTGTGTTGGTGATAAATGAAGTTAGTTTTCTCACAGTTCAGACAGACATGAATCAAAGTCAGTTGAAAATATATTTATCAAGTTCAGTAGGTTTGCCTCGTCAATTTTGTTCTTCAGATCATCGCTTGATTATGACTTCTCATCCCTCTTGGAAAATTCACATAGCCCTAGAGATGACCTTTTATGGATTTAAAGTTTAAAAAGATTTATTATCTTGACCAGTATATAGCAAAAAAGACAAATGAGGTATCAATGACAAGAATAATTTGGTGAAGCAGGTTGTGGGTGGAGAGTAGGGACTTGACTTGTACAACAGTAAACCTGATGTTCACACACATTCACTGATAAGGCTGCCATTCCAGGGTGAAACACCTCCCAGGAGAACAGGCTGCTCAGGCAGGTGTTTACATGCTGTTTGGCAAAGTCCTATCTTAAATTGTTCAGGATTCACCTATATAATTAAGTTACTATTGAATTTTTACTCAACTTCCAAGGAAAGTCTTTGTGGCCTAGATTAAGAAAACTTGTGCTAGAAACTGCTTTGTGACTTTTTTAGGCCTTGACAAGACATTTTTGCACTAAAAATGCAGACTTTTTTATGCCAAATACTTTTGCAAGGCTTAATCATTCAATCCTTCAAGAGGTCAAATTTCTGGTCAGAAAAGAATCTTAAGATCAAGATTGAAAAAAATTCTTTATCTCTATCCAGAAGGCTCAAAATTTGTTTTTCTCTTTTAAAACAATTACATTTGACTGCCTGAATAGAATATTAAAAGATGTTGCTTGACATAATTTTTGACTTAGTTTGCTTAATCAAAATTTGTTCAACTCAATGCCAAGTTTATTTAAATTGAGGATACAAAAAAAGCTGTAAAGTCTAAATGAGCAAAAAATATCAATTATTTGTAATTAATGAGGTGTGAATCTTTAAACAAATGAAGAAGCTTTTTCCATCAACACTCAAATTGTAAATGAAATGAGCTGTCATCAAAAAGTAGAAAAATTAGATCATGATTTTAACATTTTGTTTTGAATGTGTTATCTGGCAGGCTTCATAATCCCATATTTTTTCATTCCATTTATATCATAAAACGGATTAATCCACAATTGTATAACAAATTGTCAAAAAATACCTGCTTTTATTTAATTTCTCTTTCATTCAATACGAACTTCATTCTCAATTGAAATGGCATTCTAGTTAAAATATGGTCCTTAAGTGACATTTATTTGAAGCTACTCTTCACAAATAAGAATATTCAATAATATTCACTAAAAATCTTTTAAGCTTTTTAAATTTCAATAGGGCACAGCTAATGTAGCTTTTGCCAAGAATTTTTCCTTCCTGTGTTGTTAAGCATCGTGATTCAGGTCTGAGTTCAGTTTTGCTTTCACAGACCTGAAGATCAGACCAATTGAATTATTTTCTATTTACATTTGAGTTGAAAACATTGAAGGATTGGCCAAGGTATAGATCTTACTGCATCATTCTCATATGCTTTTTTATTTTCAAACTAAAGCTTATTGAAAAAATTAAAAGTAAGAAAATGTCAAACTAAATTCAAAAGAGAATGAACTTTTTCATTGGAATCAGGCCAAAGTGTAAGTGATTAAAATGAATGAAGCCCAAGAATGGTCATATCCTTTCTTCGAAGAACCTTTCAAAGCTGTTCAATTTCAACAAGGTTTTTCAACTTTTTCTTTAAAAAGGATTTTTTTTTTAAACTCCAATTTGAATCCTGCAGGTAATGATGCTGAATTTACAGCCCGAATTGGCGGTATTCCTCGTCCTTTAGTATCATGGACCCACAGGGGCCGACCTGTCGTATCAAATAACAAATATCAGTTGCTTGATGATCCCAACTGTGGAAAAGTTTCTTTAAAAATCATTGACCTTGGTCCTGGAGATGAAGGCCAGTTTTGTTGCACCATTTCCAATGATTATGGAAGTTGCACAGCCACTTTAACTGTCAACCCTGATGTGAATAGGCTTAGGCATAGGGGTCTGTCTCCCACCTGTTGTAGGAGAACATTCCAAAAACGCATCAAGGATCATAGGCAAAGAGAGGTGGAAGACGTCACACTTTGACTTATATCTGACGGATATTGAAAAATCATAAGTTTAATCAGTTTCAAATTGTTATTTTTGCAAAAATTTAGTGTATATAAAATTAGTTCATTAGTAAAAATATTTTTTGTGTTGAGGTGTCTTGAGGCATTAAAGATACCTTTATCTGACTTTGGGTAAATTTTAATATGTATATTTTTATTGATTACTTATCATAAGCCACCTAACCTGGAATTAAAGACAAAATTTCATAATAAATTGTTTCTTCAGACCAAATTGTTCAATTCACCTTGTGGTTATTAGGGGGGGATTGCAAAACACTTTCAAATCAAGAAAAGAATCTACACTGAACTGTTTATTGATAGAACGGCAGCCCTTATAAAGGAGAGACTCTGATAAGCGTTGTAATCGATGTGGGTGATCCGTCCGTTGGCACTAGCTGATTGGAGGAATGAGAATACCTTGGACAGAAATGCTATCTTGACATAAAGGTGTGGAAATACTGAACTGTTTGTTGTTGGAATGATTGACAATGCAGTCTCTTGACTTCTAACTGAAAAGCAATGTTAGAGTGATTGTCAAAGCATCTGACTGAGATATTGAGTTCTAGCTAAGAAAGTGTTTTACTTTTCATCGAAGACCGAAAAGTTAACTTTCTCGAGGAGCTCTAGCACACAAACAAACAAACAAAGGGAGGGTGCGGTTGACCCTC
>Ga0194133_10004420_pt1 | contig 18859 bp, 11 predicted proteins | sample TA2KigOf40mmetaG_FD_155448 | JGI IMG/M metagenome (GOLD analysis project Ga0194133, IMG submission 155448) | Freshwater microbial communities from Lake Tanganyika, Tanzania - TA2015055 Kigoma Offshore 40m | ecosystem: Environmental > Aquatic > Freshwater > Lake | place: Tanzania: Lake... | reverse complement strand
TTCGGGTCGGGTCGGGTCAGCCATTTATGGTTTGGGTTAGAATTCGGAAAATTTCAGCTAAAAACGTCAAATTTTTCAATTTTTTTCCCTTCGGGTCAAAAAAAATTGCTTCGGGTCAGGTCGGAAAGTACCCGGGTCAAAGCCGGGTCGGCCTCTTATTTACTGCGGGTCAAAAGTAAGCTCGGGTCGGGTCATGGCCCATCTCTAACCCACAGGGTTAGGAAGCGATTCTTTGGGGGCTTGTTGGGTCTGGTTATAGGTTAGATTATTTGACAAGTTTGTCTGATTGATGAGTTGGGATTCAACGAGTTCATCCGTTTGTTCAATGAGTTGGATTCAGCGAGTTTGGATTTCACGACTTCTCGTATTCTCAAAATGTCACCCTATATATCAAATTTGATTGATAAATTCTGATTTTAGATTTGAGGAAGATAGTCATAAGCCTGGAACGCCCTACACCTGGGAGGCTATTGACCAAGTCACTGCAAACTTTACACCTGACATGACCCCTCTTGTCTTAGCAGGTAATGTTAAACTATAACTTAAGAGAAAAATACATAAAGAAAAAAACAAAATTCTTTTTTAGCACAGAGAAATAACTACGAAATACTAAAAATGTTGCTTGACCGTGGAGCCTCCATTCCAGTCCCTCACGACGTCAAATGTGGTTGTGATGAGTGTTTGGAAGCTAACAAAGATGATTCTCTAAGGTTTTTTTTACCCATACAGTGACTTTTTAAGAAAAAAAAGACAAATAATTGACTTCGATCTATTTAGATTTAGTCTGTCCCGCATTAATGCTTACAAAGCTTTGGCGAGTCCGTCTCTTATTTGCCTTAGTAGTAAAGATCCCATTTTAACAGGTTTATATTAATTCTAAATTGACCAAAAACTTTCAATTTTCTGAATGTTAATTTTTTTGCCTAAACTAATTAAGCTTTTGAATTGAGCGATGAGTTGAAACGTTTGAGCAGAATGGAAGCTCAATTTAAGGAAGAATATTCGAAACTTAGGAAACAAGTTCAGGTATAATAGTCAAATAAAAATTGTGTTCAAGATTATCTGAATGTTTTCAATCAGGAATTGGCAAATGGACTTATTGACCATGCAAGAACAAGTTATGAGCTTGAAATATTATTGAATCACAATCCGGACGGGGAGCCCTGGTCACCAGGTTAATTTTTTTCCCAATTTACAAAATAAAAAATATTCTATTTTTAATCTTAAATTTTTAGGGCAACATCAAACATTACACAGACTTCAATTGGCAATCGATACGAATCAGAAACAATTTGTCACGCATGCAAGTGTTCAACAGCTTTTGGCTGCAATTTGGTACGACGGACTACCTGGATTCCGGAGGTTGCACATTGTTAGAGTAAGTAAAGTTAAATAGAGGGGTCATGGTGGTCAAAAGATTTGGATGGGGACATAAACCTTGGGACCTTAAGTTAACAACAAATAAAACAAGTCGGCAAAGCTTTTGGCTGCAATTTGGTTTTACCAATCGTCTTGATTCCAGAGGTTACACATTGTTAGAGTAAGCAAAGTTGAGTAAAGGGGTCATGGTGGTCAAAAGATTTGGAAAGAACATAAACCTTGGGACCTTAAGTTAACGACAAATGTAACAAGGCGGCAAAGCTTTTGGCTGCAATTTGGTGTGACGGATGACCCGGATTCCAGAGGTTGCACATTGTTAGAGTAAGCAAAGTTGAGTAAAGTGGTCATGGTGATCAAAAGATTTGGATGGTGCCACAAACATTGTGACCTTATGTGAACAACAAAGCAACTCTCAATAATGTGTCAGGAGGCCCAGAGAGATGATAAATATAAAGTCCTCATGTCCCTGTAGGCCGGGCAGACAAAATTCAGGGTCCCCATAATGGCATGGATTCAGCAGTTGCGAGTTTTTGCTCTTGGCAAAAGATTAGATCATTAAATAGTTCTGGGTATCCATTGATCCTAAAAAATAAGAGAAACAAAAAAATCTTTTTTAAGTAAATCTGTGCAAGCATATGGACCTCATCTCCATACAGTAAGCCCATTAGTCCAATGGTCATGACAACCAACTGAGGATTTAAGATATCTATAAACATTTGAGCTTCCATTCCAAAGCATAATATATCAATTTTCACATTGCAAAAATATAAAGCATATAAATGTTAAATAATATAATTTCTGTTTCTCTCACAATTTACAGCTGTTGGAATCTTCTCTGTACAAACTTTAAAAAAAATTTTAAGTATGCCTTGCAAATATTTTCCATTTAAGGTAGACTGAGGCTGGAACTTTGATGTTGAGGCAGCCCAGAGTCAAAGGTTGCCTGTAGGTGGCAGGGTTCATATCCTCAACCCTCTGATTCCAAGCCTGATGTTTTGACCCCTCGGCCATGGCTACCCCTTTCATTTTCATGTTTTTATCTCAACATCAATATGTCCATTTATATTTTCAGCAAGTTCTCTGTGTACTTAAACATGCCTGTCTATTTCCAATCTACTCATTAATCTACATGTTGGCTCCGTACAGTGAGTTGGGAAAGTTTTCCAAGAAACCTTTCGTTAAGTTCATCTGTCACTCTGCATCCTACATCTTTTTCCTTCTACTTCTTGCTCTGGCTTCACAAAGGATCGAAGTTCTTATAATAGATATTTGTGGTGAGTAAAAATACTTGCATTTCTTTATAGCAAAAAAAAATAATTTTACAAGAAACATTTCTGTTAGTTTTCATATTTCCGGAATCATCTGTGGCCATTTGGCTTGCTGATTTAAAAGCTTATTGGGAGAAACATGAGCGAGGCTCATTACCATCTTTCATTGAAATGGCTGTCATTATTTGGGTTCAAGGTCTTATTTGGAAAGAAATGAAAAATCTATTCAAAGAGGGCCTTCTGGATTTCATGATGAACATGTGGAACTTAGCAGATGTTTTTAGGTTTGAATTTTTATCTGAGTGAAAAATTATCCAAACTTTAACATTTTTTTTACCTTAAAGCTATGGCTCATTTATGGGATGGATTGGACTTCGAACTTTATCTTTTTTGATGGTGCAAAAAGAGCAATATTGGGATGGTTTGCCACCAGAAGAAATTTGGACTCCTAGAAATCAGTGGAATCCTTTTGACCCCTTTCTACTCGCAGAAGGTAAAATTTTTGTAAATTTATTTATCAAATTAAAAAAATCATTTTGAAAGTTTTTTCAATTTAACTATTGATGGGTCAAAAATCCCAATTTGTTCCTTTTTGGTTCAAACAAATCTCATCGGGTTGGGTCAAAAAATAATCAGGCTAAAGACCGGTGTGCCTCTTATTTACTGCAGGTCTAAGGTATGCTCGGGTCAGGTCAGGGTCTATAGCTACATCTCTAAACTATATCTCTAAACATTAGCTCTTATTATATATCCTACAGCTATCAGGATCCTGATCAGAATTTTTTGAATTCAACTGTAGTAATGGGTCTGGGTCTAAAATATTTTACTCGGGTCGGGTCAGACATCTTTGGTATGTGTTTGGGTTTGGAAATTTTCCCCTAAAAATCCCATTTTTTATTTTTTGCCCTTTGGGTCAAAAAAAATCTCATTGGGTCAGGTCAAAAAGTACCCGGGCTAAAACCGGGTCGGTCTCTTATTTACTGCAGGTCAAAAGTATGCTTGGGTCGGATCGGGTCAAGGGCCATCTCTTGAATTTACTACTCATCATTTTGAAGAATTGCAAGCACAGATCCAGGAACAATAAATTGTTTCATTCAAAGAATATTTTTATAGGGATGTTTGGAGCTGGGATGATATCTTCATATTTGAAGCTAGTCCACATCTTCAGCATAAATCCTTACCTTGGACCTTTACAAGTCTCACTTGGGAAAATGATCATTGACATTTTTAAGTGGATGGTGATGTACATCCTGGTACTGTTTGCATTTGGATGTGGATTGAACCAGCTTCTTTGGTACTATGCAGATCTAGAGAAAAAACAATGCTATAGCCTGCCTGGTGGATTGATGGACCCTGAGGCAAACACCCTTTGTTTGAATAATTTTTTTAGCAATTAATGTTTTTAAAATTTAAAACATTTTAATTTTCAGAATAGAAGAGAATCCTGTGTTACTTGGCGACGTTTTGCAAATTTATGGGAAACATCTCAATCTTTATTCTGGGCTAGTTTTGGTCTCGTTGATCTTGCTGATTTTGAATTAGAAGGAATTCAAGAATTTACGAGGTAAGAAAACCTTTAGATTAAAGAACTAAATAAATTTTGATGGTCTTAAAATTCGAACTTCTTTACCATAACCATGAAGTTGTATTGACTTATTCAACACACCCAACTTGCTGGTAAAGCCATTTCTCTTCCTCCCTGAAACCTAAAAAATGTTTTTTTGTTTCCCTTCTTCCCATTCCACAAAATATGATATTTAATGTGGTAATTCTAAAAGATGAAAAATAGGGTAACGGAAACTACTTTATTAGTTGAATTGGATTGCTTTATTTATGTGGGCCATCCTGAAAGTTCATACAAACAAACCTTATGTGATCTCGTAAATGGAATAGCGCTGACCTGGCATAAACACACATGCCACCCACTTTTAACAGTAAACTTAGTCTGAGGAAATGCTCAAAGTACTTTAGGTATTGTAAAATATAAGGGAAAAACTTACACGCTAATCTAAAACCAAGGCCTAATTATCCTGCACAATCTTACGTCTAAGAATAGCAATGAATAATTAGTTGACATGGCTAAGCATGCAAGTCTATTATTCAACATGGGAAGCAGGAGAGCAGTGATCAAGTGTACTGGGGAATCAGATGTGCATAGATATAGGGGAAGAGGCATTTCTTAAACGGCATTCAAACAAAATAATGTGATCCTTTAAAAAGAAATGAATTTTACATGAAGTATCCACTAAGCCATTTGAAATAGATTGTTTTCCTATTTTTGAAACATTAGAAGAAAACATGTTAGCCATTGCATGTGATCTTGATTTGAAGTACATTTTTTGCCTACCACTTGTACAGCTAAAAGCCTGCTCGGCCATGTAGAGGTTGATGAACACCTTTGCAAGAACATGCTGATTCAAGTAGTTGGAATTTGCTTGTCCTGAGATACTGTCTATGGTGTGAGTCTTGAAGTTCAGTAATTTTTTTGTTTGATGAGCCTAAGTGCTGAAAAATCTTTGACCTGGTTTTGGTCAGGTAATTTTTTGCTGCTTTGGTTGGGTCAGCCACCATCGAGTCTGGAAAATTTCCCCCTAAAATCCCAATTTTTTTATATTTTTACCTTCGGGGAAAAAATACCTCATCAGTTTGGGTCAAAAAATATTCTGGTCAAAGATGGGTCAGCCCCTTAATTATGGCAGGTCATAAGCATGCTCGGGTTGGGTCAGTCCCCATCTCTAGTAAGATAGATACAGTATTTAACTAATGGGCACTTAAGTGAACTAACCTGGTATCCAATTTTAACAAATGATTTCAAAGATAGGGGAATCAGGTGGATGAGCAATTAAATGATAGAGAATTAATGAATTCAATTTTACAGATTTTGGGGACTGCTTATGTTTGGCAGCTACTCTGTGTGTAACATAATTGTCTTACTGAACATGCTTATTGCTATGATGTCCAACTCTTACACAAAGATATCAGACAGATCAGATGTGGCTTGGAAATTTGCCAGAAGTAATTTATTCAATATTTTTCTAAATATCATGGAATATTCCATTAAGATTTGTTTGAATTTATAAGGTAAATTGTGGATCTCTTATTTTGATGAGGGTGCCACAGTTCCACCACCTTTTAACATGATTCCAACACCAAAGGCTTTTGCAAGGCTTCTAACATGCAAGAAAAAAAAGTCTGTCAAGGCAACTGCAGAAGAGAGATTAACAGCTGAAAATAAATACTATGGGTATTTCATTTTAGAAATTAAGACAAGATGAAAAGAAAAAGAAATAAAATTGATGTAAATTAGAGTTGTACGTTGTCTTGTGCGAAGATATGTAACAAATGAACAAAGGAGGTCGCAGAACTTTAATATAACTGAAGATGATATTAATGAGGTAAAAAAATATACTTTAATTTATTGTAACTCTTTTTTACTAAAATTGTTTTTATTTTTTACAAGGTCAGGCAAGACATTCGATCATTTCGTTATGAACTGATAAACATTTTGAGAATGAACAATATGAAGACCCCCAACCTTAAGTCTGAAGGTGGAGCCATTAGTCGAAAGTCAAAAGATTTGGTATTGAAATAACAAATTTTACACGAAGGAGCTATTTATTTAAGTTGTGAACACTTTCTTTTTCAGGAAAGGATGATTCAAAAAGGATTTCAGGTACATGGAAAGTAATTTTTGTGGTGCAGAAAGACAGAAGTTTTGAGAAGAATGGCTTGATGGGTTGGGGTCAAAATTTTTTGATCCAAGTCAGGTTGGATCAGCCACCTCATGGTCTGGAAAGTTTCCCAAATAATCCAAATTTTTCAAGTTTTTCTTAGGGTCAAAAAAATTTCATTGAGTTAGATCAAAAAATACCCCGGCTGGGTTCTTGTTTACTGCAGATCAGAAGTATGCTTGGGTTGGGTCGGGACCCATCTCTACTTGAATCTATATTTCTGAGCCTTATTGTGTAGAAAGTTACCCTACTAAAATCTTTGTTTGGTTGAGTAAAGTATGATTAGTTTCCTGAAGTCCTTTTTTTAATGGTACAAGAATTTCAGAGACCCTGGCCCTTTACTCTGAAGCTTACTTGAGTTCTAATTACCTCAAGACCCTCCTACTTGAACCTAAGAGAAATTTTGGGCACTGATACCTCTGTGCAGTTTGCGAGTACATATGGAGAGAGAACTTACTCAGCTAAGTTATTTGAGTTGTATTGACAAGCAGAAATATAATTTTTTGCAATAAAAGGCTCACTTACTTATCCATCCTACCACACCAAGATTCAAGACGGTTAACATTATATTTGGAAGGCCAAAGTTTGATAGCCTGAACCATCATTAACCTTACATCCCATTATGGAAAAATTATCAGCATACCTTTGCTCATCAAATTTCCCCCTTCCTAACCAGCAGAGTTAGGTTAGATTATGTTTGGTGAGTTGTGATTTGACAAGTTCCTTCGTTTGACGAGTTGGGGATCAACGAGCTGGGATTGGCGAGTTGGGATTTGACAATCTCGGATTTGGCGACTTCACATAATATCAAATTTGCAGATAAAATGAAAAAGCAATAAAGTCAACAATTCAAAAATCCCAATCACTTGAACACTTACAATTGTAAGATTGTATTTAACATGAATATTCTTTGTTACAGATAACCAAGATTGAAAGTGTGATGCAAAATGTCTTTGAAGCAGCATCTACATCAACTGGAAACAAGTCAAAAGATATTTTCAGAAAACTCGCCAAAGCGGCCTTGAAAAGTGATAAGAAAGATTGGAACTCTGTGGTATAAAATGTCAACAAAGTTATGAAAAAAAGAATGAAAATATTAGTTTTGCCATGAATTTAAGGTACGCAATTCATCCATCAAAGCAGACCCGATTGGCAGTACCCAAACATCTATCCGTCGACATAACAAGTCGTTACGTAGATCACTTTTGGCAAGAGGAAATTCTAAAGAAATGGCTGATACAATTTGCCTATCTGAACTGACATCTGATGAGGTAAAAGAGGGGCTATGAAATGTAGTGATGGGTCGGGGTCAATTTTTTGTGGCTCAGGTTGGGTCATTCTGGGTCAGCAAATTATGGTTTGAGTTTTGAAATTTTCCCTAAAAATGTCAAATTTTTCAATTTTTTTCCCTTCGGATCAAAAAAAATATCTTTGGTCGGGTCAAAAAGAACTCGGTTAAAGGTGGGTCTACCTTTATTTACTATGAGTCAAAAGGAAGCTCGGGTTGGGTCAGGGCCCATCTCTAAATTGAGACAGCACTCTTTATTTAAAACGGATAGTCCAATCATATGTGGAAATTTCAGTTCCTGGTTTTTGAAAATTGGCAAACAAACTAAGAATGGGTTAGAAGTTTTTCAGGGCTTCTACCCGAACCCAGGTGTCATAAGCTGAAAGAATAATTTTTAAAAATTGTTGACTCAAAAACAAAATTGCTCAGGAAGAGTATCTAAAAAGTTCATTGCAACTTTTTGACCCATAGCACCCATTTCCTTGGTCTGGGGGGACAAAAATATATTGGTTAAAGTATTAAACAAAAGTTGTTGATCATTTCAATTTTGAGTGATCATATAAAGTCTATTTTAGTCATCAGCAAATGATAGATAGATAGATAACGTATATTTTCTTGCGACTTGGTGTCGTAAAAGAAAATTTTGTTACTCGAATAATAATAATAACCATGGTGATTCCAGGGTTCCATTTTCAGAGCATGACATATCCTAATGGTCCCTTTATAAGTGCCTGAGGTTTTACCAGTGCAGCTGGCTCTTTGGAGGAAAACACGTATTTTTAAATGTCTGCACCTGATGCACTTACTGCCTTAGATTAGTACATGTGTACCCCACCAGGGAGAAAAACCTCCGTGACTGCAAATGGCGGCAAAGCATATATAAACTAGGCTAATGCGTAATCAGTCCACGTCAGTGTCCAAATGTTGTTGAGATCACAGCCTTCATCTGTGTTTTCATCTTGACCTTTTAGGGTCAACCATTTAAAGGGAATGAGTTACGAGACTAGCTTAGCGTGGTTGATGAGTACTATGGATATATGAGGTTCAATTTGTATGTGTCCAGAATTGAATTATTTCTGGACAATGGTGGGCTTCAGTTGAGTGTATATGAAGGGGGTCAAAGGCTGCTGGCTGACTCTGTCTCTGTCCAGATAAGTTTTGGCTCTGTTATTTTCTAGCTTGTGAGATACAACCCACGATTGGCATCATTTACCCCAACTACTAGAATTGCCTATGCGAGGTTTAAGTCAAACTTGAGAGAGAATGTCAAATTGGATGAAGAAGACGAATTCCTAGCAGAGGATGATTCTTCAGGGTAAGCTTTAGTTTTACAAACTTTTATCATAGTTTATGACCAAATTTTATAAACAGGGGATTGGCTAAAGCTCGTAAAACGCCAGTGAGATACTCAGTTCAAAATGAAAAGCCTTCACAATCAACGTCGCAATCAAAGTCTCCAGGTAAGTGCCAATACTTCTTTTGTAAAGATTGTTATCTTCGATTCCATTTGCATGAGTCTTATTTAGGTAAATAAAAATAAATAAATACATGAGCAAGCGTAGTGAGTGGAGAAGTTGGAAATTTTACTTTAGTAGCGGTATGGTTTGCATGATCTGTCTATCTGTCACATCAAACTCCTCCATCAGTTTTAAAGATGTTAGAGAGCCTAAATTTTGGCATAGAGACTCCTTAATATTAATGCAAAAAAAGTTATCAAGGGGATTTTTGAAATTTTGTCTGTGGGCAGAGATATTAGAGTTTTTCTTCTAGGCTAGGCTGGGTGCAAGCTAGCATTGGGTTGTTAGTTTGTTATATGGCAGCAATCCGTGAATTGCTTTGATTCGGCACTGCTGATGCAATCCAAGCCATTTTTTGTCAGCTTGGTTTGTCACATCTCAGCCCCCGGACAAAATTTTAAAAATTCCTTCTTTTGAGGTATATTGATTATTTTCCAAAATTTCAACTCACTAGCTTCAAAACTGAGAGGTTTGTGTTGCCCTGAAGGATTCTGCATTTTTCAACGTAAAATTTTTTTGGCCAACCCACCTCCTCGCTTGCGTGACAGGATAGACGTTAGAGTTTAATTTATATTAACTAGCTGTTTAAGCCCCCCTCCAGCCTTCATTTTTTCTGTTTTCAGCCTTTTTCCACTGTTTTTACTCTATATTTTTCCGCCGCCATGCCCCCCTCCGCACCTGCGTGACAGGAGATACTTTAAGGTTTTATATATATTAATGAATATTAATTAATAGGTCTCAAACCTCCTCGTTCCCCGTGCATCCCTAAAGAAGAATCCTCAGCACCGGTGCAATCTAGCTCACAATCAGATTCTGTCGTTGATGACCAAGACAATCCCCTACCATTTGATGAAATTGAACCTGTCCATACTCCACATCATACGGCTGAAAGTCAAGAGCTTCAAGTTCTCACCCCAAAAGCCACGGCTTCTCCTTCAAGATCTGATGACGTTCTCGTCACATTAGATGTGACCAAACTTGAAACAAAATCACAAGCCTCTGTTAAACCATCGCCAAGGGCATCTCCGTATCACACCACTCTGAATGTGGAGAGTAAGGAGCCGGGCGATGGGTCGAGTGGGGATAATGAAAGAGATGCTCCGAGGTTTGATCCCAAGGGGAAGTCGGTTGCCACTGGAAAAAGTATAACTGGATGGCTTTAAAATTCTCATGATGTAGAACTTGTTGTACAAAATAAAAATATCTGCATGACAATTTTATGAGCAAAATAAACTTAAAAACTATTAGCGTGAATGATATGTTGCATGTGTCATTACGGGGACGGAAGTGCAAGAGCGATAAGTGGAAATCCCAGTGAGGACCTTCCCAATCAAGAAATGAATCAATACTGTTCTGTGTTCTGTTTATTGAAAGGAAACAGGGGCTTTATATACTAAATGGTGTCAAGAAAACTTTCTGACCTAATTGACGAGAGTGACTGAAATAGGCAGGAATGAGAACACTGATGGCAGCCTGTTTTGGAATGACGAATATACTTGGAAGGAAAAGACAAACTAATGGCAGCCTGTTAGAAAAGACTTTGAGCTTGAAAAGGGAAAATATTGGAAGTGCAAAAAATAGGGAAAATGAACATATACTATGATATACAAAACTGTCATTGATCTACATGCTTCTTGTTGGTCATAATTCATTTGCTGATTTGATTAGGGTAAGCTTCTGTTTTCATTGGCAGTTTCTTAATTGTGTTATCTTCATAATAATTGGTTTCCTTAACACAGCAACAGGATTCTCTTTCTCACGTAATTGTGTTATCCATGTAGAAGCCCCTCCAGCAATCTGATTTGGCTTGTGAAGTGATTTTGATCTTTCCAAGTTGGTACTTGTCCTACATTGATTGTTTTATTTGAAAAGTTACACGAGAATTTTCATTTTATAAGTAAAGAGTTTATTGACAATTCAGCATTACTCAACTTATTTTAGAACTCAACTACAGATTAAACTATCGTAGTATGCTCTCAATTCAAGCATTTTTGCTTTCTTTCTTTCACTTGATATTCTTATCCAATGTTCAATTCTCATATCATTTACGTTTAAGGCATTTTGAAACAGGCTGCCATTAGTGTTTTCTATTCCCACCTACTTCAGGTCATTTCAAACAGGCCGGCCTTGCAGTTTCTCATTCCCATGCAAGGTTGTTCTTTGGTGCCTAAAATTTTAACCTCTTCAATCTAGCCCTTATTTTTCAAGCTCACCTTTTGTATAAAAAGTGCTCCCCTTTCATCAATAAGCAGTTCAGAATTGATTCTTTTCTTGATTGCGGGAAAGTCATCATTGGGTATAAACATCTCAATTCTTCAGACCAAAGCATCAGACTCGTTAAATGATTTGGAAACTATAAGTATAACTTTTTCCAATTACTTTGTGAAAAACAGCTCTTCAGGATCCTATTTCTGTAAAAGATGTAATTTAAAACTTGTTGACCAACATATATCAAGCAATTAAGATATAAGTTTCATCAAAAAGATTGTACTTCAAGGGTAAAAAAATCATTGAAATATTTTCAGTTTACAAGAATCCAGGGCACCTCCATTATGTAAAGAGGCCTTTTTCAATTATTTATTGCTTTGTTAACAATTATAACCAAATAATATATATAAAACCCTAAAGTGACTTGGAAAATGTAACACTGTGAAATGAAAAATGCAAAAAATGTGAACTAAAATTTAAGTTTTTTAACAATTTTTTAGGCACGCCTTGCAAATTGCAGTCATTCTAGGCACACTAGGTGGTTTTTGATTTTATTTCTGTGGTTTTACCTGGGCGTGAGCTGAACCCGGGTTGCTGGGATAGAATTCCAGCTTCTTACCACCTGACCACCCTGACTCCCAAGTTTGAAGGGATATATATATATATAAAGTGAAAACAAAAATGTGAAAAGAACCCTGCAAGGAAGAAGGTGTGTAAAAAATCCAGATAGATTATTTTACAAAATACAATACAATATCTTACATCATACATACATCATATCTTATGAAGAGATTTAACTGTTTGCACCTTAAATACCACATATTTATTGTCACATAATAAGTGCTAGTTTCTAAAAAAAGACAGTACCTTTGAAAAGCATTACATTTTTCACATGCCCAAGGTCAACATAAATGTAGATAGCACACAAGAATCTCTGAATCATGTGTTTATTAATGTTACATTAGTTTTGCAATCACACAACTTTCTATTCACGTTTGATTCCAGAGCGCTACTGTCTTACATGTTGATTAAAAGGTTTGCGCCTTTAGATGTCAACTTGTTATTTATCAATATTCTTAGGCGTAAGATTGTGTTAGATAATTAAGCAAGTGGATTTAAGTTTTAGCTTGCAAGTTTACCTAACCTAAAAAAAGTATTATAAGCATTTTATACCAGGCCTTTTAGTTCTTTAAGAAGCAAAGATACTCATAAGCTAGTGGGATTAAGGGGACCAGGTTGGTCAAGTTTGTTACTTGCTGGATTTCTATCCCAGCGGGCCAGGTTTGACTGCCACCCAGGGTAACCAACAAAAAAATTAAATAAAACCACATAGTGTGCCTTAAAAATGACTAAAAAAGTTGCAAGACGTACTTAAAAAATGTTAAATGTGTGATAATGCCGGGTCATCACCATGCCGCCTACGTGATTGTATCCGATCCTATCATTTGCGCTCCCAGGATTAGTCTACATATATCAGGACCATAATCACCCCCTTATGAGGATGGTCCCTGATATGCAAATTAGCCATAGGGGATTAACCAGTGAAAAAAGTCTCCCCAGGTTAGGACCTTTTTAGAGGATTCTGTAAATAACTTTTACAGTGGATATGGACAACATCATGAGTAATATCCACTTCAATTCTTACTCTTATCCATCCACCTTGTTTATGCATCTTTTCATTTTTATGCCATTGCCAATCTTAAGGTAAGAGCAGTATTTGTTTGTTTATTCCAATTTATTTTTATACACTAGCAAAATTATATTGGGATATATTATTTATCTATTTATAGTTCAATATATTAAGTCCAATATTTATATTTTTGTTGATCTCTTTCCTATTATCAATCAAGACTTTAATTTTCACATTCGATATTAGGGTTTTTTCCAATAAATACTTTTAAGGGTTAAATAATATTAAGTGGTCACAAGGATTAATAAATATGGAAGTTAACTGAAGATCAAAGCATTTAAATTGAGATTTTCATTCCAATTTTATTGTGTGATTAGGTGCCTCACACTTTCTAATTTTGACAAATCCCATATTAGATTTAGAGCAGAGTTTTTTTGGGAGAGAAAATAAAGAGAGCTTATAGTTTATCCATCCATTTCTTCCCTTTCATTAATACCTTTGCATCGTTGACGGATCATTGAAGGTAACATGTTACATTTTTACTCAAAGTTTTTTGCAGTAATTTAAATATTTTATTAACCTTACCGGCTCAGGCATAGTAAAAATTTTTTGACCTGGGTAGGGTCGGGTCAATTTTTTGTTGCTCGAGTTGGGTCAGGACAGCCATCTTTGGTTTAGGTTTGGGTTTGGAAAATTTCGCCCAAAAATCCCAAATTTTTTTCCCTTCAGGTCGGTTCAAAAAGTACCCGAGTGAAAGACAGGTCTACCTTTCATTTACTGCAGGTCAAAAGTATGCTCGGGTCGGGTCAGGGGCTATCTCTACTCATGTGACTGAGAATAAAAAGTCCTATGCAAAGTTAATTATGTATTTTACTTTATTGGTAGGCAGGATCAAACTTGTGTTAAGAACCTTCCACGAGTTGGTGTGGAGGTCTGTCCAAAATTTGGCAGAGATTGGTCCTCCGGTGAAAGAGATACGTAGGTACATACAAAGGTACAAACAGTCTGTTTTATTTCCTATTTAGACCCAGGGCAACATGGACTGTAAACCTGCAAAAGGAAAGTGGGGGATTATTTCAAGTAAGTTTTAGTTGTTGACAGTATCTATTTATTCACATATTTTCAAAACTTACAGCTATGTTCAAAGGTGATGTGACCACTCTGAGTAAATCACCAATTTTGTCTTGTACCAACAGTCCAAAGCAAAGGATCAAAGCACTTTATAGAGCAGCATCCTTGGACAGATCAGATAGTTTAGGATCCAGAGACTTTGAAGAGGCTGAAAAAAGGTAATTGAGAATTTTTGACCCCACACACCAAAAATCTTGTTTGCACTTGGCAAACTTGCAAAGGCATATTATAGACCTTGCATTTAATGACAAAGTTTTGAAGTCTGGCCACACCATCCAAATTTGGGGTTGGGCAAAAAAATTGGTTTCAAAAACTACCAATCCTGAGTCCGACTTACTTTCATTGATCTCTCTCCAGCGAAGCAAGTGAGGGAGGAGTTTAGAAATTTTGTAAAGGGATCCTGAGTGACATCCGCTGTGCGTCTGTCATCTCCTCTTCCTCCCACGCCATTGAAGCTAGAGGGCTGAAATTTTGGCATGCATAGTCCCTATATGGATGGCTCCAAAGTTACCGATCAGTTTTTGATATTTTCCCTGGAAGCTGAGATATTTAAGTTCAAATGTTTCATATTTACATGTTTAATAGCTCCCACAATTTAAGCAACTTAATTTAAATCATAGTGAAATTTTCTTGCCTTATCTTTATAGGGATGTAGAAATATTCTATATCACAGTCACGCATATAAAAAAGAATATGAAAAGTAATCGAATATGCAGCTACTTAATGAGACCAAGAATTCAATCTATTATCTATTCTCATATGTAGCAAGGAATCTTGAAATAATTTCCTAAAACAACCAGATATTTTGGTACAAAAAAAGATTATAATATTTTGACGAAAAAATGTTTAATTATACCAGTACTTATCTCTGCATTTTGGGATTAAGTTTCTGATGGAGATCAGATTAGGTAAGTGGGGATCATAATCTCTTGGAAAAAGCTGGGTTTTTTCAAATTGATTGTCATAAAAAAGGCCATAAAGTTATGTGCTAACAGATTTTAACATTTACATTGACAGTAAAAAGTTTGATTGCCATTAACAATAAACAATTAATCTATATATATAAAAGTGACTGTTTGTACGTATGTACCTACCTATGACCCCTTTTCACTCCCAAACCGCCGGACCAATCTCCACCAAATTTTGCACAGACCTCCCCACCAACTCAGAGATGGTTCTTATCACAAGCATGACCCCGCCAACCCAACCCCTGGACCCCGGGGTACCCCATACTCCAAAATCCAAATGGGTATCACGGGAGAGAAAACTTTGTGTATTGGAAAATGTTCAGATGGGTTAAACTGTTTACTTAATCTCCTGGGCAATTCCAACAATATTGGCAAATAATGCCTTTATTCGATGTGAAATTTTTAACACTCCAAAATAAGTTTGAAAATGTCTTTGTAAAGGACTGAAAGAATAAGATCTGGCCGAGAAGAACGTCGACAAAAATACAAATTGGCTGAAGAAAAGCGAGAAATCTTCAGAAGTCAAATAAGAAAAAAATATGGAATCAAGTCTAAAGAAGAGTCAGACTCTGAAAAGGTTAATTTTAAGTCCTTGATTATAATGTTTGAATTTTGTAAATTTGTTCTTTCTTTCTTTCCAGAGCCAGTCTAAAAGTAGTGAGGGAAGCTTGAGCTTCAAATCTTTCTTATCCTCTGACTTTTTCAAATCATTTGACAAAGCAGAAAAGAAACAGGTAATTTTAGAAAAAGTAAAACTAATCAATCAAATGTTTGAAAATTTTCTTACAAAACGTGTTTTTTAACTTTTTTTCAGAGCAGCATCACTAGCAGTTTTAGGAAATAGAAAAAAAGAAGACCATTAATAAGGTTCCTTTGAAATGTAATCTGTTTATTTTCATGAAACTTTATGTATTCCCTTAGATGTGACGTTTTATTGGACAATTTTGGATCAAGAGATGTTATCAAATATCAAGGGCTTTCATATTCAAATCTTACACAAGAATGTGAAGCAAACATCAACATGAAATTGTAAATAAATAAATAAATGTTAAAAGAAAATGGTATAATCCCTCTTGTGCAAAGCAAAGGGGGTTGAGAAAAAATTGAATATCGCTTGACATCCATGTGTGCGTCTATCATGACTATCTCCTCTTACATTTTTGAAGTTAACAGGCTGAAATTTGGCATGGAGACTCATTTTATTAACGCCATGAAATATACACACCAGATTTTTGAATTTTTGTCTAGGAGCTGAGATATTTAAGCTAAAAGTGGAAATAGCTATAATTATATAGCTTATAAAAGGTAGCGATTGGATCATTCTGATATGTAATTAAGGCTGCAATGTACATCCTAAGCTAGAACATATAAGAAATACTCCTTGAGCACAACTAAGCTAGGTTATTCCATTAATTCTACCCAAGCTCAGTTCCAAACAAATTCATTGATTATTTGAGAACCAAGTGTCCTGAAAAGCAGATTTATGCGCAGGAACATCAGGGATACCGTGTTCTGAAATCCTGAGATTCTTTTTTTAACCTGCATGTTCATCTTTCGGACCACAGGGTCCACATCGAGGGTCTTGGAATTGTTATGGTCAAAAAATTGCTAAATACTTTATGACTGGAGGATTAGATGGAGCAGAATTCAATAAAATTTGATCAAATTGGTTGTTGTCTTTGGTACTGAGAGCTCTGAGTTTTACCCTAACATAAATAGTTGTTGATCATGTCCTTTTGAGTGAGTCTTTTAGAGAGTTAGAGTGTTGGAGTTGCAAAGGGTAGACTAGATTTTTATTGTACCTGCATTAAGTTTTTCCCGGGCAGTGCCGGGCCCAGGTTGGTTAGTCTTCTATATGTACAAAACAGACTGTTTGTATCTTTTAAACATGTACAAACCGCTGGACCAAACTCCACCAAATTTGTACAGACCCAGACTCAGGGAAGGTTCACAACACAAGTATAATCCTGCCAACCCAACTTCCTGTACCTGGGGTCACCCAAACTTCAAAACCAAAGCAGCTCACCGCAGAACTGCTTAATATTTGCTCCCCAGGTTCCGGGGTGTATGGGGTGCTTTAGGGCCTTTGAGAATGTAAGAACAAATATAGGGTGAGTTAGAAATTTTTCAGGGCCATTCCCTAGGCCCAGGGGTCATTTTTTGAACATTGTTGACTTAAAAAAAGCTGCTTAGTATTTATTTCAGAGTTGAAAGATTCATAACTTTTATGCATGCTTTTCCTCAAGTTGCCCTCCTCAGCCAGTGACTGGAGAATCCAATCCATTTATCTTCATCCTCAAAATGTTCCAGCAAAAGCATTTTTACAAGAATATCTTCGAGATATGAAAACTCTTTATATGGCCTTGCCACAATCTTCTCCCACTCAAATATCAAATCATGTAGAAAGTTTATTGAGGGTCTGGAAGAAAGTGAAAATGTTGAAATCTTGCAAAATAGTTTAGAATATGATGAAACCTACCTTGCTTTTCCTTTCTCAATTTCACCCCTGAGTGCCTCATATTGTGACCGGATCTCGACAATCCGTCGGCGCTTTTGCCAAATGTTTGTTTCAATGCCACAATTCTCTGACGGACACTGTATTGAGTTCTGAAAAAAATCACAAATTAAGTCAAAAAGTATAGTCGTTCTATGGCATTTAATCTTTGGATATACCTGATTCGTTTTTTCATGCAATGGAAAAGACAAAGTGCAGTTCTTGCCATTGCACTTAAATGGTACCATGTCCTGGGGTAGCATTTTTTCCATCCTGCCTCTTACTTCTTGACCAATGATCACAGATTTGCCAGGAGAAATATTGTGAATGGACTGAACAATCACATTGTTATCCTGAAAACCCATTAAAAAATGACTAAGGATTTTGAAACTTCTCTATACGAACTATAACAATTAAGTAGACGGGCATTTTTTTGTTTCGAAAAATGCCAAACCCACAAGCGTGCAAGGTTTCGTGACTGACGTCTGTACAAACAAACAAATGTGTGTCAAAAAATGTTTCATTTTTGTCATCTTTGACACCAAATATCTCAAGATTCTAGACAAAATATCAAAAATCTGGATGGTATATTTTTAGGCAAGGGCTCAAGCTATCTTCATGCAAAATTTCCTTTCTCTAGCTTCAAAACTGAGGGAGCTTTTTAAGTGACAGACAGACGGACGGACAGACTCCTCAATGCAAAAAAGCTACATAGGGAATTTTGGAAATTTTGTTTTTGGGGCTGAGTTATAAGTTTTTTCTAGTCTAGGCAAGCAAGCGTATGTCCGTTCAACCTTGGCACACTTGCGCCAGGTACTCACACACACCTATATGAGGGGTCTGTATGCAAAATTTCAGCTCTCTGCCTTCAAAGCTGAGGGTAGAGATAGATGTGACAGACGAATGGGAGATGCGTACTTGCAATAAATGCATGCTGCTTTTGACGGGTTCCACATTTTTCAACACACAAAAAATGCACATCTACTTAATTGAAAAATATTTTCATTCCAGACTATATGAAGGTGCCAATAATTTTACAATTTGTTTAATACCACATTAGGAGTTACCAAGCAAATTGTTAGGTTTTTGACTATAAGTAGAAAAATGAGGTATGAGATTGAAAGTCAGCAATGTATGTAGAGATGGTTTTTGTGAGAACAATCTCTTACCCTGATACTCAGAGACGTCTGACTGTCTTCTGAGTCTATATCCCACCCGTTGAATAAGACAAGGAAGTAATATAA
>Ga0194133_10004419_pt1 | contig 18860 bp, 8 predicted proteins | sample TA2KigOf40mmetaG_FD_155448 | JGI IMG/M metagenome (GOLD analysis project Ga0194133, IMG submission 155448) | Freshwater microbial communities from Lake Tanganyika, Tanzania - TA2015055 Kigoma Offshore 40m | ecosystem: Environmental > Aquatic > Freshwater > Lake | place: Tanzania: Lake Tanganyika... | reverse complement strand
CTCTGCCTGAGTAGCTGGAAGAATTTTCACAGTAGTAAATGAATGGTTTACCAACAGCTGAATCGGTGCGGCCTAGCTGGGTCAGCTGTTGGTAAACCACCTCTATGATTTTTGGTCGCTTGCGTGGTCTATGTATCCGATGTCTATGGTTTCCAGCCTTTTAAACTTTTGTAAAAGAAGATGCCGGAAATTGACTTACTCCAACCTAGAGGAGACGGTGAGGCCAAAGATCGAGGTTGGATTGAGCTCACACCCCTACAGTCCCAACACTGATATGGTATAGAAGTTTTACTTCTAAATATTCTATATATTTTTTTTATTTAATCCCTCTTTCTAATCAATTGTTTTGATTGATTATAGAATCTAAAATGTAATGGATGCAATTTGCTGATTCATTCTTTCATGCCTAAATGACTGTATTATAAGCGATATGAAAAGTTGTGTCAGTGATAAATTAGGAAAATTCTCTTTTAGTTATAAGATAACACAAAGTTATCAAGATCAATAAATAAAAGAAACTAGATCATTTTGTCAATGACTTTCATTATCAATGAATGATCAAGTTTTTTATCTAAGACTTTCTTCCAAAAAGCTGAATCAACATACCCAAATGAAAATGAATTATTAACGATTTTTGTGTTAGGGAGATCTACACATAACTTAACAATTCATATTGCTTGAAGATGCTCATTATTTTAGCTCTGTTGCAAAGGAGAATTTTCTGAATAATTAAAATTTTAGCCTGGTGGAAGGTTGGAACCAAACTCCAAAGATGAGGTAATTCACTAAAAATGACATACTTGCAGTCAATTTGTAATTATTAAAAAAAGACCTAAAATGAACCAAATATATTTGTTCAACTTTTGATTCTAAGACACAAAGGTTATATGAGGAAATTTTCAAGACTGACTTGCATTGAAATATAAGAAAGCTCGAATTTGAGAAATGCCATTTTATACAATCATCTTGATTCTCTGAAAAATGCTTTCAGTTAATCCAACATGGCTTTTTTCACCTCATGATCAGTTAAAAAAAATTCTTCTTTTTAAAAACTCCTTTATGCACTTGACAAACTATTATAAATATAAAGTTAGTGCAAACCATTAAAAGGGACGTAGATTATCAAATTATCTTACAGCATTCCGAAAAACTGATTTCATCCTCCAAAGGTTAAAATATTGTTTTCAGTCTTGATATTACAAATGGATAATAATTTGTCATTAGTTGGATGTATCCATGTTGTTGGATATCTGTAACTGTTGAGTTTCTTTTTCTCCCTCTGGATTTAAGTTGGCTGGAATATTTTCAATGGTTGAGGGTGTCGATATAAGTCTGCACGATTCCGCCATGTAATTTGGCAAAGTTTGCCAAATGAAAGGATCAGTAGCAGAAGCACATTTAGTTTCAGTGTCGATATCAGTTGTAAGAACATGATTGTGACTCTTTCCTGGAGATCCAACTGCCTGCATATCTATGTCTTCGTCGCCAAGAAGGACAGATGGAATAGGGGTAATAGACAAAGGCGGGGTAAAGGTTGGTGAAACAGGCATGGATTGGCAAGTGGGGACATTAAGAAAAATATTTCTGTTTGAAATAGCACCCGATCTATCATCATCTTCTTGTTCAAAAGTGGTTGATCCTGAATTGAGACAATCAGATTCGTCCTCAGCTATGGGCTGGAAAAGGAATTCACTTGAATGGCCCTTTATTGTTCCAAGAGAGGGTGGATTCAATCCTAGACAAAACTCAAAATTTCAATGAATCTGTATTTTTTTTAGATTGTGATTATTTACCATATGTTGAGACTGGAGAATGGAACAGAACCTCATGTTGAGACGTTTGGAAACTTCTGTTGTGATTGTGCTTTGAGATAACTTGTCTGGAAAAGGGATTCTGGCGATTGATCAATGATGAAATATTGCAGCTTTTTTGAGAATGAATGGTTTGCCGCTTTTGCTATTAGAATATAATAACGTGGGTTAATTAATATTAAATTTTTAGTGTAATTCACGCATTATTTTACTTGAAAGCTTTTATGGTATGGGGCTGTTTGAAAATGCTTATTGTCGAGAGACTCTGGATGAGATGCTGCAGGAAAATATGTGAAATTTTCAGGCACACTGATTCGTTTTGATATGGAAGGTTGGCTAGCTGCAGATGCTGAGCTGGGGCGTTTGGAAGCCAAACCAGACTGATAACATCCTTCTAAAATTAAAATGAAATTAAACTAAGGAAAAGTTAAACAAGAGTAGGGTATCTGGAAATCCCAACAGTTAACCTTTATCATCCAGAAAAGAATCAATAGTTATAACTATTTTTCATTTACCCTTTAAAAGGTTGCAATTTAATGATGACCAATCAAAAACCCTTTTCCCTATTATCAATACTGGCATAAGAAGGAATGATGGTAAAGTTAAAGAGAGATGAAGGCTCAATTTTGTCACATTTCTTCAATTGATGAATGCCAGAATACCTTTTTAGGTACATTAAAGAGAGCATTTTTGTGGCTGGGGTCTTCAGATCATAAGATTTGGTAGCCAAAGTTATTATAAAGTATCATAATAATTGAAATAACATTCACAAAAACTGCTTTAAAATGTTGGGATTGCAAATGAATGAGAAGTGTATATTATGGAAGAAGTTTTCCCTGGTGTTCCACTTCTACTATTTCCTGCTGAATTTGAAGCTTTTTCATCCCTTCTTCTGCTTTCTTCGCACTTGTTTGGAACATTGTGCAGCTCTGTAAGTCCATGTGCTTTCATTTTATCATAAAGAGCCTGGTGGAAAGGTCCTTGAGACATGAGGCTGTCTGAAGCACGACGTCCTTCTCTGAAACTGATTGGAGACCGAACAAGATGTCTTTGATTTTGACCAACTACTAGGAAAGACTGAGTAATGGGCTGAGAAACACCAGGGCAAACTTGGTATTGATCCTCTTTGTACAATTCAGAGGATGGAGCAGCTTTTTCACTTGTCGTCTGGTTTTGACTGGAAAGGTTGGATGGTACGATGGAGCAAGGGTCTTGAACAAGTTCCTCGCCTGGTTCATCAGTGCTCTAAAATATAACTTGAGTATAAGTTGAGTGAATGTGTTGAAGAGTAAATAGATAAGTGCAAGTATCTTTACAAAGTTAACCAATGTTGCTTTGTGTCTGTGTTCTATGTCCCACAATGTTTTAATGTTAACTCATCTAGCTTTCATCGGCCCCTGAGAGACTCAAAACTCCAAATTTTAATGGTAAATCATTTAAAAAACAAGATTTTCTGGCAAAATTTTAATGTCTGCGTAGTTCCAAAGAAGGTATTGATGATAATAATCATATTAAAATGTTACTGCATGATAAGAGGCCTATTGCATCTATGGTCACTGCAGATTATTATTACCCTGACCTTGTTAATTTTTATTACAATCGAGGGTCAAAAATTGCTGGCCTGTTTGGGTGTTAAATCCAGAACTTTTGATCTCTTTTCCCAATCAGATGCCTATGACCACTCACCCATGGCGACCCCTATCTTCGCCTTTAAGAACCAAAGCTCTCCCCTGGGTCTGGGAACTAAAACAAATGTAAATGATTTTACAAAGTTTCAAACTCTACTCTAGGGCTGCTTTGAGAAAAGTCAATTTGAAATAAAAACTCATTAGATTATTCAATCAATTGTCTAAAGAGGCTAAGAGAAAAGGGAAATCCTTAATACTTAATCTTAATCCTTAATATGTCGTTTCGCCTAACCCAGGTTAGGTAAGATAAGTTAGGTTAGGTTAGGTTGGGTTAGGTTAGGTTAGATTAGATTAGGTCAGGCTAAGTTAGGTTAGGTTAGGCGGACCGACATGGTATCCATTAATACAAAGTGACTTGCCATGACCCAAAGCTAGAAGGTCAAAACTTTTAAATTTATCTGAGAAATGCAAAGACTCTGTTTTAGTAGTATGTACTCAAATACCTCATTTTTTGCTCTATGACATTTTTCACCTATTGCAAGGATAAAGTCTTTTCAAAAAGGCACCCATAAGTTTGTCTTTCCTTCCATGTAAGGCAGACTTGTTTTCATTCCCGTATTTTTTTCACGCAGTTTCAGTTCTACCCTCCTCAAAGAGGTCCGTTATTTTCATGATCCGATCCTTTTTCTCCCTTTTGTATATAAAGCCCCTCTTTCCCATCAATCAACAGTTCAGAATTGATTCTTTTCTTGATTGGGAAGGTCTTCACTGGGATTTTTGCTTCAACACTCACAGATTCCGGCTTCGGTTCAACTCCTCCGCCAACGCATCTAACGCGCTACTGTCGGTTAGTGAAAAATGAGGAAAAATATGAATCATTGAATACCTGATTTATGGAGCCTGAATCCTCCAGAATTTCATATGGATAGGACTCGGTGCTGGCAAAGCTCGTATTTTGAGAAGTGGGTGCAGTTGCTAGTGTCAGTCTGTCTTGTAAAGCTGAGTTTTGCTGAAACCTATTTTAAAAAAAACCATTGATATTCACTGAAACTCAGTTAAAAGTGATTGAATAGAGGTTAACAAACCTCATGGATTCTCTAGAGAGCACCATTTTCTGAGGTCCGTAGAGATTCGATGTGTCAAACGACAAGGCCTTTTTTGGATCACTCCGGGCTGCCTCTGAACCCTCTTCAGTATCAATGCTCACACCTTCATCGACAGAAACTTTTGTCCCTTGACCTTTCGCTGGCCCCTCCACCTCAGATAATTTTCTCACGAGTTGTGACATGATGTTGGATGAACGTTCAGTAGTGGGTGGCAAGGGTACTCTGGGAAACATGAGATTCTTCTCCGTTGTTGGCGTACACTCACCATAATCTTGACTGCTAACACCACTATCTTTACTGTCATGACGAATATTTACATTGATGTTGCGCTCTTCAATCCTCAAAACAGCATCTTCAGCTTGTAGGAGGTGATTGTGAACTGCTTGTACCTGATCTTGATTCGATTGTTCCGGGGTCTGGTGTGCAAAATTTCTTCTCCGGACTCTTAACCTTGCACACCTCACACACGTCGTTGTGCTTGATGTATTTTCTAAAATCGGCCCGGTACAAGTCAGACAAGTGTAATTTGTCATTCTTATCCCTGCCAACATTTGGCAGCCTTTCTCATCTGTGCTGATGGGATGATTTGAAGTTGGTTCAGTATTAAATTGAACTGGTTCACCATTGGTTGACTCTCTTAAACTCAGTAGACTTTCTACATGAACTTGTTGGTGTACACCTTGTTCTGCAATCGTGCTGGGCCTTCTACGACTGCTATGATTATCAGAGTGGAATTGTGTCTGGCCAGGTTGAGATCGATTTGGAGACAAGGAAGATGAACGACTTGAAGTAGAACTTTTCAAACGATCTTGCAGTAGGAAGTAGATTGCAGCATAATGGTCGTAACAATCATTTATCACAGACTAAATAGATTAAATTATTTACCAATAATCAGACTTATCATCTGCTTATAATTTACCTCTGCAGTTCTTTTCGGGTCTATTCCTAAACTCTGCATAACCCTTAGAATCTGCTCGTTGGTACATTTTTGTTGGGCTATTTCTTTGGTGATTGAAGTTGTTGTTGGATTACTCTTAATAGCAAGCCTATAAAGCCACACATGTTTTAAGGTCTATCCATGTTCATTGAGAAATTGAGAAAACCTACTTGTGTGAAGGTACATCAGCCTGCATCCAGACATGCCTCTGAACTAAAGCTAGCGTTAATCGTTTCACAGGGTCTCTTATTAACATGCGTCGAACAAGATTTTCACAATCTAATAAAAAAAATTTGTTTCGATCAACTAAACTTACACTAAAGATTTTGGTCAGGAAAATATATTTCTTACTTTTTAAAAAGTGTAAAATTAAAGATAGGACTTTTTTCCCTTTCGAAATAAATCTTTTTGTTTTTGGGAGTCACAGAGCTGTTTTGAATCAGGAACTTTTTTTAAAAAAAAGAATCACCTGAAGACATGAAAAATGGAATCCGGAATCGCCCGGAGAGAACTCTGTCTCTTAAAGCAGGCAAGGTGACAGCATCAAATGGCAAGGTTCCACATACGAGAACATAGAGCACAACTCCCAAAGACTTGAAAACACAAAAATAAAATCACTTTCATTTATACACTTACAATATAGACTGTTTTGGGACATAATATATTCTGTAGGGAAGAAAAGTTTTACTAGTTTCTAATACATCATTGACATCTTTTTAAAAGAGCTATTATATAAAAAAAAATTAAGTAAAGTTCCTTATTTTTTTCATAAGTAAAAGATAATTGGCATAGCTTGAAATTTAACCTTCCTTGATCTTATTATTAGCCAGTTATTACCATGGCTAAAGAGATGATAAATGTAGGCTATCCCTGAGATTGAATATGAGCATGAGCAAACCTTTTGAAATCTTTGAGTCAAGATTGCATTGACCCTGAATGGTTACACATGGAGTATACAATATATCAAAAATAAATAAAAGTAAATTCACATGCTGATCTTAAATCTGAGGCCTTGTTATACCCAAAACAAATCTTATGAGTAAGAATGCGAGGGAGAATAACTATTTAACAAATTTTAGCCGGCAAGCCTATTTTTTGGGATGGGATTAAGTAGGAGCTCAGTGGTCAATTGCACTTGAGAATCCTTTGTGGTTGAATAGTTTGCTCAAAAATAATGTAAAGTACTAAGTTACTACTCTGGCTATCTACATAAATTTCCAACTATCACAACCGTCAATCACTTGCTTGAGCCTCCTCAACAAAAGATTTTTGTGATTTACTTAAAAGCAGTCACTGAAACTTACCTATGTACTCTTAACAAACTAATGAATTTTAAAAGTTGAACCATCAATTATGGGCTTATTATGGTGTGAGCTCTGCATAAAAAGTTGGCTAAAGTGCTGTAAAAGTTAAGTCTACTTTTTTGGCTGAGGTCACTATAGACCTTGTGGTCATGGCATCCGCTTGAGATGGGCACAGATTAAACCCCAGCAACCCCAGACAACCTTCGAACCCTGGTTGCTATTGAAATGATTTCAGACAGGAACCAGACCTACCTTTAATTTGAAAGTATTAAATAAAATGAAATGAATTGAATTGGGCGAAAATTTGTATCTAAGTTTACACTAACGCTCACACTTTAGAACCATAAAACATAAAACTAAATCCTTATCACTTTCATTTTATTTTTTTAAAATCTGTCTTTCTAAAAATGTTTGACGTATTTAGAGATTATCTTTGCATAATTTTGTGAAGAACTTCTTTACTATGTCATCGATTTATCAAGTTAAAGCCAACACGTAGGGGAAGGAAAAATCAATATCAGATTCACTAAGCCCTTTTTTGAAGTTACAAATTCTTTCTGATTGTTATACCAAATAAATATAAGTCTACAAATCCCTATTTCAGAACTAAAAAACTCAAAGAAGAAATATTTCTAGCGAAAACTTTGCTCTCTTAAAACTTGAAAGTCCAAGTTTGGCCTTCAAGTTTTAAGAAAGTTTTTTTTAATATATAGCAAATATTAATTCAACACCTACCCAGACATCAATTTCGGGTCCCTGATATTTTTTCCCTTCAAAAACTTCTGGTGCAGCATAAGGAGGAGAGCCGCACCTGGAAATTCAAAATTCAACCCATAAAAAATTTCCAATGTCAAAAGAAAAATTTATCCATCATAGAATTTTACCAAGTATTGAGCTGACCATTGGGACTGAAGTAATTTGAAAAGCCAAAGTCAGCAATCTTGATATTGAGATTAGCATCGAGGAGGAGATTTTCAGCTTTGAGATCACGGTGAACAATTCGACGATTGTGACAAAAATCGACAGCTTCAACAATCTGCCAAAATTTTTGACGTGCCAACGGCTCAGGCATTCTTCCACGACTTGCAATATAATCTGAAACACGTTCAGAATTATCACCCATTACTTTATAATCATACATTTACAAAATCCGCCCGACCAAAAAAAAGTTGAAATTTCGTCTGTTTTGGTGTCTGAAAAGTGGCAAAAAAATATCAGCTTTTCTTTTGGCACTTTCTTGGTTAAAAACAGGCGAAATTTGAATTTTTTTGGTCACGTAGTTCCTTGAAATAGGTTCAGAAAATGAATTATTTAAATTTTATCACGAAATTTTGTGGAAACGTCATTTTAAATCAGGATTAATAAAAGATTTGTTAGTGCGTCAAAGGCTTTATATAGTTTAGAAGGTATATCAAGAATGAGTGTCATTTAAGAGGATTAGTGTTTGGTGTTTATTTTTAGAAATGTCTAATCCATCAAGTTTGTGGAGTTCACATTTTGGCCTCCTGTTTTTCATTCTTTTCCTCAAAAGCAAAAAAAACTGTAGGAAAAGCAATCGTTTCAACTATCAGGCATTTTTGGAGCAAAAAAAACAACAACCAAAAGGTCAAAAATGAAAAGGATCACAATAATGGAATGAAAGGAAAAATAAATATATATCTTACCGAAAATTTCACCCTTTGGTGCAAATTCAGACACGATGTACAGCATACTTTTTGTCTCCATAACTTGATACAGTCTGACTATATTAGGGTGTTTAAGTAGCTTAAGAACTTCGACTTCTCGGTAGACTTTTTCTAAATTTGTTTTGTCCAATTTTCCCTTGTCGATGATTTTGATTGCAACCTTTAAAAAAAACCCTCAATTGTTCTTGAAAAGTTGACTTTTTTTGCTACAATGTTGATCTCAGGATCTCAGGTTGGCCCAAAAGTGTTATAATTCATCAAGTTCAGCATTAAAATTTTTAACTATAAAATTTTGCGACCTGCTGGATTTAATGTATCATTCATTGTAGAGATTGAAAAAAAAAACAAGTGGCTTGATTCATCGCCAAAATGTGTTTTTTTATATAACGTTAAATGAATGTGCCTACTTCTGTTTTTGTGATTCGATGTCTTGCTAGTTTCACGACAGCAAAATTTCCCCTTCCAATCGTGCGTTCAATTTCATAAAATCCAACCCTCAAGGGTGCTGGAAAACCCTTATTTGACTCAGTCTGTGGTTGGTCTGCAGCCATAGCCGCCAAAGGAGGTTCATCTTGATCTTGGACTTTATCGCCTCGTAGCCGGCTGAGCCTCCAACGCTCACGATGCCCGCTACCCGCATCGGAGACCTGACAAAAAAATTTCCAAGGCTACACGATTGTCCTTTTGGAAAAGATAAGAAAGGAAAACCTTACCTTCTGCATCTGGCTGCTTGGTTCTTCTCCCATGTGGCAAACTCAACTGGATGACATTTTCAAATGCAAAAGTAGTGGCAGCAGCAGCGGCAACAACTCGTAATTGAGAATTGTTTGAAATTTCTCCCAATAACTAAACGTACCATTTTTTCTAGTCTATTTTTCAAGACCTTTACCTGGCACAATGTGGTTTGAAAATTTCGAACACCTTCAATTTCATTTGTTCACACATAGAGAGGCAAATTCTTAGTGATCAAGTTCTCTTTTTCTCATTTTCTTGCATGTTTTTCCTTTCCTTTCTTTTCTTCTTTTTTTTTCTCTTTTGACTTGCTTGTGACGTCAATCGTCACGGTTGCTGACGTCATAGGGTGACCCAGCCGGTAGTTGATCGAGCCCAAGGAGACATTCTCACTTAAATATAATTCAAACATAAAGTCTTAATAATACTTTTTGATTGAAGTATCGAGAATTTTAGTGAAATTATTTTCTATTGAATATCTAGCTGCAGTCGTCAATCGATAGTAAATCCATTCAAACTCGACCTAAAAGGCGAAAAAGAGGTGTTCAGTCAGCCTATAGTATCTTTAGATGACATAACATTGAAGCAGATGTACAGTTATTTATTTGCCTTGCTGATATTTAACACCAAACAAGATTGAAGTAAAAGTTTGCCTTTTGGGATTTTTCGTGTAATCAAAGGCAATTTAGAAATCAAGTTCTATTTTGCAAAATTATAGCCTCATAATCTGCCACGATGATTAAATTCTGAAAAAATAACAAATAACTTGTTTGAAAAATAAATTTCAGACCCGATATATGCGGTCAAAAGTAATAAGAAATACAATCCCAATCAACAAGGAAAGAGACCACAAAATGAAAACATTTCCACAAAGTTGTTAACGATCTGATTGACAAAAAAATCAAAACTTGACATTGACCTCATCATGGCTAAATTTAGATTTTAATATCTTTGAGTTTTTAATTGTTGTTTATTTTTCCTACAGTAAAGTGTACAAAAAGATAAGAGGGTCAGCAAGACTTAACGATTACTTTCATCAATTCATTAAAGCTAACTAAATTCGATTTTTGATCAAGACAGCATGAATATATTGACAAAAAAAGGCAAACTAATCCATTTTTAACCAGGTAGACGGGTATTTTTTGCGCGGGGAAAAAAACTTAACCCTCCCGAGCGACCCTTCCCCTTAACCCCGATCAACAAAATTTTACTATCTAAAAGGAACTTATTGCTAACCTGACTCAACCAATGCCAAACCCTTTCTAGCTTGCGAAACCCCTCAAATCGACCAAAACAATATTTTCAAATGAAATGATAAATATTTATTAAAATAATTAAACTGATTGATAAATGTCACTAAAAGAATGGATATTTTTCTGCACCCCAAATTGTTTTATTTCTATAAATATTTTAGATTTTCTACCCATCTGTTGTTAGGCTGTGTGGTTAAGTGGTTATAGCAAGCTTAATTCGCCCAACCCTGAATTAGGAGATCAATCCCAGTCTAGGCAGTCTTTTTTAAATTCAAATTCAAAATTCAATTTCAAATCCTTAAATTCAAATTCAAAAATTAAAGTTCAAATTGAAAAATGAAGTTACAAATATTCATAAACTTAAGTTCAAGTTTGTAAGCAGCATGTGGGGGTCTATCATTCCCTACATAATTTTGAAGTTAATTTTCTCAGCTTCTAAACAAGATATCAAAATTCTTTTACACAGATTTTGAGCCACTAATATGAGAATGAATCCTGTCAAGTTTCAGCCTTCTTGGTCTAAAGGTGTAGGAGGAGATAGAGGTGACAGACAGACACAGGACGTCACCCCGTGAGCCATAATGATTTTTCTACCTCCTCCATTGCTTCGCTCGGCAGGGATAACTAAAAATCAAATGCCATGCCACCAAAATTTTTTTATATGCAATCCAAACAATTAAGATGGCTTTTCATATATTTTAATGGGTTACTTAATTGTTCAAAGTAGAGATCAAAAATGGTCTTAAGATGACCCATTTTGGATTACTTGCACTTGAAAGCTATTCATTAATGTTTCAGGCTTTCAGGCAGGTTTAGTTCCCTTCTTGGCTGAAATTATTTGAAAATTTAACCAATCATTCTAACACATTATCATGTGCTACCCAAAAGCAATCTTCAGAAAATAGGATATTCAGTGCCCCTCCATTCAATTCGTTTACTTTTGTGTTTTTAGGTAAGAGTAAAGAAGTTTTTGCCTTAATCCAGAAATCCAGCATGTGAAACATTTGTGCTTATCAGAAAAAATTGATGATTAGTTCTAAAAACAAAGTCCATCATTCGAAGTCCGCGTGGCTATAAAAGTAAAATCCTTAGAAAAAGAGACAAATTACCAGGAAAATTGAATAACCAAATAATCTTGCCATGTAAATAAATTGTCATATCCGGCTTGCTTTGCTGTTGGAGACCATTTCCTTTAACTGTTCAAATTATGATTGATAGTTGGAACTTTGTTCATAGTTGAGTTCGTTTGACATCTGATTAGAAGAAATGCCTAGATGAGTAATAATTTGAATGACAGAATCCGGGATGAGTTGAATTTTTTAAATCTTTAGTCTAGTGATGGGTACGGGTCAAAAATTTTTGACCTGGGTCAGGTCGGGTGAATTTTTTGTAGCTCTGGTCGTGTCAGTTCAGCCATCTCTGGTTTGGGGTTGGAAAATTTCCCCTAAAATTGTCAAATTTTTCAATTCATTTCCCTTTGGGTCAAAAAAATATCTTCCGGCCGGGTCAAAAAGTACCTGGATCAAAGGCGGATTAGCCTCTTATTTACTGCGGGTCAAAAGTATGCTTGCGGCTGGGATCAGGGTCAATCTCTAATCTTTACCCAAGGAAGAGAGAATGGACCCCCGAAAGGTATTTTTACTATGAGCAGGGGATAGATTGGTTCACTATTGAGGACCTAAACATTTGTCAGGTTTAATCTTGCCAATAACAGTATGAAGAAACAAAGACAGTGGGGTTAGGGTCAATTCTTGGATGGAATTGAAAACTACAAAAGGGCACCAATACTTGCAAAACAGCCTGGCATCTGTAATAAATCGTTGAACCATGGATAGATCAAGAACTGAATGATGATCAAATCAGAATTCTGATGATCAAATCATTTGTTAACTATCTGAAAATTTAAGCACGCTGCCATAAAGATTACTTTTTTTATGTATTATATTTGTAAAAAATTGATCTGCCATTTTTAACTTTGAATTATTGTAAAGTTTTTCTCCAAGTAGAAAGAATATTCGATTCGAAATAAAAGCTGTCAATTCTATCAATGAATAGCATCCAGATCTGAATGAGGGATTTAACTTCGAAAAAGTAAAAAGTGAAAGGAGGGAGATGAACAAAGCATTCTTATGATTTAAAGCTTTTTTTGAAAAAGTTTCTTGGATATTTAATGAAATTGAGACAAATTAATTTTAAGAAAAATAAACTTTACTAAATAAAAAATATGTAATTTTAAGTTTAGAAAACAGAAAAACCATATGCCTGAGTTAAACTGACCCTTTCATTAAGCCTCCAAATTACTCCATTTAAATACATGATTCGATACTTAATTACGTAACTTAGGTACTTGTTTGCAGACTTAAAAAGCTATTAAATCTGAAGAAAACTGAGATGATCCGAAAGGGAGAAAAAAAGCTCCTTTTACTCTTTAGCTTTTAATAGCCAATTATCAAGCAACAAATGAAATTAAACTCTTTGTAGAAGGATATTTTATCTCTTTAAACAATTATTTTCTCTGCCAAAAAAGTAATTTTTCTAGAGTCGAATAATGAAGAGCGAATTCTAATTTGTGGCTTGAAAATTGAGAATGTTTCTTGATTATTACACATTAAAATTTTCTCATTAAATATTTTTGAACAAAAAAATAACTACTGCATTTTTGACAATTAATCCTCAAAACTAATTATTGTAAAAAAGATTTGTAATCTTATTATTTAATAGTAATCAAAGGTCAAAACTCTTTACCTGGAATTGTTTGGAAATCCGTCTCAAGATTGGTCAATTATTTCAATAAAGCGAATCAGACATACCAATAGGTTGGACGCAGGCTTTGAATAAAATGGAATTTGATATTTGATGTAACTAATTTAGTAGAGGAAAGATACCTCTCTTAAAGTTTGTATTTTAAGTGCAGCTCAGTTGATAACAGTCACTTACTTTAGATCCTTAATTCTGACCTTATTTTCTTTCCCATAAAGTTGTTTGTTTCGCACCAGCCTAGAAAAATAATATTGTTTCAGTTCAAGTTGTGTATTTTTGACCAAACCTTTCGCAATCTAAACTGCAATTCCTCCAAACCTCATCCTTCAAATGCTCATACCTCTTCCTCAATCAATATAATCATAAATTGGCCAGTATTTTAATTTTTTTCCAAATTTTTTTCATTTTTTTATCGTTCCAATACATAGCCAAACCCCCAGAACAAAATAAGGCAGACAGACTCACATTCTTATATAGAGATATCCCCAAGACCCCAGATTTCCATCATTACACCATTTACTCTTTCACATGGGCCCTGACCCAACCTGAGCTTACTTTTGACCCTCAGTAAATAAGAGGCCAACCCGCCTTTGACCCGAGTACTTTTTGACCGGATGGGAAAAAAATTGATAAATTTGATGTTTTTAAGGGATATTTTCCAAACCCAAACTCAAACCATGGATTGCTGATCCGATCCGACCAGGGTCAAAAAATTTTGACCCGGACCCATCACTACTCACATATCACTCCAACCAAATCTCATTCACCATCAACTAATTCTCTTGCTTATAAAAAAACCTCTATTGCCAGCACCTTCATACACTCAGAACTAACTAAATGTGATGCAAATAGGAGGTATCTTAATGATCAATGGGACAAAGGGTTGTGGGTTATAGTTATTTTCGGATCCCTGTTGACAACAGATTCAAACTAGTATGTCAAAAAATTGTTACCATCTAGAATGTCTCTAAGCACTTAATGGATTTAATAAGAGATCAACTTGCAGATTAGGGTTGGGTTGAGGCTAGACTTGCACTGACAAGAAGGGTCATTTAAATTTTTCCAGTTTGGAAAACGAGGTAAAGGTCAAAAAAAGGCTGGCATTGTGAAGTCCATCCTGAAATTTGTCCCTTTCATCTTTTACAGTTCTATGCTAGAGCGAAGGCAGTTTGAAGCGCGCAGAAATTTTCCAATACGTCCGGACCTCTAGAAGCCTTTAGTACACATTCAAGAGTGCTTCTTGTTACACAAGCGACAATGCTGAAAAATGTATAATTCCAAGTACTAAGGTGGGTTAAGTTACAACAAAACATGTTTCACTTGTGAGAACTGATAAGAGTGTTTTATCTAAGAGATAGTTGTGTGTCTGATAAAATGAAGTTCATTTTTATCTTCAACCTTAAAAGTTTTCAGTCAACTATTGTATGATTATTGTATAAGGCATATTGACAACTGGGATATTCTTCTTTGACTTGAAAGCCTGACTTTATTCAGAAGGTGAAGTAAAAATCCATTTTTGTTATTAGTCTGATATATAACGAAAATACTTTTCATTTTTTAGTTGAAAAATGTGTATTTTTTAACTTTGGATGGTTGCTTGATGTTGTTCAGGAAAAATCCAATTCTTTTAAATAACTCCATTTGATTATAGGGAGTGTGACTTTATTGTTTGTCTGTGATTAAAAACTGACCTGATTTGGAGATGCCAGTGGCAACACCCCATCATCCTCCTGGTTCAAACGGGATTGAACACAATGGGGCTCTGAACAAAAAAGGCAGCAAAACTAAGGTAAGAGAAAGAGACATTTTCTGATACTAAAATTTAAGTGATGACAAAGATAACGAGATTCAGCATCGTACTTTTTCCTCACCAAATAAACACGTAAAAATAACGTGACTGTTTTTTCTAAATCTCATACTTTGGTTTTACATTTCACAATTTTATCAAGGAGTGAACCATTTTTACTTTTTTGCTGTTTTATGAAAATTTTGTGGCTATGAAAAAACTCGACCATGAGTCACGATTTGGCAAAAATGTAATTTGATATCTTAAACACACATTTCTTCAAAAGTTTATTTCTAAAAATGCTTGCATTGCAAAAGGTATATTTGAAAAATGATCACTTTTTTTGCTGTTTGAAAATCCCTTTCAGCTTCTCAAATTTGTTTGTCCTAACACTCACTATATATCTGAAATGTCGTTTTAATAGCATGTCGTTAGTTAACGAATGGGCTTGGTTGGTAAAAATTGTGCTTTGCTTTGACACGTTTAGATAATTTTTGCTGAGAAAGTTTCGACCATTTAATAGAATGGCTTCCGTTGTTAGGGTTGATTGCATACAAACACTGTAACCAAAAATATAAACAGAAACTTCCCGGAATCTTTCTATTTTTCCTTAAAAAATATGAAGTGATTTTCTCACATTATGAAAATTTTTGACGCTTTGTTTTCCCATCTGAATGAATTTATTTGTCAATATTTACTTTTTCTTGAATTCATGGTAAGGGAAAAATCGTTTGGTGAACGAAGCACATTTTGAATAACTAAATGCATGCTTATGAAGTCTGCTTAAATTTCATACTCTGATCATAACTATACCTGTGGACAGGAAATAACATTTTGTTTCACACTAATGATCAAAAAACATCTGAACAATGCTCTTGAAGCTGTGATTTTATATTCTATCTTGGGGCCTTCAAAATTGAAAAAAACTCTAATAATTAAGTCTTGTATGAAAAATAAACAAATGGTTTTAATAAGCAAACATTACAAAGCAAAATCAGCAATTTTCAAACGATTCATCTACTAAATTTGAATAGGAGGGTCAATTTCACCCAAAATGTCCGGCCAATGTTGCTTAGAACATCTCATCAATCAATAATCACATCCTGAAATTATGCTAAAAGATAGTTTTGAAATCCATAGAGTAAGTTTTTCACAAGTCAGGCAAAATTTTACAAAAGTTTCCACGGTTTTTCCCCATACTTCCGTTTCAGTCAATGTTTGTTTAAGCTCTTCTCAATAGTTTTTCATTATAAACAAGAAATAAAAAATCTTTTTTGGAAAATAATAAATCACGAAGAAAAGAAAATTAATATATATCCATTGGAAGTTTTCACGAAGTCGATCCAAATTGAACTGCTACTCTGTTCGCAAACTTCGACCAGATTTGTAATTGTAGCAAGTTCCTGTCTACTCAGAAGTTGAAGGAGAAATCTTCACAAAAAAAATTAATTTCAAGAATAAAAAAGGTATTCTTATTGTTAAACGCTTGAAACTCTTCTACGACTTAATCGACAAAAAAATCTGAACATTATTTCAAGCCCTTGTGACTTCAATTTCTTCAGAGCATGTCATTTCATATTGCTTAATTAGGAACTGCAGATTCAACATGAAAATAGTTTATAATGAGAAAACTTCTCATCAAGCTAAACTTTTGTTTGCCTTATATCAAACCCAACTCGCTTAAATCACCATAATCTGGAGATGTTAAACTTTGTGACTGATGAATTCTTAATTATCCCAAAGTATCTGATTGGAAAGTTCTGATGATTTTTTAATCACGTTTCAATTTCAGGTCTGTAGTGAAATAAGAGAAAATTGAGTTAAGTTGTACACCTACACTGGTTCATTGAAAGACGATTAACATCTTTGCAGGGCTTGTTTCACCCCCCATATAACCTGTTGACTGCAACAGTAAAATCTGTGACTTTTGTTGGTAAAATTATTTGAAAAATCTATCTCTTTATGACAAACAAAATGCAGGAAGTGACTCATTCAAAAAACGTTAAACATAAATTATAGTTTTGCTATTTGGAATTAAAATCAAGATTTACATTATATGAAATGACTGAAACGCTCATCACCTCCTTTTGAATATTTTATTCAAACAAAATAAATATTTTTCATGATAAACTTTAGACTTTAGTACACTATGTAAAAATAGGTTTAACTTTTCAGAGGAGTCATTATTCTTGTCAAAAGCTCTGGTACTATAGATATAAAAATAAGACGTTCAAAAACTTGTTTCCCTACTATTCCAAAGTTTTGAAAAAATTATGCAATCAACTAGTTTAGTTTTAAGTTTTGTAGTGTGTTTTATGATGGAAATGCTTTTATTGAAACAATTATCTTTTAAGTCTATGTGTTTAGATTACAAGAATTCATTAATTTGAAACCAAAGCTCAAAACTTTAAGTAAAGAGTTAGCTTTAAATTGGTGAGTTTAAAAACACTCTATCACGGTAGACCAACATTTTTCTGTAAACAAGTTTAGATTTTCCAATGTTAGATCTTGATGAGACCAGTTTAAAAATGGTGACCCTTTTCAAATCTGAAGGAAGATTTCCATGTAGAGATTTTTGTGACTCTACAAGCTTAGAGACAGAAGAATTTGCATTTGGTTTGATTATCATTGAAAAACTCTTGAGGTCGGCTGAAATTTGATGCTTTGTGGAAAGCATTTCAAATCTTGCACAAGAACTGATTAAAAATACCTTCTAATCATGTCAAAAAATTAAATTGAAATTGGCAGAGGTTAAACCTTCTTCATATCAACTACTTATATTAAATTGCCAATTTTTGAACTCAATTGCAAAAAGTTTAAGGCAAAGAAAATTTGAAAAAAAGGTAAAAAATTTTTGTTTCAAGCTATGCAATAGGAAAAGAATTAAACAAAGCATTTTGGCGACAACTTAAAGGTGGAGTCAGATAATAATAAAGAAAATGTGGTTGTGAAAATGTCAGAACTTGGTTAGAAAGATTTGGTAAGATAACATAAACCTTTACCACCCTGAAACGAGTTCATCAAAGTTGTATGGCCTAAAAGCACAAAATGGAAAAGTTCTTGGTAAAACAAGATTGATATGACCTTAATTTTATCAGTTAAGCTTTGCACTTGAAACTTCTATAACATGCCAATTTAACCTTTTTTGGAAAATTTAAAATATCAAATTTAAACTGCGAGCCTGAAGAATTTGAGAAAATTTTACTGAAACACTTAAAAGGAAAAACCTATGCAAAAATGCAACAGGCAAAAATCTTCTTTGGAATTCGACCTGCTGTCTCCTGCTGGTTACAAAATTGAAGAATGGGATTCATAACAAAATAACTTTCCCTGAAAAAACATTTTTTTGACCAGGTTGATAGTAAAAACTATAAGGGAACTCAAATTCAGCCCTAATTTCCTGATAAGATTTGCTGATTTTTATTATTGCTAAATTTTAAATTGCCACATCCCGATAACTATGTGCATTATTTAACAATTGAAAAGCCAGTTTTTTGAGTACAAAGTTTGTACCTGATAACTCTAAATGATGTTTAGCCGAACAGGTTACATCAGCGACATTGGGCGATAATCAGATTATTTTCTAATTTGAATTGGATCTTATCATTCTGTATTCTGACCATTTCTTAATCAAAAATCAAAGCACCTATAATCATCGACTTTGTTACAATGTTTTGAAATATTTTTTATATAATTTTGCCAGACAAATTGATCACTGAATATTTAAAAAAAAAATTCCAATCAATGGTCGAAGTAAATACCAGGGGAATAATCTATATATAGTTAGCAGACTGTTTTTTCCTACTTACCTATGTATGTACCTGTGTTCTTCTTTCACGTGCGAACCGCTGTACCTAT
>Ga0194133_10004418_pt1 | contig 18862 bp, 17 predicted proteins | sample TA2KigOf40mmetaG_FD_155448 | JGI IMG/M metagenome (GOLD analysis project Ga0194133, IMG submission 155448) | Freshwater microbial communities from Lake Tanganyika, Tanzania - TA2015055 Kigoma Offshore 40m | ecosystem: Environmental > Aquatic > Freshwater > Lake | place: Tanzania: Lake... | reverse complement strand
CTCGGGGTGGGTGGGTTTCTTTTAGACCAAAAGGGCGCGTCCGGTGCCGAGATGCTTTTAGGTGCGCGTCCGACGGGAACGACCGATCCTGAAGGAACGACGTTGAGGTCCTCGCGCCAGAACTTGAAGGTAATGTTGTTGAGGTCTCCCGCCACCTGACCGATCTCTGACAGGAGGTAATGGGGAAGTCCCGACGACTGCGTCGCGCCTTTGGCACCGCTGGTTTCCAAAGGATTGTTCCAGTACCAAAACCCCCAGAGGCCCGTGGAAAGACCGGGCACGCAGATGCTCTGGGCTTCGGCCACGTACGCTTTGACCGCCCTTAGGTGACGCGTGCCGTTCTCTGAAGGAAGCCTGAGGTCGGCGACCTTGGGCGTGTAGCTCACCGAACCCGTGCAGAAAGAGTTAGTGCATTGGTGCAGCTCGTCGCAGCTGGCTCCGTCAGCCAAGCAGCAGTTCGTGTTGCAGCCGCTGGGAGAGCCTAACTGGTGAGCCTGCTTGTAAGGATCGGAGCATGCTCCGCAGACTTGCTCGGCGGTCAACGTGGCTCCGGAGAGCCTGTATCGCCGCAGGAAGGTGTCCGCGGTGGTTCCGCCTTGGGCGCAGTAGTAGCCTGCCCTCGCGCTCGCGTTGCCCGCCGACTCTGACACCTTCAGGTTGAGCACGAAGCTGATGCCGGAACCGGTATCGACGATCTGGGAAATGCGAGCTCTCTCACCTTCTGCGGTGGTCACCTCGGCGTCGAGCGTCAGGAGTATCATGCGTCCCGCCAGAGGCTCCTCGACCGACATGACCTTGCCCTCCTTCTGCGTCGGTTCTTTGCCTATGGGGTAGTAGTACATGAAGCGCATGTCCATGCATACGTCCGCAGCCTTTGGGGTTCGAGCGGCGTCGTCAGCCGCCTGCGCCAGAGACAGTTGCTTCAGCTGCGGGCCAGTGTAGATCCCTCCAGCCCAGTCCGTCGGTCTCCGCAGTTGCGCGTCCCCGGAAAAGCTGGCCGTGGCGAGCTCCGTGCTCTGGGACTTGGGACCCGCGTAATCAGGCACTCGTCGTCCGTGGCGGTCCATGTGGCTCAGGTAGACTCTCTTGTGCGAGACGTCGAAGGTCACGCTGATTGCTTGGAGCCACGGATTTCCGACGATGAGCGTCTGAGAGTCGCTTGGCTGCCCGTCCGCTTTCTGGCGTAGGAGGTCCGGAGCGTCGCTGTAGCGCATCCACTGTTCGGGCAGAGTCAGCGTGAAGGTCGCGCCCCCCTTGTCGCCTAGCACCAGCTTGTATTCGCCCGTGTTGCTGCCGTATCCGCCCCCTCTGGCGTCGAAGTACTGCTGCGTGAAGCTCTTGCCTTGCTTGCCGAGCGTGTTGTCCACCACGAAAAAGCCTTGAGAGCCCGTGTCAAAAATCACGTAGACCTCCTTGCCCCCGGTGAACTCGTTCATGTCGATGAGTTGCGTACCCTCCCCTAGCTGAACAGCGCGCAGCGGCACGCCCATGAAGCCACCTTCCTTGGGTTCCACGCGCATCTCCATGCCAACCGCGCATCGTTTGGTCTGCGCGGCCGCCAGAGACGTGTCAGCCAGCACGAGTTGGCAGTACCGGCGCACGCCGCCTTCTTCGGCGCTCATGCAACCTTTTCTAATTTCCTCGGCGCTTCTGGCTTCGGCCGGCGGCCGGCTTCGGGCGCGCGTTCTTCAGCGGCGGAGAGGGGTTCGCCAGAGCTTGCATCTGTTGGAGAATCTGCCCCATTCCTTCACCCCCCTCCGAGCCACCTGCGCAGCCAGCCATGTTCTGAAGTAATCCCATGAGCTGCCCCAGATCTTGACCGCTTCCAGCGGGCCCGCCCGGCGCCAGCAAGCCTCCGACGGCTTGCAGGACGGAGGCGGCATTCTGTTCTCCTCCGGATTTCTGGCTCTCTACCAGCGTCGCCATGAGACCCTCGATATCGAGGTTGGCGCAGCCCGCTTGCGCCGCCACAGCCGAGGCGACTTGAGACACTGAGCTGTAGATCTTAGGCAGGTTTCCTTCGAAGGCTTTGATTTCGTCGGGGGAAAGCTGCCCCAAGAGTTCGTTTCCGATGCTCGAGACGTTCAGCGACCCGAGGTCCAGAGAGCCGCTTCGCAGGCGCTCGCCGATGTCCCCGGCGATGCGCTCGATCTTGCCCATGACCGCAGACGGCAGCGCGCAGTACAGCTCAGCGTACGTTTTCAGGGACAGCAGGTATTGCCAGAGGTGGTCCTTGGACTCCTGCGTAAAGCCCGGGTCCTCCCATTTGCTTCGCAAGTCGAGATCGCGCAGCAACGTTAGAGAATCCGCCACGCAGAATAGACCCTCCTCGTGCCGCGCCTGCAGGGCCTCCGAGTTGACAGCGAAGAGATCCGCGCACTGGCGAACGAACTGGTCTTCGCGCACTGCGTTTCCCTTAATCATGACTCCGAAGAGACGTACGGCCGCATCCGTGGCGTCGCACTCGGGAAATACTTCCGCGACCGACTTCAGCAGCGCCTCCGCTAGCGCCACGAAGCCCTCGCGCAGGCGATTCGGCTGAGATGCGTCAGCTGCAGAAGGCGTCGTCATCCTTCAGCTTTTGATGTGTTGCCTAGCTTCCTCCGACCTGAAATGAACGAGAGAGAGAGCGTTCGGGAAGGGATGTGCAGTGGCCTGGGAGGTCGTTAAACGAAAAGAGCATGGAGCAGGCGGCCAAGAGGCTCGAGGAGCGCATGCGCGCCGTGGCGCAGCGGCAGAACGTGGACGTGCTCGAATACGTTTACGACGACCAGCCGAGAGGGGCTGATGCGGTGAACGCCGTCAAACTGGCGACGCTCGTCGCGGAACGACGTCGCCAGCTTCCCGCTTGCGGAGACGCGGAGGCCGCTGCGGCGCTGCGCGCCGACCCCCTGCTCGACGACTTCGCGAAGAGCTTCCCTGTCATCTTCAGACAGGCGTTAGACCTTCACGGGGCCCCTCGACACCTAGCAATGCTCAAGCAGCTGGCGCGGCTCCGTAAAGAGGTCGAGGCTCGACACATGACGGAAGCAGAGGCCAACGTGCACGCTACGCGCGTCATCCTAGAGAAAACGGTGCGCGAGCCGACAGAAGAAGAAAAGCGCACGCTCGTTCTCGAATAGCAGGCGCGCCTTCGCAGCGTTTCTCCTCTCAAGCAGTCGACATGCCGAAGCGCAAGGCTCCGTCTTCGCCGAGCGTCCCCGCTGCTACTACTGCTGTCACTCCCTCCTTGGCTGCGCGCGCGGAGGAAGCTGCTCCCGCGAGCGCGCGACCAACGCTGCCTCTGAGTAAGTACGAACGCGTGCGAGTCATCGGCTCTCGAGCGAATCAGATCGCCAGAGGAGCGAAGCCGCTGGTTCACGTGGGCGGCGTCCTCGACCCTCTGTTGGTCGCCGAAGAAGAGTTCCGCTTGGGGCTGCTCAAGAGCATCGTTGTCAGAACTCTGCCTGACGGCACGGAAGAGCGCTGTCCCCTCGCGACTCTCCGCACTTCGTGACGACGCTCTATGGGCGGGAAAACGCGACGAGGCCTCATGGAAAGGAACGCGAGTCTCATGGACTCCTTCTACTTCCCTCTCTACGAGTGCGAGACGCTGACCCCCAGCTTCAGCCAGGACAGCGCAGTGCTCAACTGTCGCGGCTCCGCGCCACCGATCGGCACCAGCTGCGCGTGGAACGCGGAGCTGTCCAGTCGCCTGGGCGTCCCCCTGTACAAGTGCACGACCGTCGTCAACGGAGTCACGCTTCCGCTGCTCACACAGGAGAGGGACGCGTGCACACTGACGGTCGACAACTCGGGCGAAATCACCCGCTTCGCGTGCCCACGGGGTGCGTGAAAGCGAGCACGAAGACTCATTCCGAGACCGGGAGGGGCGCCGTCGGCCGGGGGACACTCCGTGCGATGCGCCTATAGCGGGGAGCGCCCGGCGGGCCGCTGCGGAGCCCCCAGGAGCGTCCGCACGGCGCTCGAGAGCCTCGACCGGAGTTCGACTTTCGAAGGTTTTTTTTTCGAGCGCTAGTTCAAACAAACGAGACCATGGCCCGCGCCATCAAGCACTCCATCAAGCGATCCAAAAGCCCAAAGAAGCATCATTCCTTGCGACTCGTCAAGAAGAGCAAGGCCAAGAAGAGCCCAGTCAAGAAGAGCCCTAAGAAGTCGATTCGCAAATATCGCTGTCACTGAGATCCGCAGCAGGAACCGCTTCTCACCGCAGTCTCTTTCGTTGCCGCGAAGGGTGAGCGCGTCGCACCGGAGAGTTCCGCGCCTTCGCTCAGACGCTCCAGAACCGCCTCGGCAGTTCGCGTGAAGGCAGCCTGCACGGAAGGCCTATCCACGCGAGCCGACGTCTCGAAAAAAAGCGCACCCTCCGCGGCCGCCAGTGCCGAAGCCTCCTCCGTCGAGACCCTCCGATGCGCTTGAAGGTCCGTCTTGTTTCCGACGACGGATATGACCGGAGCTGGGTTGGTCGAATGACGAACTTCTGCGAGCCACTCGCGCAAGTGTTCGAAGCTCTCTCGTCGCGTGACGTCGTAGACCAGCAGCGAGGCTGCGGCCCCTCGGTAGTAGGAACGCGTTATTGACCTGAAGGATTCCTGCCCGGCCGTGTCCCAGACGTGCAGCTTGACGAGCGAGCTTCCGATCGTCTGCGTCTTGCTGCCGAAGTCGACGCCGATGGTCGTGCCGCGCTCCGACCAGTCTCTGTCCTCTACGAACCGACCGAGGAGGCAGGTCTTGCCGACTTCTGCGTCTCCGACCACGACGAACTTGAGGAGGTAGTCGTAGCCCCCCGACATCCTGCGAATCTCTTTCTATGCCAAAGCGCGGCCATCTCCGCCCATTGCGCGGAGCGTACAGAGAAAAAAACGCGCCCAGGACACCTCGACGTAGCGAGCCTTTCTCTTTCTGGAGTTGAAGGAAGATGTCCCTCGTCGACGCCTGCAGCATCTGCCACGATTCGATGGATTACGACTCTTACCAGCTGCCGTGCAGCCACGCGTTCCACGCTCGCTGTCTCGTCCCCTGGTTCAGGGCGGGACGCCGCGATTGTCCCATGTGCCGTGCCGTTGAAGATGTCGACGATTTAGAAAGCACAGACGCGGAGGAAGCCGCCGCCGTCGACGACGACGCAGAGGACGAAGAAGAGGACGAATCCGACTATTCGGAGGCGGAGACTCTCGCGATCTCAAGGGAGGTAACTCGCATCGAACATCTGGCTAGAAGCGCCAGAGCCCCACTCGGCCTGAAGGTGCGCGTAGCGAGACTCAAGGGCTTGCGACAGGCTCTTGAGATGTCGCAGCGCGCGCTGCGCTCCCACGCGACGCGCGGCAAGGGCACGTTGTCTCAGCTCCGCAAGCAGCGCCAGCAGCTCCTGAACAAGGAAAAAAGAGCCAGAGAGAAGGTCGAGAAGGCTGAGCGCGACCTCGTGACGCGCACCGTCGTTTGAGGCTCGAAATGGACCCTTCGTCCCTCTTCGGAAGAAAGCCTTCTATCGATACCCTAAATCGAGGTCAGAAATGCCTCGAGCGACGCTCCGCAGCCTGGCCGACCAGCTCGAGGCGCAGAGGCTCGAGTCGGTTCGACTGAGAGAAGCCAACGAGCGCCTGCAAAGCCTCGTGAGTCTGCAGGCGGAGCGCTTGCGGGCTTCATCGGCGGCGGGTCCCGTCTCGGTCGAGAGAGACCTGGAGATGCGCTCCCACTGCCCGGTGTGTTACGAGGCGCTGACTGACATGGACACGGCGCTCAGCTGTGGACACGAGTTTTGCCAGCGGTGCTGTCAACGCCATTTCTCAGCCAGTACCGCGTGCCCCATGTGCAGAAAAGAGGCGTCCAGCAAGGAACTGTGGCGCTTCCGGCATCCTCGTCTTTCTCGCTACTGGCACCTCCTGAAGGCATCAGACTGGCCCAAGCCGGGCGAGTTCGTGCTCATCACGACGAAAAAGGACGCGCTCGTAGGCATCCTCGTTGAAACCTCCGAGGACAGAGCCTCCATGTCCATTTGCTACGGCTGCTCTGCTTGGGAACTGAAGCTGGAGATGATAGAAGAGATCTTCACCATGCAGAGCCTCGCAAGCAGCTTGCCTCCGCGAGAAGACGGATTTCTGCGCGTGCTGTCGAATGCCTGAGGGTAAAGGATGCCCTCCGATCGCTCGCCCGCCGGCATCTGCATGTTCGACGTCGATGGAACGCTGACCGCTGCCCCGAGGTCCCTCGAGGCGGGAAAGACTCGAAGCGAGCCAGTGCAGGCCTGTCTGGCGGCCGATTATCTCGTCGGCGTCGCCACGGCTAGCGGTCGTCAGTGGCAGGACGTGTGCACAGCGGCCGGTCGATCCACCGGCAGGGAGGCGTGGGCCACTGACGATCTTTGCACGGCCATGGCCTCCGTAGGCTTCTCCACGTTTTGCAGCACGGGAGGAGCGAGAGCGCAGATAGGAGGCGTGCCGATCTCGGACCTTCCGGAAAGTAAAATCCGAGAATTCGCGGCGTTGACCGCGAGCGGGCGTCACGGTCTGCTGAAAGGCTGGGCCATGGAGCAGGTCCGTCTCTCCAACTTTCCAGACGTCCCTGCAGCGGATCTGATCCTATTCGACAACGAGCCGACGTGGGTCAGAGACGCGATTCTGACCGGCGTCTCTGCTTTTTGCGTCCACCCCGAGAACTCGAACGGCTGCGAGAGTGGAGTTCCCGTATCTGATTTTGACTGGGAAGGTGTGCACCGTACCCTCAAGGAACGAAAAGCGTCACAAGTTTACGCCACGCCGCCTCGCGACTCTTGCTGAGGACCCTAACTCGAAGGAGGGGGGGAAGGCATGCTTGGCACGATGTCTTTCGAAATAGCGGAACCGACCGCCGAACTCAGAACCAGCAAGACCAACACGATGAGGAATCCGATCCACGCGTTGCACCGCGTGCAGTGATTGAACATGATGTAAATCGCAAGGATCTGCACACCCAAGACGACGAGGGATGCGAGTACGTTTCGCAGACGGCGGTCCGGATGTCCTGTTATCGCCTGGCCGCAGGAGACGGTTTGACCGATGAGGGAAATGGCCATCAAAGTCACGAATAGCCAGCAGAACATGCTCGGACTCTGCTTCGTGCCGTCCGCGAATGTCCGACACTTGTCTGCTCCGGTCAGGAAGTTCGAAGTGGCGTAGGCACTGTCTCCGTAGTCGTCCATTTACTAGCATCCAGACTTAAAAAAATAAGCAGCCCGAGGCACGCGACCTGCGAAGACGGGTTTGACGTCGACTGAGAGATCGAAGCGTCGCGTTTTTTTTTTTTGCTCAACGCAGTGCAACTGTTCCATTTGCGACGTTAAGTCTGCGACTACGGAGCGTTTTGTGGTGAAAAGCGGTCGGTGACGTTAGGATCGCGCGCAGCTGTCCTCGCGCGAGCGTGACGCTCTTTTAGTTTCTCTGATTTGACGCGAGCACCCTGTTTTAGGGAAAAATCCAAGCCTTCGGTGAAGGTCTTCTGCAGACATGCTTCTAAAGAGATTTTTCCTGCGGCTTCTAGCTTCAGGTAATGCGAGCTCCGCTCTCGCATGGTTCTCCTCTCCGCCTTGGTCAATTCTCCGCCATTCGTTTCGACTCGCATCCGCATGCTGGATATCATGTCTGCGACCTTGCGCGCGCACGTCGTTGCCGTTTTGCTCGAGATTGCGACCTGGTTTGTTTGTTTAACGACCCTGGCTTTCGCGAAATTTCGCCTGCACTGCTCTGCGTGGTCGGTGCGCGTGAGGACGCGCTGGCGTGCCTCTTCTCTCATGTCGAGCGTCCAAGCTTGCCGGCGCTTCTCTCCCAAGAGTGTCTGCCTTTCTGGCGTCATCTTCTCTCGGTATCCTTTGCGCATAGCAGCCAGTACGAGAGCTTTCGTTGCCGGATCCATTTTCGCGCGGGCTTCAGTGAGCGCCCGACGCCACGCCCGACGGTGCGTTGCGGATCGCCTCCAGGCGAGGCAATGGCTTACGCGCTGGAGCTTCTCTTGAGCTGTGCGTGTGCGCCAGAAGGCAAGGCCCTGCTGGCACGCTAGCTGCGCGCGCCGCTCCTTCTCTTCCGGTGGCAGCGCGGCGTAGGCGGCCGCTATCGTCTGCGCGCGCCGCTCCTTCTCTTCCGGCGGCAGCGCGGCGTAGGCGGCCGCTCTCAGCTGACGATAAGCCCTTCGTTCCTCCACGGAAAGTCGAGCCCATCGCGCTCGCAAAGCCTCTCGATGCGCCTCCACGACATACAGCCTCAATTGCTCCATGGTCGGAGCTTTCTCCTGCAACGTCGACGCGAGCGTTGCCAGTATCTTTCCAAGCGGCCGATTCATCCAGTGGCACGGATAAAGAACCCTCTTGTCCAGCAAAGTCGTGCGAAGCTCGACTCCTAGTCGACGGAGTACGTTCCACGCAAATCGACCCGCTACTACAAGGCGATTATCCCGTGCCGCCTGCAGCAGAGATGACGAGTGAGGCGCGAGCAGTTCAGCCACTTTCTTCGCTTTTGCAGACGATTTTTCGAGGGCGTAACCATCTCTTCCGTGCGGGGCGTCTTCTGGAAGCAAGAGCGTCACTTCCTTCAAGCCATGGTGCGCATGCAGCCGGCTGAGGATGCCCGTGGTCCTGCCCTTGATGTCACCACGCGTTGCATGCGTGATGATGACGACGCTGGTCCCTTCCTGGACGATCGGCGCGAGGCACGCAGAGTGATGAGCGACCGTCCTCGATTCGAACCCCGCGGAAGGCACCCACAAAGGCATCTCTTAGATTTGAGCCGACGTTGCTGCGCGAGATGACATCGAGCGTGACTGCGAAACGAGGGTGCTATCGCGGTACGTCCGTCAGTCCGTCCCAGAGCTTCTGGAATGAGTCACTCTAAACAAACGCCAGAAGCCCGCATGATTGAGCTACGAATCTCTGCACCTGGTTTCAAAATCGACGAGCTCTTGGATCTTCTCGTTCTCCTCGAACTAGAAGCCTCTGTTGCTAGCACGACCAACCTCTGCAAATCGTCGACCGGCCATCTGCAGAAGGAAGCGGGAGCTCACGTTTTGCTGCCAGCGTGCGACCGATCTGATTTCGTCTCCCGCGTCTGGCCCGTCATCAAAGAAACGTTCGCTCTCCGATGCGGGTGGGTGGACGCTTCAGATCGAGGCTTCCGCGGGTGTACCGAAAACTTCTGCATGGCCAGTCGATGCCCTTCCCGATTGCCGGAGGCTCCTGACTCGACCAGGACAGACTTTCGTTTTTTTCTTTGAACGGCGCGGACGCTGGAAGTCTCGTACGCGCGCGAAATGGTAATTCGCCTTTGCCCCACGCTGACGCCGAACGCACCTCTCCGCTTTTCGCGGTGTCTCTCGGTGTTTCCAGAGCTCTCCCTTGCGTTCGTCGGATGAGTTTTTTTCTCTGGCCATGTAAAAGTTCCAGCAACCATGGCTTGTCAAGCGATCGGAGCATCACAGGGAGGCGCCCTTACGCAGCTCATCGCGCTCGGAGCTGCCGACAAATACCTCAGCATGAACCCGTCCATCACGTTTTGGCGCTTTCGTTACTCGCGATACACTAACTTTGCGATGGAACCCATCGAGCAGCCGTTCAACACGCAAGTGATGTTCGGCAGCGACACGCAGCTCACGTTCAACAGAACCGGAGATCTTATCTACTACTGCTACGTGGTGATTGACCTCCCCGGCATTGAGGCGTGCCAAGACGGACCAACGTGCGGGCTGAATTCGCAGGTTCCGCTCTATTCTCAGCCATATCCTGGGTTGACCCGAGGAGAGAATGGTACTTACTGCGATCCGTGCCGAGACAATGACGGCGCCGTCGACGACGCGAACTGCTGCGGCTATCCGGATGACGCCGGATGCGATGGTCCGTACGCTCACTACACCAACGCCATCGGACAGTGGCTCGTGCGACGAGCCTCCCTCGTTATCGGCGGCCAGGTCATTGACACCCTGTACTCGGACTACTTGTATATGTGGGAAGAACTCTCTGGTAAGCCTGGTAAGAAGCTGCGTGAAATGATTGGCAAGGACTCAAACTTGCAGTACTTGATCGCAGACTCGCGACAGACGAGGCGGTTGTACGTCCCTCTTCCCTTCTGGTTCACCCTCTCGAGCGGAAACGCTCTTCCGGTCGTGTCGCTGCAGTTCCACGGCATCCAGTTGCACGTGTGCTTCGCCGATTTGCAGTCGTGCGTGCAGACTTCCTGCGACCGAGCCGCTCAGACTCCAGTGATCGTCTTGAAGACCTACAACCGCACCCCGCTCTTGGACCAAGACCTTAGATCCGTCGTGGAGTCCACCTACATCTACCTCGACATCGACGAGCGAGACCGTTTCGCGACGGGCTCCTTCGAGCAGCTCATCACCCAGGTGCAGAGCTACCAGGTGCAGACACGATCCTCTCAGGTGCGCATGTCGCTGAATTTCAACCATCCAATCATCGAGTTGATCTGGGCGGTGCGAAGGCAGTGTCAGGCGAACGTGAACAACTGGTTCTGCTACGCGGGCAAGTTCCTCGAGGACCCTATCAAACTGGTGCACTTCAAGCTCAACAACTTGCCTCGCTTCTCCTCCAAAGAAGGTCGCTACTTCCGCCTCGTGACTCCTTACCAGGCGCACACGAACATTCCGGACTCCCACATCTACTGCTGGTGCGCCGCCATCCACCCGGAGGAGCCGCAGCCGAGTGGTTCCGTCAACTTCAGCCGCATCGACAATGTGGAGCTCACCTTCGACATGCAAGACGGGTTGGACTTGCCTCCTCGCCCGCGCGTGTTGACGGACGCCGTGTGCAACGTCCGACCTGCGACCGGAGACTTCACCGTGATCGTCTTTGCGCGATCCTGGAACGTGCTCCGATACCGCGAGGGTCTAGGCGGTCTGGCCTACAGCAACTAAGTCTTCGACTGACTCCGTCTTTGGGCGGAGCGACTGTAGGCCTCCGGTGTTGTGAGTTGATGCTCTCTAAGGGCAAACGCGAGACATGGGTGGCTGTCTCCCGACGTTGGCCGCTAGACTTCCGAAAGCGACTGCTGCGGAGCTTCGTGAGTTGGCCGGCGTCGGATCCTTGCGCTGGTCTTCGGACTTGACGTTCCTGGAACTCGGCTCTGCGCCCAGTGTCTGGATGACGCTGGCCATCGCAGAGCTTCTCTGTCGCGGCACCTGTCCTGAAGTGCTCCTGTGCGTGCGCGCGCAGAGGGAGGCCCGTCGCCTCGCTGCGGCGGCTCAAAAGAGACTGGGCTCCACCTGCATCTCTTCCGAGGACGCGCTGCAGACTGCCTCCTGCGTGTACCATCGATTCGTGGTGAGCGTCACGCGTCGAAGGCCCGGGTCGTGCGAGTTGCGCGTCTACGCTCCGCAGAGGCTTGCAAAGACGGCGCAGCTCTTCGTTGGCGTCGGAGAAGGGCGATTTTCGGTGCTGACACCCTGCGGGTCGGAGAGCCACGTCGCTCGTCTCCGCATGCTTCCTGCTGCCTCGGTGCTGGAAAAGGCGAACGGGCGCGGTGCGCGTAGCGTCGCGTCGCTCTGCACGTGAAATCGAGCGCTCGCAGAGAGACAAATGTCTCTGTTAGGCCGCACTTACGAGCAGCTGGAGCGCCTGGGGAAAGGTGGCTACGGGCAGGTTTTCAAGGTGCGCTTCGGAGAAGAGATCTTGGCCGCCAAGATCTTCGACGAGGACGAATGGGTGCCGCTGGACGACGAATCGGAAGAGACCACGGCGTCGGACCTTGCGCTGCGGGAGCTGGCTTTCATGACCTTGCTGACGAAGCACGACGCCCCCCATTGCGTCCCCCTTCTCGATTTCGATTTTCAGCTCGGAGGCGTGGACGCGCTGACCATCGTCATGCCTCTGTACGTCCAGGATGTTGCGACGGCGATCGAGGACGGCAAGATGAGCCTCGCGCAGCGCGCCCAAGTGGCGGTGGACGTCGCACAGGCTCTCTGCTACCTCCACGAAAGTTCTCCGGCCATCGTGCACCGCGACATCAAACCGGAAAACGTGCTCTTGGACTCCAAAGGTCGCGCGTACCTGGCAGACTTCGGCTTCATGACCTTTGTCTTCCCTGGGAGCCCTCCGAGCGCTGACCCGCTGTCCGGAGACCGCTCTCGATCTTCGACGGACAGCGGCCTCTACGGAACCGCGACGTACGTGGCACCTGAGTACCTGGCAGGGGCTGCTCCCGCGCCCAGCGGCGACGTCTGGGCGGCGGGTGTCATGTTTCTCGAACTCTTGGATCAGGAGCGGCTCTCGGCGAGCGAGGACGAAGAGGCCATCCGGTATGTGCTTCGGCGCCGCACGAAGTTCCGCCGCAGGCGCGTGCCGGAGGACATTCTCGTGGGCATGCTTACCGAGGATCCCTCTGCGAGGATGCGAGCTGGAGAGGTGCTGGAGCGCCTCCGCGCGACGGGAGCGTGGACGATTCCACATCCCGGCCGGTACGTCGCTCCTGCGGACGCCGTCACGGTCGCGCCTGAGATCGCCGACATCTGCTCCCAGCTGGGGGCAAAGACGTGGTACACCCGCGCTGCCGCGAGCGTCTACGCTCGATCGTCGAGCCTGGACCCTCGTCTTCTGGCGATCGTGGCTGCCAAGATGTACGAGCACCGACCCTTTTCAGACGAAGAGATGCTGGAGAGCTTGCAGCTTGGGATGGACGCTCTGGAAGAAGCTCAAGAAGCCTTCGTGCGCCAGATGCGTGGCGACCTCCTCGTCGCAGCGCTGAGAGAGCCGACGGCCGCGTGATCCTCCGATTCTGCGTCCACTTCAGCAGAGTGACACGTCGACGGAGACGCTCAAACAGCTTTGGCGCTCCATGTTGACTAGAACTGGGGGCAGGGCCAGTAGATGACATCGAGCGAAGTCGTGGGGGACGCCACTGACGATTAGCCGAGGAGCTGCCGTACCGGCGAGCCCTCCGAGAAATTTGATCACGCACGTCAACGAGGCTTCCCAGGTTCCGTCTGCTCGTTTCGTCGTCTTTTCCGAGTCCTCCAGAAAGAGGTCGAGTCCGAAGCACCAGCCCACGAATGCTCGCTTGCCCATGTGCCGAGAGAGTTGGCCGAAGAGCACGACTTCTTTGATCTCCTCCTCGCGCGCCGTCCAGGTGAGGCTCGACGCGGTAACCGCGGTCATGTACCAGACAGGCGCGAAGACCACCTTCAAGCCCTGTGAGACGTCCCCGCAGAGGACAGGAGCGCACCCTAGAGTAGCTTCGACCGGCTCTGGTTGCGTTTGAACGGGCGACTCGCTCTCGAGAGCCGCTGCGAGTGCGCGACCCGAGGTGCCGTCTAGGCGGAAGTTCTCCAGTCTCGCGGGGTCTTTCAAGGCGTCGAGGTCTTCGGACTTCAAGCGCCCTTGGCGATGAGCCGTTAGGAGCACGGCAAGAGCTCCTCTGCCCGCGGGATCTTGAACGCACGAGCTCACGCAGTCGTCGAGGCCGGGACAGAAGGGGGCGTGTTCCAGGAGAGCTTGCACGACGTAGCTGCCGAAGCAGTGCTTGGCCAGGCGGGGTAGGTCGTTCTCTAGCTCAGCAATGAGGGAGAAGAACTGCTCCGACGGAGCGCTTTGCTCGATGAGGCGTATGAGGCTCCTGCAACCGTATTTGTGCCAAGCCAGCCTTCTGGCGCAGCCTTTGAACTCGACGCAGAGTCGCACGTGCTCCTTGGGTTCGCTCAGCACGATGCAGAGTTGCAAGACGAAGTTCCACTGAGGGTCTAACGCATCCGAGCAAGGCCACTCTAGGAAGTCGGCCAGGCGAAGCCTTCCTGTCAAGGCGGCCTCCCAGATTTCGATCTGCGTCGAGACGGAGCGATGCTGCTCACGACCCCGTTTTTGGCGCTGCGTCTGTGTGCATCTTCGGCTCGGCATCGCTTCAAAGGATCTTGAGAAACTCTATTTCGCTGGCGAAGCGCTTCGGCAAGGCGTTGTAGAAGCGTCCGGAAGGCTGGGTGTATCGGTTGCTTTGCAAAACCTACAGGTCATGAAGAGGTTGCTCCTCTCGCCGCAGCGCCGGCAAGCGTACTTGTAGCACAGATGGCAGTGAACCCCCCAGCAGGGGCCTTCGTGGCCGTACGGAGCCCCCCTGAACTTCCAATTCAAGAACCACGCCTCCGATGGAAGAGGCGCTGCGACGTCCTCTTTCCCGTCAGGCAGTGTTGCAGACGTTTCTGCCATTTGATTATGACCGGACGCGCGAGGTCCACTCGGCGGCCAGGACGCAGTTCGGCGGCGACGTCGAACCTGTGTGTTTGCGATCTTTGGAAGCTGCAGATCTTAGCTCTGACGACGCGCTCGGTCGGCCTCGAGACGCGCGAGGGCTTCCTCTGCCGTGAAGCGTTCCTCCGGTGACACGCGCAGCAGGCCGCGCAGTACCTCAGGAGCCCAGGAAGGCCAAGTGGTGAGTGGCATCAGAGGAGGGTCGCCTGCCTCGACGAGACTCTTGGCGTGGCACCTCGCCTTCGAGATCGAGTCCTCGGCGCTCTCTAGATCTTCAGGAGCTTCGTAGGGGAGCTCTCTCTCCAGAGCGGCAAAGAGCACGACGCCGGCGCCCCAGCAGTCGTTCTTCGTCATGCAGCGGCCGAGTCCAGCCTCGGGCGCCACGTAGAGGAGCGTCCCGAGGCGCGTCACCGGGAGCTCCTGCACCGCGTCTCCCTGCTCCCCGAGCAGCCTTACGGAGCGTCCGAAGTCGCACAGCACGTACCCGAGGGGGTCGAAGCGCACCAGCACGTTGTCTGGCTTGACGTCCTGGTGAACGACGTGGGCTGCGTGGCAGGCCGCCAGAGCGCCGAGCAGGGACGTCGCCAGGAGCGTGTGCTCCACGTGCCCGTTAGGTGCGCCCTCGTCCCACAGGAGCACTTGCATGAGGTCCGCGTCGAAGAGGGGTAGGTAGCACGCGCGAAGAGGCAGCGCGACGCTCAGCAGTCGGATGACGCAAGGATGCCTGACGGCCTCCAGCGCCTGCTTCTCTGCCCTGAAGCTGGTCTCTGAGCGGTGGTACTTGACAACGGTCTGCTGAGCGAGGTGGCGCATGACGACGCCGTCCCCGCCTTGCTGACGCCCCATCGGAGCGCAGGTGCCTGCGCGCGCGCACCCTGTAGGAGGCAAGCGGAGGAGGTAAAGGACTTCTACGCTATGGGCTCTCGAGGCACTGAAAACACGGTCTGCATCTCAAGCGCTAACCGCGACGTCCATGCGTATCCCAACCCGAGCGACTTCATGTGCGAACTGAAGCAGCGCTTCGATTGCCAGATGATCGTCCTGGGATCGCTCGAGCTGCCGCTGACGCAGTACCTCGTGGAGGAGGAGTGGTCTCGCTTCTTCTTCGACGTGGGCCTCTCGTATCCCCCGCAGGAAGCTCGGACGCTCTACGTGGCGGACCGACCTTACACGCAGGCGCTTTTGACGTTGCCCGCTCCCTACACGCCCGTGACCTATCAAGGAGTGATCGAGGGCAGGGCCGTTTGGAAGGTGGCGTCGAACGTGCAGCCCATCAACGCGCACGGGCTCGTGCCGCGCTCGTTGGAGGTGCTCGGTTCCACGCGCATCTATTACGACCCCGCTTCGCCGGCACTGCCCGTTGAGGTGGTGTCGAGCTTCGACACCGTCTCGACCGGCCTGCTTCCCTCCACCTCGACCTTGACGCCTGGCGGAAATGCGGTGCTGGTGTGCACCGAGGCGGGAGGCACGCGGAGCTTCGCGAACTCCGAGCAGCTCTGCTCCGCGCTCAACGCCTTCTTTTCCGACCCCTGTGTGAACTTGCCGGTGCGCTTCGAATACGACAGATGCGAGACGGTGCTGGCCATGACCGTGGGAGGGCCGGTGACAGTCAACACGTCTCTTCCGAACCTGCTGCAGACCCTCTACATCCCGACCCACCGCGGCATCGGCGCCTTGACCAGCGCGCGCAGCACGCGCTTCCCCGGAGCGCCCGAGCGCGCGGTGCCGGTCGGCAACTACGAGTACAACCTCCTGCGACAGCAGCTCGAGATCCTGCTGAACCCTTTGATCCAATTCGGCAGCGTGGCGACGAGCGCCGTCGGCGTCTACGTCTACGGGGCTGCGCCGGGCGGCGCCGTGTCGGTCTCGCTCGGTGGCTTCACGCTCTACGATCCCAAGGCAGTGGCGCTCGCGCTCTCGACGCAGATGCAGGCCGCGCTGCCTGCTTCTGGCATTCGCTTCGACTTCTCTGACGACGCCTTCGAGATCTTCTCGGAGCAGCCCTTCCGCATCTTCTGGGGCGAGTCGCGCCTCGGCATGCAGCTCGGCTTCGACGGCGACCTGAAGTTGGCCCCTACGCATCGCGGGAGTCCTCGAGCGTACCTGCAGGTCCCGACGGTGGTGACTCTGCCGCCGATGTTAGAGGGAGAAAGCACGGCTCACCTGCGTCGCTTCGTCTTCGCGACCCGCGGGAGGGTACAGGCGGCGCAGACCAACGGAGTCTCGGCAGAGGCCTCCGACGGCGTGCTGTTGACGCCCATAGGGTCGGTGCCGAGCGAGTACCTCGTAGGCTTCCCGCAGCCCTCCGGAGACTGCATCTGGGCGGTGGCGACCGGAGCCAACGCGGGCCCGATGCCCGGCGGCAGTCAGCCGCTGCCCGCCTGGACTACCCGCCTGGAGCCCCTGACGCCGCTGCCGAGCGCTCTCCCGCCCCAGCTCGGCACCGTCGTGCCCTTCTTCGGCGGCGCGTGCAACCTCTACTTTCCGGCGCCATCCGTGGCCCCTCGTTTGGCGGAGATCCTGGGGCTCCGGCGCGGTGCCACGCTCTGGCCGACGCCAAGTCCTCGTTCCAGGCCGCAGAGCGTGCTCGTGGCTCCCGCCCAGGTGTGCCTCGACATTCCCAGTTACATCCTCATGGAGATCGGCATCGAGCACATGTCGGCCAACATCTACCATCGCGTCGGAGCTGACATGAAGACGGCTCTCTTCGCCAAGATCCCCACCTACGGAGGGCAGTCTTCGTTCAAGTGGGAGTCGAGGCTGCCCGCGAGCAAGACGGCCACGGGCACGCAGGTCATCACGCAGTTTCGCATCCGGCTCTTGAACCCCTTCAACCACACGCTGTACAACACGCACGGCCGCAATTGGTCCTGCACGGTGACGCTCGCCTCGCAGAAGACGCGAGTGGCCACCGAGTGCGCTTAGTGACAGAGCGTCTGAAAAATCAGACGCTTGCCAAACGAAGCTCAGAGGCTTCGCGAGATACGCTTTGAAGACCCCCATGAGTCGACGGCGTATCAGCAGTGGATAAAGCTGTCCTAGCTCGACTTTGTACAGACCTGTTGAATGCATCAGGTCGAGGCTCATTCGCGGCTTCTGCTAAATAGCAGGTCATGATGTTCCTTGCCGCATTGAAATCTCTGTGCCAATGTAGACGGTGACCCTTCAAGTTCAGGCAAGAATCGCAGCACTGAACTGCATGGAGTTTCACACGATGTTGCAGTCCATTCTCGCAGCTCTTCGTTGCATAGGCATGTTGCAATTCCAGGTGACATCTCGCGTTGCTGCAACAACGGCTCGTCCTGAACTCATCGATCAAGCAGACTCTGGCTCCATGAATTCGAGAGAGTCTCCTGCGAAGCCTACCCTGTGGCGCTGGAGCATAGCCGAACCCTGTGGAGCAGGAGTTTGCGCTGCCGAAAGCGACCAGGACAGGTTGCGAAGACTTTCCAGTGATCTTGGAGCATATTTGGTCCAGAGTGCGGTCTCGAAGCTGATAAGCCCTGAACCTCCATCTGCGAAGACCACGCGTTTTGTACGCTGATGCGATGTCACCTAACAAGGGTATAATTGCAGAAGTGTAAGCAGTCCATTCGTCCAAGTTCCGACGACAGGGCAGTCCTTCCATCTTCCGCAGCAATGGACGACCGTCGCAGCACGTGTGTCCTTCCAAAAGACGCTGCGTATAGCTCGTGCAGCGCTTAGTTCCTGCGTTATGTCGAAAACTCTTCAAGGATACCTTGAACCGTTCCCCCTCAGGGGTTACAGCTGCAATCAAATCTCGACGCCCTGGGTCAATTGCCACCAGTCTCTGTCCATCGACAGGCAAGATAGGGCGAACGGAAGAATCATCTGCCACTGTTCTCTTTGAGGACATCTTCAATCGCTTTCCCGAAGGTGATGTTTGGATAGTCTCGTTTCGATCGAACTTGTCGAAGACAAGAGAAGCGCATACACCGTCCACCCTCATGTAATTAGAAAACTCAAGCTTACCTCCTCGATGAAATCGATGTAACCCAGGGAAGCTCTTGAAGAAGCTAGGGAGAGGCACCTTACCTCCTCCTTCCACTGCTTCGCGGTCTCTCATGCCACCAGAAGCCAGAAGCTGGTCCAACCCACTGGGGGACAGCCCTAAATGCTTCACTTGAAAGGAATGTACAGGAAGGAGCGCCACCGCCTTGGCGCTTTTCCCAAGAATGTGCACAGGATCTTGATCTGGAGGAATGATATTGGCAACATGCTGCAAGCAATATATTCTGTGCCTTTGAAGGTCATACAGCCAACTCACGAGCATCTGCGTCTTCTGGTGTTTTGCGTCGTTCGTGATGAAAGATGCATGAGGACACGGAATAATTGCGCCATATTTAGAAGTCCACGTATGCACCAGGGCTTCCAGCTGCCGGCCAAGCTCCGAGGGCAAGTCGTCAACATGCAGTACGCTTGGAGTAGTGTGACCAACCGCCAGGCGCACGTAGTGCGTGACTATTCTCCAAACCGAAGCTTTGGGAATTTCTCTCCCTTGCTCCAGGCACCAAATTATGACCTCACGACGAATCGCCTTCTCGACCTGAACATGAAACACCGAAGCCAGCATATTCTGACAGCAAGTGAGAGAATCTCGTGCGAGTTCGTTCACGAACGACCACATGTAATCCA
>Ga0194133_10004417_pt1 | contig 18864 bp, 18 predicted proteins | sample TA2KigOf40mmetaG_FD_155448 | JGI IMG/M metagenome (GOLD analysis project Ga0194133, IMG submission 155448) | Freshwater microbial communities from Lake Tanganyika, Tanzania - TA2015055 Kigoma Offshore 40m | ecosystem: Environmental > Aquatic > Freshwater > Lake | place: Tanzania: Lake... | reverse complement strand
AAAGAGTTTTCGATCTCGTTGGGTAGAGGAGGTCCTTCCAGGTGATGTCACACTAAGAGAGTTCGCCCGGATGAAAGGGGGTACAGTATTTCATCCTACTAGTACCTGTCGCATGGGAGGGGACGACGTGTCCGTGGTCGACCCTCAACTTCGTGTTAGAGGTGTGGAGCGATTGCGTGTGATTGATGCCTCCGTCATGCCAAGCGTAGTCTCAGCAAATACAAATGCGGCCACGATTATGATTGCTGAGAGAGGCGCCGACATTCTTATCTCTGAATCAGTTGGATGAGTTTGAGGACTTGAGGATGGTTGGGGCTGGTAAAGAATCGCCCCTGTGGTAATGATGGGGCTCTCGAGCGAGACGTTCCACGGCAATGCTCTACCAGCCCCTGCCCGCGACCACCCTTGGTCAAGGGACCGCGGGACTAGAGGGGTTCTGGAAGCGTTGGCAAGCTGGGCAAAGCCTTTCAGAGATCGGTGTTGCCCTCGGTAAGCATGCGGGTTCGATTCACGGGGTTATTTCATTAAAAGGTGGTATTGCTCCAACTGCCAGAAAACGTTCGTCCCGGCACCTAACGCTGCAAGAACTAGAGCAGATTAAGGTGCAAGGGGTGCGCTGGGTCCCATTAAGGCGATTGGGGGGCGCCACCCCGGTGGGGTCTGGTTTTGGAGAATTTAGAACCCCTCACCCCCCAAACCCCAGCGCATTCCGCTTCTAGAGCGCCAAACCTTCCTCTGCGACGGCGTGGGCCGCGCGCTGGGCGACCGGCGTCGAATGCAGCATGGCCTCGCTCATTGGGGCTCGCTCCTGCCCTTGCGATCCGGCGCCACCGGGTCGACATAGGGAAACCGCGCTCGCCCCTTCACGGCTGTCGGTCCCGCGCCGCCGGAACCCCGGATGAATCGCTTGGACTCGTCGACGAAGGGCTGGTAGGCCCAGTTCGGGCTGTTGCCCGAACCGGAGCTCACGCGGCCGAGGAACAGCCGTCGCCGCTGGCTGTCAAGGATGCGCTGGTGCATCTCGGCCGGGTCCCAGTCCTGCACCAGGCGCGCATGCAGGCGCTGCTGCATTGCCGCAGTCTCGGGGTGGCCGGCAAGGTTGTGCAGTTCGTCCGGGTCGTCGACCAGGTCGAACAGCAAGGGCGGCAGGCCATGGGTGACGATGAGCTTGTGCCTCCCGGTACGCACCATGCGCGAAGGCGCGCAAACGCCTTCGGAGCTGTACTCCGAGATCACCACCCGGTCCTGGCCCGGGTCGCGGCCATCGGCCAGCGGCATCAGGCTATGGCCGGCGATCGGGTCGATCGGCTCGAACCGTCCCTCGCCCCTCGCCGCATCCATGAAGGTCGGCAGCAGGTCGACCAGCGACACGTGCGCCGACACGCGGCGCGGCTGCAGGCGCCGGGGCCAGCAGACCATCAGCGGCACCCGCACCGACCATTCGTAGAAGCACTGCTTGAACCACATGCCGCGCTCGCCCAGCATCTCGCCGTGGTCGCCGCACAGCACGACCAGGGTGTTGTCGGCCAAACCGGTTTCCAGCAGGGTTCGCAGCACACTGCCGACCTTCTCGTCGACATAGCTCACCATGCCGTAGTAAGCGTGGCGCGCCCGGCGCACGTGCTCCGGCGTCACGGTGTACTCGTCCTGCGCGTGGGCGATGTGCAGCCACTGGCTGTGCGGGTCGAGTTGCTCGTACGCGATCTCGGGCACGCGCGGCGCATCGATGTCCGCTTCGCGGTACATGTCCCAGAAGCGCTGCGGCGCCACGAAGGGCGGGTGCGGATGGGTGTACGACACCGTCAGGAAGAAGGGCCGCTGCCGAGGCGCGCGAGCCAGGTCGTACAACTGCTGCACCGCGCGGTACTCGACCTCGTCGTCGTAGTCGACCTGCATGCTGCGGATGCAGGGGCCGGCTTCGACCACCGGGCGCATGCTCACGCCGGTGGGCCGATGCCCGGGGCCCTGCAGCCAGTCGGGCGTCCAGGCGAAATCGGCCGGGTAGATGTCGGTCGTCAGCCGCTCCTCGTAGCCATGCAACTGGTCGGGCCCGATGAAGTGCATCTTGCCGCACAGGATGGTGCGGTAGCCGGCATCGCGCAGGTAGTGCGCCATGGTCGGAATCGAGGCCGGAAACTCGCTCGCGTTGTCAAACGCCTCGATCGCGTGCGGCAGGCGGCCCGACAGCATCGAGAAGCGAGACGGCGCGCAGATCGGGAAGTTGCAGTAGGCGCTGTCGAACACCACCGAGCGCTCGGCCAGCCGCGAGATGTGCGGTGCCTGCACCAGGCGATGGCCATAGCTTGGCAGCGCCGGCGCGGCCAGTTGGTCGACCATCACGAACAGGATGTTGGGGGCCTCGGCCATGGCGCGCGCTCACTCGGGCTTGAGGTTCTGCGCCTTGACCACCGCCTGCCAGCGGGCGAGGTCCTTCTTGATGGCGGCGTCGAAGCCGGCTGGGCTGCCCGGCGCGCTCGGCGTCATGCCGGCCTGGCTCAGCGCCTGGCGGAACTCGGCGTTGGCCTGCACTTTGGCCACCTCGGCGGCCAGGCGATCGGCCACCGGCTTGGGCAGGCCGCGCGGGCCGAGCAGGCCCAGCCACTGGTCAGCTTCGAAGTCGGGCACGCCGGCCTCGGCCATGGTGGGCACCTGGGGCAGGGCGGCCAGGCGCTGGCTGCTGGTAACGGCCAGGGCCGTGACCTTGCCGGCACGGATCTGCGGCAGGGCCACCGCGGCGTTGGCGAACTGGTAGTCGATGAGGCCGGCGATCTGGTCGTTCATGGCGGCTGGCGCGCCTGTGTAGGGCACGTGCACGACGAAGAGCTTGTTCATCGACTTGAACATCTCGCCGGTGAGGTGCGCGGGCGAGCCGACGCCGGCCGAGGCATAGGACAGGCGCCCGGGCCGGGAGCGGGCCATGTCGATCAGCTCCTTGACCGAGCCGGGCGACACGGTCGGGCCGACAACCAGTACCGATGGCGCATGCGCCACCAGCGCCAGCGGCTCGAAGTCCTGCGCCAGCCGGTAGGGCAGCTTCGGTTGCAGCGCCGTGTTGATGGTCAGCGCGCTGGAGGTGAACAGCAGCGTGTAGCCGTTGGCAGCCGACTTGGCCACCTGTTCGGCGCCGATGTTGCCGCCCGCGCCGGCACGGTTCTCCACAACCACGGGCTGGCCCAGCGCGGCCTGCAGCCGGGTGCCGAGCTGGCGCGCGGCGATGTCCACGATGCCCCCGGCGGGCCAAGGCACCAGCAGCCGGACCGGCTTGGCCGGGTAGTCCTGGGCATGTGCCCCCATGGCGCTGGCGACCAGAGCCAGGGCCGCCACAGCGCGTTGCAACGGTCGGATCGGATTCATCGGGAGGTCTCCTCGGTCAGTCGTCCGGTGATCAGGCTGGCGTCCTTCTCACCGATCATGATGGTGGCGGCATTGATGTTGAACTGGTCCCCAAACTGCGGACACCACGATTGGCACGAAGCGTTATCCACGGTCGGTCGGTTCGGTCGCCTGCGACGTACCGGAACCGGCCGGCGGTGGGAAACGCGCTCTTCGCCACGAACACTATAGCTGAGCTGATTTCTCCTTCGCAACACGCCAACCCAACGGCGCTCGTTATGGCAGATGGAAGAGATCGCGCTGCCAGAGAAAATTGCACCGCAACCGGAAATACAGCGGGTCGAGCATAATCAATGAATAGATTCTTTCACTATCGCCCACCCGCTCTCGATAGGTGCTATACATCGACAATCCTGTTATGTTACCGGCGCTGGCTATTGCGTAAAAAAGCTTTTTACCGATCAGGAAGACTCGTGAAACAGAAAAAATGGGCGCAAAAAGCGGCTGCGCGCAAGCGATTGTGTCGTGTGCGAGTACTTCCAAAGCATAAAAAAATGACACCTGCCGAAATTGCACTACGTTGGCTGGGCTACATCTCTCCGCGCACCTAGAGAGTCCTTTATCAGATTTTAAAATAGACCGAGTGATTACTAGGGCGGATTTATTCCTACTTGCCATGCCCTGCCATCCGGCGAAATGGCTAAACAGGAGAGTGTCGTATGTCTGATCGTCACCGATTAAATGGACGAAAAATCCAATATCCCTTTATTGTTCAACCTCTCTCAGAGGGCTGGGAAGTTCTTTTCACCGCTACCGATTGGCCTTATCGCGAGGCCTTTTTTGAGGCAAGGCAGGCTGCTCTAGACTTTGCTGAGATTAGCAATGACCACTGGAGAAAATCGACGGAGACGATGTACGAGCTGATTGCCCGCCTAAAGGCATCAGCCGAAGCCGCTTGTCCACCTAGACAGAGGCAACCCCAGTCGCCGATAAGACGGTTTTTTAGCTTGTTTAGGTAGCAGTGACTGCGGGCATCGGCTCAAACCTGATCTTGAGTCGTGAACGTAACAAGAAATCGTCGAATCACTCGAGCAGATTAAGGTGCAAGGGGTGCGCTGGGTCCCATCAAGGCGATTTAGGGGGTGCCACCCCGGTGGGGTCTGGTTTTGGAGAATTTAGAGCCCCTACCCCCCCAACCCCAGCGCATCCCGCTTCTAAGGCGCCAAAATCCTTTGTCGTGGGGAAGAATGTGGGGAATCGAGTAAGAGCCACCACGAGAGGCGCATAAAAGCTTGACAACTGGCGGAGACGGAGGGATTCGAACCCTCGATGCGCTTTTGGCACATACTCCCTTAGCAGGGGAGCTGCAGGCCGTTGTGCTTCGCACGGCCCCCCGTCTCAACCCCGATTTAAGGTGCTTTTGGGTGGTTCTGAATGGAGCAACCACCCATGCCGAAGCTTGTTAAGCAATGGGGTCAGAGTGACCTCAAAACCCTCTGTGAGGGTGTTCACTTTGTAGGCCAGCCCGCGGGTCTCACACTGCATGTAAAGCCCTCCAAAGACCAAAATTCACGTCTCAAGGCCAGTTGGATTCTCCGGGTCTATGTCGGCTCTCGTCGACGTAATCTTGGTCTTGGCACGTATCCTGAGGTAGGTCTTACCGAGGCAAGGAGGAGAGCCAGTGAGATAAAGCTTCTTTGCGATAAGGGAGTCGACCCAATTCGCCAGAAACACGAACAGCGCAGAGAGCTTGAAAAATCAAGCGCGAACAATCGAACGTTTAAACATGTAGCCGAGGAGTACCTCTTGGCCCATGAGGGTGATTACAGAAACGAAAAACATAAAAAGCAATGGCGCTCGACACTGGAGAGCTATGCCTACCCACGTCTCGGGAACCTACCGATCCGTGAGGTCAGTATCGAGGATGTTTTGGGAGTTCTGCAGCCCATCTGGAAAACCAAAACCGAAACCGCAAGCAGGCTACAAGGGCGGCTAGAGCGTATCTTCGATCTCGCAATCACATCCGGTCTGCGAGAGACAAACCCCGCCCGATGGCGAAATTTCCTCTCTGTGCGGCTCCCTTCACCCTCTCGGATAGCGACCGTCACTCACTTCCCTAGCCTGCCTTATCAGGATCTTGGCAGGTTCATGGAAACACTTTCCAAGCGGTCAGGGATGGCTGCTCGTGCCTTGGAGTTCTTAATCCTCACCGCTGTGCGCTCAGGCTCAGTGAGACAGGCGCGGTGGTCTGAGATTGACTTTAAGGCGCTGGAGTGGCGGATCCCCAAAGACCATACGAAGACCCGCTCTGGAGACCACCGGGTTCCCCTGACACCCCGGATGGTGAGCCTACTTAAAGCACTTCCAAGACGGCTAAACACCGATCTGATCTTCCCTTCCCCCAACGGCAAGATGCTCTCGGACATGGCACTCAATATGCTGATGCGCAAGATGCAGGCTTCAGGTGACCTTTGGATGGATGCAGTACCGCATGGATTTCGATCAAGCTTTAGAGTCTGGGCGGCCGAGGCAACCAGCTACCCGACGGAGCTTGCGGAACTTTGCCTTATGCACAGCGTGGGCAGCGCAGTCTACCGAGCGTACCAGCGCAGCGACCTATTCGAAAAGCGTCGCCAAATCATGACTGACTGGAGTGAGACAGCGTTTAAAGGCACTGAAGAGATCCTTGCGATCAAATAACCCCACCCCCACAACTCCCGGAAATCCCCCTCGGCTGACCCCACCGGGGGGTACCCCCCAATTTTGGTTGATGGTACCTAGTTCAACCCTTGCATCTTAATCTGCTCAAACGATGGACCAGTTAAAGGAAGACCGTGAAAAAAGAGGAATTGATAGCCTTACTGCAAGACTCGCAGTTACCGGAATTTTGTATCACCGACGCCTTTGTCGCTCAGATGCTCAAGAAATCAAACCAGGAAATTAATGCCGAAATTTCTGATAGCAATAAGTTTTGGGATGGTCAGTCTGCCCAGCATCGGTGGAGAAGATGCTGAACACAGGTGCTTATTTACGAAATCTACCTTGGGTTCCGGCCAGAGTACAAAACCCAGTTGGCTACAATCGCCGGTACTTGGTCTGAGGAGACTGAGCAGTACCGGCCAGAGTACAAAACCCAGTTGGCTACAATCGGAGAAGCCGGGGTACTTAGAACGTAGAACTCGAGAAGTCGATCCGTTTTATACAGCGGCTTACTCGGTAAGAAGTCGATCGGCCTCTCACGGCGGCTTCAGGTTTTGAGCGTCACAATGATCTTTCCAATCGGCCTGCCGCGTTCTTGTCGCGCGTGAGCATCGGCAATTTTGTCTAAGGGCCAGCGGCTATCGATTCGATGAATGAGTTTGCTCGACTGCACCCCTTTTTGCACAAATAAAGCCGCTGCGAGCTTGCTGGGCTCTGGCACCGAGAAAATTGCGACGCCACACAGCCGAATGTTGCGTTGTGCGAAGGCCATCCAATCAAGCGTTGGCCTTGGGTTGCTGGCTGTTCCAAAGCTCACGATGGCGCCGTTTACCGCTGTGATGCGCGAGGCAACATGAAGATGCGCACCTAGATCGACATCAATAAACGTATTGACTCCTTTCCCGCCGGTCAGCTCAAGAACCGCCTCTGCAAGGTCATCTCTGTCCGTATTGATCACGTGATCGGCGCCTGCTTGCGCAGCGTCTTGTTCTTTCCGTGTTTCGCCGCGAACTGCTGCAATCACGCGCAGGTTCATAAGTTTGCCCAGCTGAACAGCATAGTTGCAGACCATACCGGCAGCTCCGGTCACTAAGAGTGCATCGCCCTCTTTAGGCTCCGAGATCAGCAGGGAGTGACACGCAGTAATGGCGGGCACGCCCAGACAAGCGCCTTGCTCGAAATTGACTGCATCGGGCAGCAGCATCGCGCGAGACTGATCAACGCACACAAACTCTGCTGCGGTGCCTTGCCATTTATTGTGAAAACCCTCCCAGACCCAGACCCGGTCTCCGACTCGTTGTTGATCAACACTGGCGCCAACAGCGGCGATAACACCTGCGCCGTCATAGCCTGGAACGACAGGCTGATTGGGAATGCCGCCTCGAAGGCCAGCGCGGCGCTTGCAGTCTGTCGGATTGACGCCGTGTGCGTAGATACGAACCAGAACTTCGCTTTGTCTGGGCTTCGGTGCGAGTAGCTCTCCAACTTGGAGCACTTCTGCAGGGCCTGTCTGGGTGTACCAGGCAGCTTTCATGATCTCCTCCGACTTAAAAAATAATTAATCGAGAGTTCTAACTTGTTTTTTTGTGTGCACCCCTACGAAGACCGCCTTCTTGCCTTCGTTATTCATTCTCGCTCGACAAACGCAAAATAGGCGAGCACACAAACCGTGATATTCCTTATCTATTTTTTGTATTGCGGTCTTGCGTTGCAATATGAATAGTCATGTTTTACCTAAGGGTTCAAACCTATTGCGATTAAAAGACGTTGTGATACGATTTTTTGCGACGCAGCGAAGACTGTGAACAATAAAGCAATAACAACTGTTTATCTAACGACGTTATCCGAAGGGAGAGACATGCGGAAAAATCTATTAGCAGGTCTGTGTGCGGGAATTGCATTCACGCTGGCGCCATTGGCTGTCCAGGCACAGTCGACTGACATACAACGCATGAACTGGAGGTGGGCGCACTTCGCACCGCCCGCGTGGGGCTCTGCTCAAGCAGATCAGTTATTTGCCAAAGAAGTCGAGACGAGAACCGATGGGCGTGTAAAGACTCAGTTTTTTTGGTCGGGCTCGCTATTCGGGTTTGGGGAGTTGTTTGGCGCTGTGAGCAAAAATGCAATTGATGTGGCGAGCTTTGTGCCCTCCTATCATCCTTCGGAGTGGCCGATGATGTCGTTGGTCAACAGCCTTCCTATGGTCTGGACAGACCCGAAGCTTGCAATGAGAACGCAGGACTATCTCATCAAGAACAATAAAGCTATTCAGGCTGAGTTAAGGAAGTACAACCTGACGCCGATCCTTCTCCATGGCCTGCCGATCTACCGGCTTCAGTGCACGATGCCAATCCGGAAGATTGAGGACCTGCGTGGCAAGCGAATCCGAACCTTCGGTGATTGGCCCCCGTATATCATGGAAAAGCTCGGGGCAGTGCCCGTCAATATCCCTTTGGGTCAGATTTATGAAGGGCTGCAGAAGGGCACTCTTGATTGTGGCTACAACCCTGTCGAGAACGCTGGGTTCTTGAAGCTCTCGGAAGTAGCCAAGTTCTGGAGCGACATTGATTTCGGCGCGATTGCGGCGTATACAACCTTCATGAACACTGGTCAGTATCAAAAGCTTCCTGACAGCCTTAAGAAGATTTTTACGGACTCATCGAATGTTGCCATGCAGTTTGAGATGAACAACTTTGAGCCGCTTGAAAAGAAGTGGCTCAGCGATGCTCAGGCTGCCGGGGTGACCTTGGTCAAGTTTGAGGATCAGGCAAAGCTGCGGGCGATGTTCCCCGACATGCTCGGTGTGTGGGAAGAGACCATGTGCAAACGAAACATGTGTCCTGAAGCCAAGAGTGTTGTTGCGGATATTCGCAAGCTTCTGAAAGAAGCCAAGCGTTAATCATCGCCAAGAACAGGCCGGGTCTTAAGCCTGGCTTGTTCTTTGCTTTTTGTTTCGTTCACTTGATGTAGTCTTTCTGCCTATGCAGTTTCTGATCCGTTTCATCGATCGGCCGCTTGGCCTTGCGATTCGCTCGGCGATGTGGCTGTCTGGATTTTCTGTGGTGTTAATCATCGCTATAAATTCCATTGACACGGTGGGGCGTGCTTTTTTTTCTGCTCCGCTTGTAGGAGCGGTTGAAATGACAGAATTGTTCTTGGCGATTTGTATTATTCTCGCAATTCCGTTTGCGCAGCGGTCCTGCGCACACATTCGAGTAGACCTGTTTGACCGCTTCTACGGCGAATTGCAAAGGAAAGTTGTCAGCACGTTTTCCTTGTTGGTCTGCCTGACCATGTTTGCCATTCTCACAGTGATGGCGTTTGAGAGCGCCAAAACCTCGCTTGCCACCTTTGAATCCTCTGCCGGGTTTCTTCGGGTTCCAATCTGGATCGGCAAGGCATTGGCGTTTCTCGGCTTTTCTTTGGCAACTGCGCAGGCGGGCTTTGAGCTGCTGAGCTTTGTCGGCTCCAAGGGGCGCTCGGCTAAGCAAGACGGCACCCATGCAGTGACGCATTAACGCCTATGGGCCAGTCAACGATTGCCGCTCTCGGCTTGCTTGGAATGCTCGTCATGCTCTTTACGGGCATTCCGGTTGCAGTTGCAATGTTGTGTGCCGCCTTCGTGGGCCTCTGGTTAAGCGCCGGCCTGCTTTTCGCACTGACAAACTTTGCTACCTTGCCCTACGCGGCCGCAAGTAACTTTAACTTTGCGGCGATTCCCATGTTTGTGGCCATGGGAATTATTTTTGGCAAAAGCGGTATGGCGGCTGCGCTTTTTAGGGCAGCAGATATTTGGCTCTCGAAGATGAGAGGCGGGCTTTACATGGCCGTGGTGCTTGCATCCGGCGCGTTCGGGGCGATTAACGGTTCGACGATCGTGGGCTCTGCGTTGTTTACAAAGATTGCGTTGCCCGAAATGCTCAAGCTCGGCTACAACCGAGCGCTATCGGCGGGCTGCATAGTGGGTGCGGGAACGTTTTCGGCCATGATTCCGCCTTCAATCACCATGGTGCTCTATGGCCTTTTAACGGGCGAATCGATCGGTCGAATCTTGATCGCAGGCATTATTCCGGGGCTATTGACGATTGGTGTGTACCTGATCGGAATATTTTTCTTTGTTCGAATCCGCCGAGACTGGGCTCCCCCCGCTAATCGCGAATTCTCAAGCGCGGACAGGCTGCAAAGCCTTGGCGCGATCATCCCGGTGAACTTAGTCTTCATTGTGATCACTGGAGGCATTTACGCCGGGCTCGTTGCACCCGCATCGGCAGGCGCAGTCGGTGCGCTATGCGCCTTTATTATCGCCGTGGCGATGCGCAAGCTTCGATGGCTTGACTTTACCGATTCTATGCGTGAAACCGCGACCACGACTGCGGTATTGTTCTTTATTGTCATTGGCGGGCTGGCCTTCTCTCGATTGCTGCTCGTCACCGGAACAGTCAATTCCCTTATTAATTTCATCGAGGCATCGGAAATAGAGCCGTGGATGGTGATGTTGTGCATCATTCTCGGCTATGTGGTGCTTGGCTGCATCATGGATTCAATTTCCATGATGGTTATGACAGTGCCGATCGTCCACCCTTTGGTTGTTGGCCTCGGCTATGACCCTATCTGGTTTGCGATCATTATGGTCAAGCTCATAGAGCTTTCTGTGATTACGCCGCCTGTTGGCTTAAATTTGTACGCTGTTCAGTCAACGGCTAATGGATTGGTATCGGGCAAAGAAATCTTCAAAGGGGTTGTGCCGTTTATTGCTCTGGAGCTAATCATACTGTCAATACTTGCTGCGTATCCGGGTTTGACGCTGTTTTTACCCAATCTGATGATGAACTGACAAGTTGTCTAAGTGTATTTAGTAATGGAGGAAAGATTGAAGAAGTATGAACTGTTTATCAATGGCGAGTTCGTGACAAAGTCGAATCAAGAGTATTTCCCTGCGATCAACCCGTACACACAGCAGCCCTGGGCGAGCATCCCGGCGGCTGATGATCAGCAGGTCTCTGAGGCGATCGCTGCTGCTCGTGCTTCTTTTGACTCAACCTGGTCGAAAACCAGCGGTATTCAACGTGCGAAGCTTCTGAACAAATTGGCCGATCTGCTGGAGGCCGATGCCGCCAATATGGCCAATCTCGAGAGCACCGACAACGGCAAGGTGATCCGTGAGACCAGCAGTCAAATGTTGTTTGCCGCAAGGCAGTACCGGTTCTTCGCCGGCCTGGCGGACAAGCTTTTGGGCAAAGTCATTCCGCTTGACCAGCCGAATGTCTTTGACTACGCAACCCGTGAGCCGCTCGGTGTTGTTGTGCTGATCACGGCATGGAACTCCCCAATGGGGCTTTTATCGAACAAATTAGCCCCTGCTCTCGCAGCCGGAAACTCGGTGGTCGTTAAGCCCTCAGAGCATGCCTCTGCCACAACTCTTGAGTTTGCTAAATTTATCGAACAGGCCCGATTTCCAAAAGGCGTCGTTAACGTTGTGACTGGAGATTACCGGGTCGGTAAGGTGCTCCTAAACTCTGCGCGAATCGATCGCGTGAGTTTCACTGGAAGTCCCACAGTTGGGCGTGAGATCGCTGCGCAAGCAGGAAGGACATTAACGCCAGTAACGCTTGAGCTGGGGGGAAAATCGCCCAATATCATTTTCGAAGACGCCGACATCGACAAGGCTGTAGTGGGGGCGTTTGCAGGAATTTTTGCAGCCACTGGGCAGACCTGTATTGCAGGATCACGGCTGCTTGTACAGAAATCTGTTTACAACGCCGTTGTCTCCAAGCTGGTTGAGAAATCGAAGCATATTATTCTCGGTAACCCCATCGACTTTAAGACAGAGATGGGAACACTTGCGAATGAGCCCCAATTTGAAAAAGTCATGGGGTCAATCAAAAACGGCATCGAAGAGGGCGCCAAGCTCGTAGCCGGCGGGAGGCGGGCTCAGGGTCCAGGCCTGGACAAGGGTTTGTTCGTAGAGCCGACAATCTTCGCCGACGTTGACAATGTCTCTGTATTGGCACAAGAGGAGATTTTTGGACCCGTGTTATCGGTCATTTCATTCCAAAATGAAGAAGAAGCGATCGCAATCGGAAACGATACACGCTATGGCTTGGCTGCAGGGATCTGGACAACCAATCTGAACCGGGCGATGCGTGTCTCGAAGGCGATCGTAGCCGGTAGTGTCTGGGTAAATACCTACCGTGCGGTCGCAGTGCAAGCGCCATTTGGCGGATTTAAAGAAAGCGGATTTGGAAGAGAACGAAGTGACTGGGCGCTCGATGAATTTCTAGCGGCCAAGAATGTAATGATTGATTTTTCCGATGAGGCAAGAGATCCGTTTGCGATAAAAATTTAGGAGCCGTTATGACAGATCGTTTTGACTTGGTGGTAGTGGGCTGTGGAGTGGCGGGTTTGTCGACAGCCGTCTCCGCGTCAGAGAGTGGGCTGAGTGTGGCAGTCATCGAGCGGGCACCGTTTGAAGAGCGTGGCGGAAACACGCGCTGGACCGAAGCCTTGATGCGAATGAAAAATGAGGAACAGGTCGCGGATGATTTTGAGGAGCACTTTTCCGCAAACTCAGGGTTTAATCTTGACCCAAGCCTTGTGCAAGAGGCGATTCTGCCCAACGAGAGCCGATCACAGATTGTCCGTGGCCTGAGCTTTACAGACCCCGAGCTAATTTTTACTCTCGCAGACAAGGCGCCAGAGTCTTTGGCATGGCTTAAGAAGTTCGGCATCAAGTTCTCAGACATGCCCACGTACCTGATTACGCAAAGTACAACCCGGATCATGCCAGTGGGAGGTGGGCTTGCCTTGGTGGAAGCGCTCGGAAAAGCGGCAGAAGATAATGGCGTGAAATTTTTCTATGAGACAACCGCAAACAAACTAATTCTCAACGACTCAGGCGAGGTGTCGGGCGTGGAAGTGACCGATGGCCAAGGAACCAGAAAGAAGCTTCACGGGCATGTAATGCTTGCGTGTGGCGGTTTCGAGGGTAACCAAGAAATGCAGGCCCACTATCTGGGCAACAGAAGCAGGTTTATTCGGCCAGTCGCAAGGGGCGGTTACTACAACAAAGGCGAGGGCATTCGAATGGCCCTTGCAGTGGGTGCCGCACCCTGTGGGGATTTCTCCGAGTATCACGCTGAGCCGATCGATCCACGGTCAGGCGTTTCTGAGCCGATTGTGTTTGTGTTTCCGTATGGAATACTGGTGGATAAAAACGGTGAACGGTTTATTGACGAAGCATCAAACACTGTGGATGCCGTCTATGAGCAGGTTGCGCGGGACATCAGCGAAATGCCAGGCGGAGTTGCCTACTGTATCTGCGACAGCAAGCTCGACCTCGTGCCGAATTGGCAGCGTACAGTCAGAAGTGATCAGCCCCCAATCGTGGCCGACAGCCTTGAGGAGCTTGCCGGCAAACTTGGCATCAGGGCAGAAAACCTCAAAGCCACAGTTGAAAAGTTCAACAGCTGCACCCGTCCAGGTGAGTTCAAACCTCTTGTAAAAGATGGTGTGAGCACCGTGAATCTCGACCCTCCTAAGTCGAATTGGGCGTTGGCCCTTGACAAGCCGCCCTACCGGGCGTGGCCCATAAGCTCTGCAAACTGCTTTACTTTCGGAGGGTTGCGCTGCAACTCGAAAGCTCAGGTGCTTGATGCGGATGGCAAGCCAATTCGTGGGCTGTACGCCGCTGGGGAGACCATGGGTCTGTATTACGGTCGTTACACGGGCGCAACGTCAGCGCTCCGCGGCTTGGTATTCGGAAAAATTGCTGGAAAACATGCAGCTGAGAGCAAGGGGGAGCTCGTGGGTGAGGGGGAACATGCGGCAGCTTGACACCAAAGAGCCTATAAGGCTTGCGATTCTTGACGACTACCAAGGAATTGGGCGCTCTTTCGTCAATTGGGCCTCCCTCAAGAATCTCTCTGTTGTGAGCTTCAAGGACCACGTTCACAGCGAGGATGAACTTGTTGATCGCTTGGTGGATTTCGATGTGGTGATGCGGATTCGCGAACGGACTGAGTTCACCCGAAGCGTTTTGTTACGGCTCCCGCGGCTTAAGCTGATACTTGCGACTGGCATGCGTAATGCAAGATCGCTGGATCTCGCCACGACTGATGAACTTGGCATCACGGTGTCTACAACCGATGCATTGCATCAGACAACCGTTGAAGTGACATGGGCGCTGATCCTTGGCCTCTTTCGAGGCTTGGCGGCCGAAATTGGCTCCTTGCGGGCAGGTGGCTGGCAGGTTAGCTTCGGCGCTGGACTTGCTGGAAAGACGCTTGGAATTATTGGCCTTGGAAATATGGGTATTCCGGTCGCCAAAATAGGCCAGTTATTCGGCATGAACGTCATCGCCTGGAGCCGAAATCTCACTCAGGAACGCGCGTCGCAACACGGCGTTCGGCAGTCGAGCTTTGAGTCGCTTCTCAAGGAATCAGATGTGGTGACGATGCACCATCCGCTCACAGACTTTAGTGTAGGGCTAATCGGAAGAGAAGAAATTTCGAAAATGAAACCCTCAGCTTTTCTAGTGAACACTTCTAGGCCTCACATAATCGACGAGCCTGCTCTCATCGAGGCTCTCACAAACAAACGAATCGCAGGCGCCGGACTGGATGTGTTTCTGACGGAGCCACTGCCCGCATCTCATCCCTTCAGGGTGTTGCCCAATGTCTATGCGACCCCGCATATTGGGTTTGTAACCGCCGAAAATATGGCGATTTTTTACGAAATGTCGCTGGAGAATTTGTGCGCCTTTATCAACGGAAACCCGGTCAACGTCATTACCTCAAAAGAGCCTTTTCTGCAGGACTCACAGGTCGCAAAACAGATGCACGCAGGCGGTGCGCTACGGTAACCGAGCTGTTAGGGAGAGCAGATGCCCGCTGGCAGTGGTAGCTCGACAAACGGAGCATGCTGCTGCCCCCCATACACATCGGAATCGAGGAAATCGCCCGAAGGCACTCTGCGAGGAATCGTGACTTTGATGGCTCGAGCGCAGGGGTAAAACATTATCTTGACCTGATCCGCTGGCAGCTTATAAACGCGCGATACCCACTGCGCGTTTATCAGGTTGGCTGCTTTTACGCACTCAAATTTTTCCTGATCCACAAAGAAGATATCAAAAGTGAGCTCAAAAGGCCCCGCATTCTTGCTTCTGATCAGTTTGGTGACTTCCCAGAGTTTCATGGCCAACGTTAGATTCTTATGTATTCGATTGGAAATAGCTCGAGCGGGCTGTTCGGTATGATGACATGGTTCATGTTGAATCGGTACAGCGGCCCTTTTGAGGTTTCAGGCGGAGAGAAGGGGAAGGCCAGCGTGGTGATTAATCCCGTCCACTCTGGCACCGGAAAGTGGAGCGCGAAATGACTGATTGTTTTGGCAATCGACTTGGAGAGATCCTGGGTGTGAGCAACAACCTGAAATAGGAGACCCACCTCGTGGGCGCTTGTTTGTACGGGCTCTGTGACACCCATTGTAAAGTTTCTACCAATGATTTTTACCTGCATTTTGTACTTGGCTTTGACCTCGTTGGAATACATGGCCGCAATGCGATCCTCACAAGCCTCGAAAAGATTTTTAAGCCACGAATCGAGCTGCATAAGAATAACGGGATCTCGAACCGTGCCCAGGATGATTGTCTGATAGCCCGCAAGCGCTGATCCCTCAAGTTTAATTGTGTATTCGTCAACCGGCCTGAATCGGCTTCCGCTGACTTTCACCGCACGGTCGGAAATTGCCTCGTAGCTGCAGTCATAGGTGTCCAGAATGCCCCCCGGCTCGATAAGCTCGTAAGGGGATGCATTCTCGTAGAGATTGTGAGAGGCAACGCTCTCAGGATCACACCGATAGTCTGGGTTTGGTGGGTCGATTACAAAATGGTCGCTGCGAAGATAGGCAAAGTTGCAGTCAGGGTATTTTCTGTGGGTGACACAGGCGGCGCCGCATTCTAAAACCTTTGCGGCGTGCCAGGCGATTCCAGCGGGTATGCCTTCCATATGAGGCAGTGCTGCAAAAATTGAGGTATCGCTTGCCCGGCCTGCGATGATGACATCCGCTCCTCGGCCAAGCGCCTCGATAAACGGTTCAACGCCCGCCATTCCAACAATGTGGGCGCTGTCGTGAATTACGGTTTCGGTCAGATCTGGCGCATTGTCCAGGGCACGAATTTTCCCCTCGTGCAGCTTGCGAACGAGGTACTCTTTATCCTGGTCACTGTGAATGAACGCGAGCTTAAAGGATAGTTTCTCTTCGCGTGCGACCTCTAGCGCAAGTCGTTTCAGTCGCTCAAGATGGGGTTTCGCTCCTGCCGTGCATGCTGATCCGATAATTAAGGGGATCTTAAACTGCGTCCGGGCTATCAACAAGAGACGTAAATCATTTTTATACGCCTCTTCTGAAAACATGCTCTCACCAGACCCGAGGTAAAAAGGACCCGGATCTGTGGACCCGGAATCAACGCCGATGAAATGAGGGTTTCGTTCAAGCGCGGCTTTGAGGGTGGCGGGCTTAAAACCAGAGCCGAGCATGCCGGTTGCGGAGAGGACTCGGATTTCTTGCATCGTGTCTTGCTGCTGCCTTGCACTATTTTGTTTACAGACTATTGATAACGAAAAAACCCTTGCTGAATCGAGGATTTCTGGTTCTTCTTTAAGGCCCTGATCACACTGATCTCGAGTCTAGCCGCATTTATGCCTAGAGGAAGCGCATCGAGTCCTCAGAACTTCAGGAGTTATCGAAATCGCCGAGCCTGCGTCTAAATCGATCGCTGCTCGACCTGCGGTCCAGAGGGGGGTGCAGGAACTGACCGACCTACGCCGACCCCTGACAGACGCAAAGGCCATGGAAGTGCTTTTTGGCATCAAGCAAGCGAGGGCTCACTCATAAGTCAGCGCACCCCGACCCAGCAGTTTTTCATCGATGATCGCGTCGAAAATGCTTTCGACCTCGGTGAAATGCTTGCGCATCCCGATCACCGGTTTAACCATACCGCGGGCCATGACCTCGAGGGTTTCAATGAGCTCGGTACGGGTCGAGTGTCGCGAACCGGTAATGATTTTCTCGGTCAGCATGAGCGGACGCGTAGGCACCTGAATATCGCCTTTACCTACACCCACGACCACTGCCCGTCCTGACGTGGTCAGGCTGTCATAAGCCGCCTGAAACGTCTCAGCGTGACCGACATAATCAACAGCCGCATCGACGCCGCGGCCATCGGTCAGTTTTTTCACTGCCGCTACCAGATCCTTTTCCTGTTTGACATTGATGACATCGTCAGCGCCCCACTGCTGGGCGAGCGCAAGCTTTTCATCCGATACATCCATGGCGATGACCCGGGCACCGAAAGCCTTCGCCACCTGCACACCATGAATGCCGACACCGCCCCCGGCTCCGATCAGCAGAACATGGTCATGGGGATTGAGACGCACGCGCTCTTTCATGCAATGCCAATTGGTGTTCACCGCATCGGTCGCCATGGCTGCAGCCTCGTAGCTCAACCCCTCTGGAATATGAAGAAAGTTTTCCACGGGCAGACTGACGTACTCGGCGTAACCTCCGTCGCGATGCACTCCCACGAAGCCCTTGAAGGCTTCGCAAAGCGTCTCGCGACCGCCCCGACACCAGCGACAGCGATGGCAAGTAAGGTAGAAATACACCGCGCAGCGATCACCCGCCTTGAGCTCAGTGACGTCGGACCCGACCTCGACGATGTCGCCCCCAAGCTCATGCCCCATGATACGAGGCGCCTCACCCCCAAAACTGCCATTGCGCATGTTGAGAAGCGTCAGTCCAACCCCGGCCGCGCGCACACGCATCACCGCCTCGCGCGGGCCTGTTCTGGGATCAGGGCGTGTCATCAGAACAGATCTTTCGCCCCACTTGGGAACCACCATGGCTTTCATCAATACCTCCTGCGTCAATAAAAACGGACTTCGCTAGACCCAACTGGCCAGCCAACTGGCCAGAGGCGGGAAGAAATAGATCAGCATCGAAACTGTTAGCAACAGAATCATGAATGGTGTGGTGCCGAAAAAGATTGTGCCCATCGTGACGTCCCTGTCGGGCACGACGGACTTGACTGCGTATACCACCATGCCAAACGGAGGGGTCAGAAGCCCCGCCTCGACAGTGAGGATACCCATCATGGCAAATGCAAGCGGATCCATGCCCAGAGTCTTCGCGATAGGCCAGAAGATGGGCACCGTGAGCAGCATGATCGAAATCGAATCGATGAACATGCCCAGGATAAGCCATATCACCACCATGAAGAGCACGGTCATGCCCACACTCCACTCGGCGGACAGGATGAGCGCCTGGATCTCGTTACCCATTCCGCTCATAGCCAGAGTTCGTGAGTATGACCCGCGTCAAATGTTGATCCAATGTCAGTGAGAGTTTTCAGTCTAGTTGTATTTCATTGCAAACTCAATCGTTGCCTGACCTCCTGCGGTGTCGGGATCGCTGGAAACAAACTCAGTTGCAAGGCTTTTTCCGCCTTGGTCTTGGGTAGCCAGGTGCCTGGGGCTGGTGGCTTTTTTCCAATCGATTGATGCGGACGCAGTGTGTTGAAGTGAATGCGCCATTGCTCAATCAGTACCTTGGCTTCACCGAGGCTGTAGAACAACTCGCCATTGAGCCACTGATCTCGGAACTTGCCGTTAAAGCTCTCGCAATACCCGTTCTCCCATGGACTGCCCGGCGTGATGTAGGCGGTGTTGGTGCCCAGGCTCTTGAGCCAATTTCTGAGAATGGTGGCTACAAACTCAGGCCCGTTATCGCTTCTGATAAATTTAGGCACACCACGCTCGAGCATCAAATCCGACA
>Ga0194133_10004414_pt1 | contig 18870 bp, 29 predicted proteins | sample TA2KigOf40mmetaG_FD_155448 | JGI IMG/M metagenome (GOLD analysis project Ga0194133, IMG submission 155448) | Freshwater microbial communities from Lake Tanganyika, Tanzania - TA2015055 Kigoma Offshore 40m | ecosystem: Environmental > Aquatic > Freshwater > Lake | place: Tanzania: Lake... | reverse complement strand
ACAGATCGATAGCCAGTTACCGCGATAGCGATCTATGTGTTGGCAGGCAATATCTCGCAATATCAGTTGATGTTTGTTCAGCTTCATGTGCTTATTATACAGGATTTCGAGATCAAAGTCAATGATCATTTGGTTAAATACTAGTATGAAAATAGCAGCGATCTTATTCACGGTATTGCTCACGGGCTGTGCCACAGTGCAGTCATGGATACCTTCATTTTGGGACGATAATCAAAGTGCTTATATCACAGAAGTGAGACTCTCTGTAGAACGCATACGCTGTGAGGATGATCAAACTGTGCAGGTCGCAAGACTGTCAGAAGATCTACGCCGTTTTCAACTGTATTCAGAAGCCAAGGGCACACTACAGCGAGATGTGCTTAGAGTCATAGAGCCCATGCAGCTCACAGTCAAAGAATGGCGAGATCGCGGGCAAGGGTCTAAAACCTACTGCGAACTCAAAAAGAAATTATTACTACAACAGGGTGAGAGAGCCTCAAAGGTCATCCTAGGGAGATGGTGATGTTAGAACAACTACAATTTTTATCAACCTGCGGTCGCCCATGGGCTGAACAGCGAGCTCAGTTCGCTCTAGAGATCACTGGCGCAGTTCAACGTGGCGAGATATCAGAATCAGAGTACCAGGCTTTGATGGCAGATCTCATCAATTCAGATAAATTAAATGCAGAAGCAGATGACATGGACATAAAAAATCTATTGGTCAGCTGCGTAATGATTGGAGCAAAACTAGCATGAGGATCAATGAAATCCTAAATGAAAATATCTTTACCACAGACTATCACAAGGTCATGCAGGCCGTAGCAGAGCTGTATCAAAATCACTATGACATCAACATCTGGGAAAATGGAGAAGCCCACGATGACGCTGCCAAGGTTCTACTAAAAGTACATCCCACAGATGAACAACTAGATTTCATTATCAGCACAGGTTCTCTACCTGAAGAATTTATAGATCTAGATTTCCCCATCAACGACAGCATAATGTTTGGTGGACTCACAGGAGCGGAAGATCAAGGCTTAGATGAAGAGCCTGCCAGCAGAGAATTATGTACTTCGGGTAAGCCTGATTCGGCACTAGGAGCTAGCCAGCTGGCTTCCTGTAAGAGTCAAGGTTATCGTAGCAGAGAAGGTGCCAAGAGTCACAAAGTAGGATCAGAGCGTATCAGAATGAGAGGCAAGAAAATCAAGGGCAAGAAGTACGGCGGTCCTTTACCAGATTGGAGCTAGCCCATGACGGTCAAGGTACGTGCAGGTGATCTGCTGATCGCACCCCCAAGCATGCCAGATCCTAGATTTGAACATGGAGTCATGCTGGTCACACATCATAATACTCGAGGAGCATTTGCTCTGTGTTTGAATCGGCCTACAGAACACACTCTAAAAAATATATTACAACCCATAGATATTGATCTACAGCAGGATTGGCCGTTGTACTGGGGAGGGCCGGTGAGTCAAAACACTGTATGGATGATTCACGATCCGGAATGGAGTGTGGAGAATACCATGCGTGTAGACAACAGTTGGGCCATAACTAGTCATCTACATATGTTTAAAAAGATGAGTCAAGGTGATCTCCCTAAACGTTTTCGTATCATGTTCGGTCATGCATCTTGGGGCCCAGGACAACTAGAAGCAGAGCTGGAAGGTCGCGAACCTTGGGATCACAAAAGCAGTTGGTTAGTAGCTCATAGACCAGATCCGGATTGGCTGATTAACTATGAAGTAGACAATCTATGGAGCAGCAGTTGTAGCCTTTGTAGTCAACAGACTGTAGATACATGGATGGCCTAAATGTGGCAAAGATCAACGAGATCACAGAATCTATTTTACATAGATTGGTGGTTGATGAATCACTGTTCATGGAACTGTTCTTACTGCCACGATATTCTTCGTAACGGCACCGCCCATCTACCTTATCTCAGAGACTGTGAATATTTTCTAGATCAAGCTCTGTTACATAGTCAACGCAGATCATTAGGCACCTCTGTGCATTTTAGCGGAGGAGAAGTTACAGAGTGGCACGACTTTGATCAACTCTTAAATTATGCCTGTAGACAAGGATTTCAAACCAGCTTTCGCAGTAATGGCCATGTAGATCGAACTAGATGGAATCAACTGATGCAGAATTCTAGTTCTGTGATTTTAGAATACCATCCCGAACACAGTCACAGCAGCACTTTCTTAATAAGTGTCGAATGGGCAAGGCGTAATAAAGTTCATATACAGGTTAACATGAACATGGATATAATTACCTGGGAAGAAACTAATCAACTATGCGATTACATAGAACAAAAATGGCCTGATGTAAGATTGACAAGAAAAATGCTGTTCGATGATCCTGTGTTTAACTCACAAGTAAAAAATTATACGGAAGAACAGATTATGTTTTTCAAACAACAAGATAAGGATCTCATCAAAAAAGATAAGGATTCACAAATAGAAACAGATTATCAAAATCTAGTTTTAGAAAACTCAAATAGTTATAAAGGTTGGACATGTTATGCTGGACTAGAACAGATCATTGTTGATGCATGGGGCAGAATCTACAGAGGTCATTGCAGACACGGAGGTTATCTAGGCAACATCACAAACAAAGATATACAATGGCCAACTCAGCCAATACTATGTGGCGTTAATTATTGTAGAAATAATTTTGACAATCAGGCTACTAAGATATTAGAATGACTCTCTAATATGTTGGTTGATCGTATTGCTGACCAATTGATGTCTGTGCGCTTTTGTGCTAGCCCCTAAAACCACAAGAATATATGTTCCTCGAGCTTCATCTAATACTAGCCCAACACACCATCCTGCGGGATTAGTCAGTCCTGTCTTGCTGACAATAATAGAATTGAATTGATCGAGAATACCCAAATTGGTATTTTGTATCAATATCCTAACTGGTTTGTTTTTCTTACCCTGAACTTCTATTTCAGTCCTATGCACGGTGCTGATCAATCTGATTTTGTCAACAGTCATTGCATGACGTAACATTATCATAATATCTCTGGCTGTGCTGGTGTTGGCACTGCTTAAACCACTCGGGTCGTCGAAGTAGGTATTACTCATGCCTAATTCACGAGCCTTAGCATTCATGGCTTCCATAAAACCTTTTCGACCATAAAAATGATCACGTGCTAGAGTTTCTGATGCAGAATTATCCGACCTAATCAACATGGCCATAAGAAGCTCGTGCCTGCTATAGGTTTGTCGTTTGATTAATACTCCGCTGACACGTTTGTCTACTTCAATACGACCCATCGGATCGTGTTTCAACTCAAGAGCAACTAGGGCGGTCATGATCTTAGTAACACTGGCCATCGGTCTAATTTGATCTACATTAGTTTGTTGAACCATACGATCTTGAGTAAGATCGTACAACAAGACACTGGGCTCATTTCGAGCCCAGGCAGTAGATGTTACAAAAAATAAAACAATAAAAAAACGCATGATGTATTTACATTTTAGTTTTCCATTTTTTGATCCGTGAATCAAAACCATCAAGATCGCTATCCATTTCTTTTATCATAGTTCTAATAGCGTCTTCAACGAATTGATTAAAGGTAATATCGCGGTCGTGAGCCATTTTCATGTAAGTCAACAGCTCTTCGTCAGAGAATTCTACCGGTACTTGTACCCTCGTGTCATACGGCCGTCTATCATAGATAGCCTGCATTTTTTCAAAGAAGTCGTCTAGCACATCTAATTCTACATATGAAAGATCGTCCCATGCTTCATTCGAATCTGTTCCTTTGTTTTGTGCTTCATCAAAGAACGCCTTGCGATACATAGGATCGAACCAACGATATGCTCGATTGTTAGCATAATCGTGAGCCTGTAACTCATAGACAGTTTGAGTTTTCTTATCAAATATCACCGTGAAGCTGTGACCGTTTTGATCACCGCTCCAAGAATCCAAACAATAAGCATCATCTCCAAAACAACTCCAGCAGTATTCGCTGCCTTCTGTGATTCTAAATTCACAAATTTTAAAAAACTTTTCCAATATATTCATAATATTACCTTTCAATAATTCTAGCTTTGCTATAGTTGAACCAACCAAGTATTTCAGCAGCCGACCACTTTTCTACAACACTTTTTAAATGTTCCATCATGATCCTTTTTAGATATGCATACAGTGGACTACCGCTAGTTACTTTGTTGTCCCACGCTCTGGTCTCAAAAGCATTACTATAATACAATCTTTCATAGTTTTTTTCAAGACTCGATTTCATTTCTGGGGTAGGATATATTCCACAAGCGTGTTCCATCGCCATGCACAATGCCATGCTATGAGGCATTACTATACCATTCCAATAAACAATATAATCATCACACTCTTGCACATACACCAGGACAGGCTTAGGATCAAGAAGACTCCAAGATTGTTCAGAACGCATTTTGGTAATCCTCCTCTACGGTGTATTGCCATTTACTGTTAGGATTTTTTGCTATCAACTCAACTGTGCCTTTGACCGGACGATATCCATATGTCCAATATTTGGTTAATCGTTTCACTGCATCTGCCTGTAAAGGCAATTTAAATCTAAGATTCTGCTCTCTAATATCCCTGGCAGTCATTGGCCCCAAAATCCATTCGTTACCGCAGGTAGCTATTTCGCAAACCGTGATGTCGAAACTTCCAATGACATCTTCAATATTCTTGAAGAATCTACGTGTAATAATTTGAATAGTCCACTGTGTAGATCCATTCTGCCCCCAATAACTTAGGGTAGTGGCATTTGTACTTTCGTATTTGGTATTGAACCTCCCCGTGTCCTTAACTCGCTGAATGACATCAGCTGCTTGTCGAGCGTCAGAACAAAAAACATCAATATCCGATGCTCCTACAGATTGACTTTGGTACCAACGAAGGCATGACCCTCCCGCGATCCACGGTCCGTTATTCAAACAAGGTTTTACTACAGTAACAGCCTCCCAATCATCTCTATGAACAGTGGGAAATTGCATAAAAAGCTCTATTTTCTTCTTAGGACACGATTCACATTCATGGAATATCTCACCAAACAAAGAATTTAGATTCATTCGATCCTGCCTTTCTTAATAAGAGACAACAAAGCAAATAGTTCTTTATTATTTTCAGGACACAATCTGTTAGGAACATTATTGTTAACATAAAATTTCACGTCCTTATTGGTATTGGTCTTGTATCTAGTTCCCGGCTTACTGACCACGATATCGTATCCATAGGCTCGACACCAATGAGAATATTTGCTCTTCTTAAATCTAACACAATCATATACTTTGCCCTGACTATCAATGATCTTCCAGCCTTTGTCTGATTTAGACCAGGACATCCCCTCCGAAGCATCTTGCACTTCTTTTATATAACTACGCTCTTTTTCGAGAGCAATTAATCTATTAGAGATTTTAGTCATGTCACTGGGAGTAAGACCCATTAATGTGGCCTGAATTATTAAACGTTCTTGTTTCTCTGTGAGTGCAGCTCTTTCTTTTGGCATATCAGTCTGTGGTCCTCAGTGTTGTTTGCTATCAATCAACCTCACCACCTGTTGCGCTGTGGCAGGAGCCGTGGTCCAGCCAAGATGTCCATGCCCGGTGTTGTAAAACACCTTGTGTGATGTGGTACTGTGCCTGACTATGGGCATCATGTCCGGCGTCATGGGGCGCAAGCAAGCCCAGGGATTGAACTGATCAGTTTTCAAGTCTGGGAACATGCTATGGCACCATTCCAGCAAGGGCCGCACACGACTCATGGTTATGTCTGTGTTGTAGCCTGTGAACTCTGCGGTGCCTGCTATGCGTAGTCGATCGCCCAAGGTGCTAGTGACAATTTTGCGTTCGTCGTCCAGCAGACTGACCAGCGGTGCATGTGGGCGAGACTCCGCATCCAGGGGCACTGTGACGCTGTAGCCCTTGACCGGATACACCGGCAAGCGTTCTCCGATTTCTCGGCCCAAGCGTCGGCTACCTGTGCCAGCACACACGATCACATGATCATAGGCAGGCACCAGTTGTTTCAGAGTGGCCGGCGTGCCATAACTGAATTTCACGCCCTGCTGTTGTAGATATTGAGCCAGGCCCATGCAGAACTTGTGTATGTCTCCCACGCTGTCGCTCTGGGTCCAGGCACCGCCAATGATGCGACTGTTGTTCTTCAAGGCCGGTTCCAGTGTTCGTACCTGATCTGCGGTACACATGCGCCAGTCACAGCCCAGCTGCCGATAGGTGCGGCCTTCCAGTTCTGCCGCCGACAGATATTTTTCGTCGGTGTACACATGCAGGATACCGCTGGGAGCATAGTCAAACTGGATACCGGTCTTGTCTCGTATGTCCGCATAGAGCAAACGGCTTTCCAGCCCCAGCATGATGGTATCCTGTGTGCGCTGCCGGCTGGTATTGGCTCTGGTGTGTTTCACAAACTGCCACAACCAAGCAATCATGTCCAGATCCATTCTGGGCCTGATCAACAACGGCGCATCGGGCCGCAACAGCCATCGCAGGCCACGTTGTATGGTAGGCCATGTGGTCCAGACCTGGCTGTTGCTGACACTGATCTGCCCACCATTGGCACGGCTGGTCTGCATTCCTGCATAGTGTTCACTGTCATAGACCGTGACACGATGACCCGCTTTGGCCAAGTAGTAGGCAGTGGTCAGACCAACGACCCCTGCGCCGATCACTGCCGAAGAATTGTTGGTCATAGAGCTAGAGACGCCATGTTATTCTCTGTTCAAACGTTGCCAAACTAAAAACTCTTTCAAGGCCGAGAATACTTCCTCTCCTTCTTTGAGATTAATATTTACTTTCTTACCTCTAACATAGAATCCATCTTCTTGGATCTTAAGCATTTCGATACCTTTTACTATAAAACTCACAGTATCGTCTGGAGGATAGACCTCACGCGGCAACCACTCTAGACCATCATCTCTTTGCCAATCGTGCATGACTTTTTCAAGTTCTGTAAAATTATAGTTGCTCATTCTTTTCGCTGTTCTTGATGGTGCTTAACAATTCGTTTCGATAGGCTTTGTATTTTGTCCAGCTAGATCTAGCTGTATCCCATATGGCCCATTTGAAGATGAAGCCTAGAATGATGGCTACTCCGAACGAACTTAGATATAGTCCTACAGGTAAAGGAAAGAGCCAACTAATAGCCTGAATAGCTATAGCAAAAATAAAAGCCTTTTGCCAAAACTGAAAATTGAACCAAGACCATTGTATCCATCCTATAAACTCTTTCATTATTTTCCTTTCAAATTATCTATAACCATATCTTTGGCTCGTTGATCAAGCTCTCTATGATTTTCCTCAGACATCAAATGTGCAATTTCTGAAACAAAGTCTTTTAGAGCCTCTTTGCCTTCGTCCGTCCACCTACAATAACCCTTACCAACAGGACTAAAATGGTAATATCTATTATTACGCATCAATTCACTGATGCCGCCATAAAGAAGATCTTTTATCGCTGATTTTTCCATTTCAATATTCTAAATTTTTTCGCCAGCTTTAAACCCACGGAAACGTAAGAACCTTGGGAAGCGAAGAGAATAAGTACCATCTTGATTTTGCGTAATGGCATCCGCTCGAATTTCTACAAATTGACCCAATAGCGCATCACGTGAAAGCCAATAAGAAGTACGGTCGCTGTCAGTAAAACCACTTCCGACATTGACGACAATATTCTTTCCATCGTCTGTGCCGCTACACACAACGGCTCCCAGACGGCCCTCATTGCGTCCGGTGCCCTCCTCCACATCCAATATACCAAGGGTAACTTCAATAAAGGGTTTTTGCTTGAGCCACGCAGTAGATCTCTTACATTCATATTTTGCCTCCGGGTCCTTGATCATGATGCCCTCATAGCCAGCGGCCACCATGCTTTTGTTGTAGTCTCTGTATTCAATTTCTCCTAGGAATTCATCTAGGTTCACTTCTACCTGTGGGATCAGTTCGATACAGCCCGTGTCTGAGAATATGTTGGCGAAATTGTTCAAAAACTCTACACGGCGCTTCTGCGCCATCACGCTCTTACCCTGTTTGAACTCTACCAAAGGTATGATATCAAACAAGCACAATTTGGCATCCTGAGCCTGCACATCTGATTTACGATGCACCTGTTTCATTAGATCCTGAAATGAATGTGAAATAACTTCACCATCCAACACATAAGATCTGCCGAAGTTATCAATCTGTTCTGTAAGTTTATCTGTGATATGGCCAAAGTTTCCTAACACTTTGCCGTTGCGAGTGTACATGGTCACAGTCTTGGATTCATAATCGATAACTGTGACTGCTCGAACTCCGTCCAATTTGGGCTGCAATATTTTCTTGCCTGTGATCTTTGATTCGTGATTGGCTCCATCATGGGCTAACATACATTCAAACACAGGCACAGCATAATTGGATTTCTTTAGTTTTTTAGCCACAGTGTTCACAGTCTTTTCTGAAACACCACAGCGTAGGTCTTTGATCAAGATTCTACGATAGAATTCATTCCATTGTGCCTGCGTAGCCACGTCCATGGCCAACTTGATAGCATCGCGAGCTGCATGACCTGTGAGCGTTCTGCGATATAGAGCGTCTGCTAGTTCGGCGAAGTTGGTCCAACTCAACCCCTGTCCATCTTGTTCGCTGATGGGTACCTGCTTGACACCAAAAGTATGCAGTTTGTCCAAACACCAACGAACGCCCAAAAAGAATTCATCTAGACCTTCTTCCATAGCATCTGCTAGAATCTGCTCTTTGGCAAGTCGTGAATTATCTGCTTCTAGACGCTGTATGATAACTTCGGGTTGAGTACGCAATTTGAACTCCTGAGTGTTTACTATGCTAATAGTATAGCATCAAAAATGGATAGTGTCAACCTTGACATGCTAATTTATAAATAATATACTGACATTTTACAAAGGATTCAAAATGGCATACAGAGCAAAAACCAAAATCAAAGCAGCAGTACGTCGAGTTTTAAGAAGAAGGAAACTGACCTAATGGCTACCCGCAGACGAAAGAGCCTTCGTTGTCATAGTAAACGGGCTATTGCAGCCACGGCACGAAGAACTCTAAAAAGAAGAAAATAAAAAAGCCCGAAAGGGCTTTTTTGTTAGATCTTAATTTCCCCAGATTCCAAAGCTGCTATTAAAATCTTAGCTATCCTAACCGCACTGTCCATATCCGGCATGCCATTTACATATCCTCTACGATTTTGAAATTTAGCCTCTAGATTATTTTGATCACAAACCTGTTTAAAGGTCTTTCGAAAATCATCTGTGTTGGCTTTACCGGCATGCCATACCTCTACAAAGGCCCAACCGTTACTGTTGGCTCCACCGGTCTTGTAAGGATTGATAGCAACAGTCAATCCTGTATTACCTACGTTAGTTTTGCTGACATAGTATTTGGCCACATTGGTAAATGTTCCAGGACTACTATCATAGATGATTTGACATTGCTCAGACACGTTGTTATCTGCGTCTGTGCTAAGATTAGATCTACGGATAACTTTCTTGTCCTGTGTCTGTGTAGGGCGTATCAACGGAATAAATTCGCAGTAGGGATTCTTAGAACTTTCGTAGATCACTACCCCTACCAAGGTGATACGCAATGGCGTATTTTCATTTAGCCAACGGACAAACCCTTTAATATGCTCGTCGGCATCTTCGCAGATAAGAACTCCGTCATCACATTTTTTATCATACATGTAATAGGTAATCTTGCTGGCATGTACAGAATCTAACCAACCAGATGCATCTTGGCTTTCAATCACAAGGAAGGTATCTCCTTCTCTGTCTCGGATGATTAGATCTACCCGTTTAGAGTGAGTGGTGTGTTCTTCTGGAGTGACGCTGTAATCTTCTTCATCTAAGTCTAGAGCATTAAGCAGTCTCTTAGATGTTTCTAGATCCGAAGCGATGAATTTGGTGAAGGGAACTTCGCCTCCAAATGCATCTTTGATATTTGAACGTTTGATCATGATAAAAGGATTGAGCCTATAATGTAAATATTGTAAACCCAATCCGATTATCTGTCAACAGGTCACAGTAGGTAGTTTTCCCAACTTGCGTGTTGCAAATGAAAACCTCTGCGTTTGCGCTTCTCTACCAAATCCCAAAAATGAGGTTTGTAGGGAGTCCGTTTTGGCTTCATCTTACCAATATGAGCTGCTTTGCGATAGTTACAAGGTTTGCAGGCTGTGGTACTGTTTTCCCAAGTGGTCTTACCGCCTTGGCTTACAGGATGCACATGATCCAATGTAGCGGATTGATCGTTAACCTCTATGCCGCAGTATTGGCAGTGATACTCGTCACGCAAGAATATGTTGCGTTTGCTCAATCGCATTGTGCTTTTCGGTTTTTGGTATTCTTTGAGCAGCAGAACAGCAGGCACACGAGTTTCCCAACGTGCAGATCTCACAATCCAATCATCGTGCCACTCTAGTACTTCAACTTTGTCTAGAACCATGTACCGTATGGCCTCCTGCCAACCTACTGTGGATAGAGGTAGCAGGCTGACAGGTTGCATGTCTGCGTTCAACAAAAGGGTGCTCATTTTACAGATAAATCCTTACAAAACAATATTTAACAGTTATGATATTATATACTCAGATTCCTTGCGAATCAACCAGATTTCATATAAAATACTTAACACACAAACATTTTTCAAACACAAAGGAACATTATGAATTTGGTACCAATGGTAGTTGAGTCTACCAGCAAAGGTGAAAGAGCCTACGATATCTATAGTAGATTGCTGAAAGAGCGCATCATTATGTTAAACGGTCCAGTAGAGGACCATACGGCCAATTTAGTAGTGGCTCAATTATTATTTTTAGAAAGTGAGAATCCAGATAAAGATATCAACTTATTCATTAACAGCCCCGGCGGAGTGGTCACAGCAGGTATGAGTATCTATGATACAATGCAGTTTATCAAATGCAACGTAGCCACATATGTCATGGGTCAGGCATGTAGCATGGGCAGTCTATTGGCAACAGCCGGGGCACCAGGCAAACGATTCATGCTGCCAAATGCTAGACATATGATTCATCAACCCAGTGGTGGTGCTCGAGGACAAGCCACAGACATGCAGATACAAGTTGAAGAGATTTTAAAAATGAAAAAATTTCTTACAGAAATCTATGTTAAACACAATTCAAAAGGTAAAACCTATGATGAATTTGCCAAAGACATGGAACGCGATAAGTTTATGAGCGCACAGGAAGCATTAGAATATGGACTTATCGATAAAATTATTGAGAAAAGATTATGACACAAAGATTAGAAGGCAAAATAGACAAAGGTTGGGGCTACGAAATAATCTGGGCCACCAACGACAAGTATGCAGGAAAGATTCTAGTATTTGAAAAAGTAGGTGCAAAGTTTAGTATGCATTTTCATAAAGAAAAAGATGAAACTTGGTTTGTAAATGCAGGAAGTTTCAAATTAATATGGTGCGATACTAATAATGCCACATATCATGAAAAGATTTTAAATGAAGGTGACACATGGAGGAATCCTCCTATGATGCCTCATCAATTGATTGCATTACAGCCTAACTCTATGTTGTTTGAAGTAAGTACGGCCGATTCAGTCGAAGACAATTATAGAATAATACCCGGAGATAGTCAAAGTGCAACCAGTACCGCAGAACAATCAGCCTAAGATATCTTGGGCCGGAGGAGAATTTAGAACTAAGTGTGTTATCGGTCTAGATCGAGATGGAGTAATCAATAGAGATTTAGGAACCTATTGTTTCAAAATAGAAGATTTTGATCCTATACCAGGAAGTATCGAGGCTATCGCAACACTTAGACGTAAGGGTTATAAAATAGTAATAATCACAGATCAAGGCGGAATAGAAAAAGGTATCTATACCATGGAAGATGTAGAAAAGGTTCATGAGCATATGTTTCAATTACTAGGAGAAGCAGGCTGTTTTAGTATTGATGCACTATATTATTCTGCTAGCTCTAGAAAAGATGACCCTTTCGCTAAACCTAATACAGGAATGTTCAAAAGATGCGAGAATGAAAACAAAGATATAAAATTCAAGGAAGGATATTATGTGGGCGATAAAATGAAAGATTTAAAAGCAGCAATAAACATAGGTGCTAGGCCTATATTAGTTAGGACAGGCTATGGTACGGAAACCGAAAAAGAATTAAACAAATTTACATATAGAAAAATCAAAGCCAAGACGTTGGTATTTGACAATCTAGAAAAATTTGTGGAGAGCCTTGCGTGAGAAAAGTAATAGTAAATGGAACATTCGATATCTTACACCTCGGACACCTTAGACTGCTTCAGTATGCTAGATCGTTTCCTGACTCTTACGTTTATGTTCTTATAGACAGCGACAGGCGTGTCAAAGAGATCAAAGGACCAGACAGGCCTGTACACAATGAATATGAGCGTTCAAGTTTTTTGTTTGCTTTAAAAGCTGTTGATAGGGTAGATGTTTTTGACACAGATCAAGAACTCGTAGATTATATCAAGAATTATGCACCAGATGTCATGGTCAAAGGCAGTGATTACAGGAACAAACCGATCATAGGTGCAGAGTTCTGTAAAGAGATTAAATTTTATGACAGACTTGAACGATACTCAACCACAAACAAAATACAAGATATTATTAATCGGAGATGATTGTGAGGATGTCTATCAATACGGTACTGTTGATCGACTCTCCCCCGAGGCTCCTGTGCCAGTATTCAAATTTAGCCATGCCATTCGTAAACCCGGCATGGCCGGTAATGTTTCTTGCAATCTCAAAGCCCTAGGTTGTGAAGTCAACTATCTTCATAGCGAAACTTCAATTAAAACTAGATTAGTAGATATACGCAGTAAACAACAGATAGTGAGAATTGACAACGATATCGTATCTACCCCAATATCTTTTAAAACAAGTATTCCTACAAATTATGATGCCATAGTGATCAGTGATTATGCAAAAGGCACTGTAACTTATGAACTCATTGAAGAATTAATTTCTACAAAAATTCCTGTGTTTGTTGACACCAAGAAAGTTGATTTAGAAAGAATGCAAGGTGCCTGGGTAAAGATCAATGAATTAGAATATAGTAAAATTAAATCCGAATGCACGGGTATTATCGTTACCCGAGGTAGCAAAGGTGCAGAAATAAAATCGTTTGAATACGTTTCTTCTGCTGTTGATGTAGAAGTTGTTGATGTAACTGGTGCAGGAGATACATTTTTATCTGCTCTAACTGTGGAGTACTTAAATACCAAAGATATAAAACTTGCTATAGACTTTGCAAATAAAGCAGCAGCAATCACCGTTCAACATATGGGATGTTATGCTCCAACTTTAGAGGAAATACAATGATTGTTTTAACAGGAGCCGGCGGCTTTATAGGTAGTGTGATGTTAGGCTATCTCAATAAATTAGGAAGAACGGATGTGGTTATATTTGACGACATGCCTCAATATGAGCAGTATCAAAACATAGGAAATAAAAGGTATATCAGCTTCCATTCTGCACAAGAAATTATAACCGAGTCTTCAAACATTGAATGTGTAATACATCTAGGAGCGAACTCTAATACCACAGAAAAGAATTGGGAATCTCTTTATAAAACCAACGTATACAGCACCAGAAGTTGGAATCAATTTTGCAGTGAAAATAAAATACCATTTATTTTTGCCAGCAGTGCTGCGGTATATGGTAATAATGGAGTACCCCTCAATCTATATGCTTTCAGTAAATTAGCCAGCGAACAAGAAGTAGATGGAGTCATCTTAAGATTATTCAATGTCTATGGTCCAAACGAATATCACAAAGGTAGAATGGCTTCCACAGTGTTTCATTGGTATAATCAAATCTCAGACACTGGTCAATGTAACATTTTTAATGACAGTAAATTTTATAGAAGAGATTTTATTTGGGTTGAGGATGTGTGTAAAACTATCTTACATTTTGTTTCAAATTATCAACCCGGTGTCTACGATTTAGGAACAGGAATCAGCAGAGACTTTGAAACAGTTTCGGATATACTTTGTGCTAGATTGCATAAGGGCAGTAAGAATTTCATTGAAATGCCGAAAGATCTACAGGAGCAATATCAAAAATATACTAGAGCTAACACAGACAATCTCAAAGAAGCAGGTATAGATACAACTGGATTCCTTACTATAGAAGAAGGTATTCCAGAATATCTAGAATATCTAAAGATTAATTCGCGCTATTAAAAATCTTTTTGAGAGCTACAATTAAATCGCTCATCATTGCGTCATCATGGAATGGAGTAGGACTAAAGCGCAACCGTTCAGTACCGGTAGCAACAGTAGGATAATTAATCGGCTGTACATAGATATTGTGATCCTCTAGAAGTTTGTCACTCATCGTTTTACATTTTTTAGCCTCTCCTACTAGTATGGGAACTATATGTGTTGTAGAACAGTCCATTAAAGGTAAATCATTTTCTTGCAATAACATCTTAAGTTTTTTAGCTCGAGCTTGGTGTTGTTCACGAACCTGATTATTGTCTTTAAGATATTTCACAGCCGCCAATGCTCCTGCACAGGTTACAGGACTCATGGACGTAGTAAAAATAAATCCGGCCGCTATAGAACGAATGCCATCGACTACATCCGCATCGGCAGCAATATAACCACCTTGAACTCCAAAGGCTTTACCAAGAGTTCCATTAATTATATCTATACGACTTTCCAAACCAAGTTCTTCAACTTTTCCTCCTCCATGAGTTCCGTACATTCCTACCGCATGTACTTCGTCAATATACGTTATAGCTTGGTATTTGTCTGCTAGATCACAGATTTGTCTAATAGGACTGACATCTCCGTCCATACTATAAACAGATTCGAAAACAACACAAGGTGTAAATCCTGCTAGTCTCGATGCTGCTAGTTTGTCCTCTAAATCTTGCATGTTATTATGTTCAAATATTTGTTTAGAAGCTTTAGAATGTTGTATTCCGACAATAAGACTGTTGTGATTGTTTGAATCCGAAATAAATTGAATATCTTTAATGATTTTACTTAGAGCAATCAAAGTCCACTCATTAGCAATATAAGCACTGCTGAACAATAAAGCAGCAGATTTATTATGTAATTTTGCTAATTCGTGTTCTAGGGCTACATGGTAATGACTAGTGCCGCCTATGTTTCTAGTACCGCCGGATCCTGAACCCGTTTGATCAAGAGCTGTGTGCATTGCGTCTATGACGACCTTGTGCTGACCCATGCCTAGATAATCGTTAGAGCACCAGTTAACGATTGTTTTAATATTATATGGCCCATACCATATAGCCTTGGGAAATTCTCCTCGTTCTCTGACAATATCGTTGAAAACTCGGTATTTTCCTGAATTTTTCAGCTCTATGATCAAATGTTTGAAGGGTTCTTTGTTTATCATAATAGTATTTACTCCGATAAATATCATACTGAGGATACGTAGAATGAGAAAATATATACAAATACTAGAAGCGGCGAATAAGGGTTGTCCCATCGCTACCTACGATTTAGATGTTAATCTAAAGAATCGTCAGAAAGCCATAGACGAATATCACTACGGTCCAGCCAATCCTGACGAACCTGAAGACTATTGGAAGGCAGCAGCCAAACGTTGGAACATCACAGAAAAGACTGCCAAGACAATGAAGTGTGGTAACTGTGCGGCCTTTGATGTATCGGACAAGATGTGGCAGTGTATAGAAGATGGTATCAAAGGCGATGACAAGGCAGTAGATTCAATGGCCACAATACATAAAGCAGATCTAGGTTACTGTAATTTTTTACATTTTAAATGTGCTGGCACACGTAGTTGTACGGCTTGGGTCACGGGTGGCAGTATAGATAACAAGGATAGAACTGGATAATTATGGCACAAATAATAGATATAGATAATGATGGTAAGATTGGTAAGAAAGACATTGATGGGAACTCTGCTCTATTAGAAATACAATTAAGAGAAGAAAAAGCTGACAGTCAAAGACGCATGGCCTGGGCAGCGATCATATCTATGATTGTGTTTACTATGTTTTTGTTTTCGCCGATTATTAGCGATTCTAGAGTGCAGGCTCTAGCCGATCTATTAGGACTGTTCTATATTGCACAGGCAGGAGTAGTTGGTGCGTATATGGGAGTCACTGCTTGGATGAGTAAAGGGCAATCGTCAGTGATCAGTCAGATTTCTACTTCATCAGTCAAAAAGGTACCTCAACCTCAACAGCCAGAAATATAATTTATCCTAGGAGCGAACTTTGAAAAATTTAATAGACGATAATGATGACTATCTGAGATTCAAAACAAATTGCCCATGTAGATGTTACGCACATTGTGGTTATAAATGCATGACCGACGATTGTGATTGTACAGAATGTCGATGTACTAATTGTAAAGATAAAAATATTCGCCTAGAATATAACTAATATGCTATCTAGAGTAAACACCACAGCATTAATTTCGAATCCGCAGTGTTTCAAAGCAGTAGATAACATAAAAGAAGAGGAATTTCAATACTATGACAAAGACGGATTTGAACTTAATTTAGCAGAACAGAGATACTACGCAGAAATGGGACATCCAATATGGCATAGATGTCTCAATCATTTTTGTTGGCAAGAACCGTGGTTTGAAATTAAGGGGGATTCGCAAGATTTGATTTTAGATCACAGTATGATTCTTCATAGATGTAGATATGTAGGCCATGCTCTGGAACAGTTAATATCTCTAAAGGACAGGATACCTACAGCCGACTATCTTATTAAGACAAAACCTAAATGGGGATTCGATATAGCCTTAGATGCAGTCAGTGAATCAAAAGAAATATTTGAAGTTCTGCATGTAGAATATGATCATTGTGTCTACGAAGAGTTTTGTAATCGATTAATCACTACTGAATACACAATAAGACACATCGATTGGATAGATATGGCTAAAAAAATATGGACCCACAGAGATCAATGGCAACATCTCAAAGGTTTTGATCAAAATCATTGGAAGGCAAATTATGTTCTAGGTTGGAAACAGGCAGAATACACTGAAAAAACTTTATAAATAACATTACATTTTATTTGGAATCTATCATGAAATTATACTTATTTTTAGCACTGATCCTTGCAATAGTTGTTCCAGCTCATGCTCAAAAAACACCACAAGGTGTTACATACGACGCTAAAATTATAAGGGTAAATGATGGCGACACAGTAGTAATCAGTGCGCCGTTTCTTCCTGCTCCACTTAAACCAGAATTGGCAGTACGTGTGTTCGGTGTAGACACTCCTGAAAAAGGACACAGAGCACAGTGCCCGTCAGAAGCAAAGAGGGGAGAAGCAGCCTCAGCCTTTACCAAAAATGCGGTCGCAAGCACACAGCGACATCAGGTCATCATTTATGGTTGGGATAAGTTTGGCGGTAGAATACTAGGCGACATGATTCTTAATGGAGTTAGTCTACGCCAGGAACTGATTCGCAATGGCTTTGCTAGAGAGTATTTTGGCGATGCCAAGCAAAGTTGGTGCAACTAACACCTACCTTAGGACGTTATCGTTACATAGGTGTCGCCGGCTGCTGGCGTGGATGTTATGGGAGTCGTGCCCCGGAATGGCATCCTAAAGTGAGCTTTTTATTAAGCCGAACACTATTCCAATAATCGGAATGATCAGCAGGCACATTCCAAAAACCACTAACCACAAAAGTATAAAGTTTAAAACTTTAAACACTGTCTACAATTCTGTCGTAGATTTCTTTCCAATTTTTTACTCTAGGAATTAACGAGTTATCATAATCCATATTGTGTCCATGCTCCATGATCAACGATTTGAGACCGACACTGTGACCGACTTCTGCATTAGTGATCTTATCTTCAATCCAGTAATAGCCTTTGTCACGATATTTCTCCAGTACTTCGTCTTTGTCTGCACCCGTGTCTAAGATAATGATTTTACTGAACACAGTCTTGCCAAACAGTTTGGCTAGGTTCATCTTACGCAGTTCCTGTGCGTTTTCATCTGCGCTCATCGATGTTATACAGTGAAAGGTAAAGCCGTGTTCTTCGTGTAGTCTTTTTACATAGAACATAGCATCACGTAGAGGCGGTAAAAATCCCATGTGAGCAGATTCATTAAAAATCTTGATTAGTTTTTTGGCCTGTTCTTTGTCTATGCCATAGCGTTTGCTTATGTCATATTTGAACTGAGAATTCTCTACAGTTCGAAAACCGTGCTGTTCCATCCACACTGAGAAAGCATATTCCCAATCTAATAAGACACCGTCCGCGTCAGTCAAAATGATTTTTTTCATAATATAATTATATACTCAGTTAATTAATTTGTCAACAAATATTGCCCTGCACTAAATATTTGCCTACACAGGAGACGTCCAAATGGGTAAACGTACACAGAGACAGCAGGCACTACAACAGGATTGGACCCTAAATCCTCGTTGGACTGGAATCAAAAGACCCTATACAGCAGAGGAAGTCGTTCGCTTACAAGGCTCAAAGACTTTCCCAAATCAGTTTGCTGTTGAACAATCAAAGAAATTATGGCGTATGCTTCTTGAAGAAGACTACGTACACACATTAGGTGCCCTAACAGGCATGCAGGCCTTACAACAGGTCAAAGCAGGACTCAAAGCAATTTACCTATCAGGATGGCAAGTGGCCGCAGATGCTAATCTAGCCGGAGATATGTATCCTGATCAAAGTTTGTATCCGGCAGATTCAGTGCCAGCAGTGGTTAAAAGAATTAACAATGCATTTGCTCGCGCAGATCAAACACTGTGGAGCGAAGGCAGTGAGCGAGATTTCTATGCTCCTATCGTTGCAGATGCTGAAGCAGGATTTGGCGGAGTATTAAACGCCTATGAATTAATGAAGGACATGATTG